>FWPU01003707.1_pt1 | contig 37625 bp, 38 predicted proteins | sample 2228361 | NCBI WGS metagenome assembly FWPU01 (sample SAMEA103939777, study PRJEB20133) | metagenome
AACCTTTTAAAAATTGTTATATAATTTTAAAAAACAGATTTTAAAAATTCTCTATTAAAGGGAAGGAAACTTTAACCAACACATCTTATTGATATAACTTCGTAATACTAATAGCCTATGGTTTTTATCTTTCATCTGTAAGTTGTAATCTGTTATCATTAACATTGATTTTTAGAAAAACTTTCACTTATAATTATAAAAAATAGGAGGAATTATGAAAGAATTAGAGAGAATTGAAATAGGAGAACCTGTTTTTATAAGAAATCTTTTGGTCTATCCTCTTTATTCTGATAACAATGGTGATATAACAGCAATTTCTTTTGATGAAGCTATTAAAAATGGGGTGGCAAGGGTAAGAGAAAGAAACGGGGGAACTGTAAGCCAGGTTATCTTTGAAAACTTATCTAAACATAGGGTATTTGCCATTGATGGGGAAGAAATGATAGGAGCACTGCAAAACAGAGTTACCAATACTGCATTTTTTGCAGAAACGAATTCCAGTTTTCCTGTCCCTGTGACATGTGTAGAGGAAGGTAGATGGGCTGGCAAACAAAAGGAATTTGAGCCTGGTGAAATAAGTTTTGCAACACTGAGAGCAATTCTCTGTAAAACAACAAGTGAGTCTCTTTATAAGGACAAGTCATTTAAAACAGATCAATCTCTTGTATGGGAAACAGTTAAAAAGACCCTTGATACACTCAGAGTTAAAAGTTCCACTCAGTCAATGCATGATACCTATATTTCTTTAAAAAGGGAAATTGACAGGTATATTGAGAACCTTGATTTAAAAGACGCAAAGGGAATGATAGCCTTTGCAGGAAAAAAGTTTTTGTGTATGGATTATTTTGTTTCAAAAAAACTTTTTAATGAGTATAAGAACAAAATTATGAAGGGTTATGCAATTGATGCGATGATGAGAAAAAATGAGATAACAGAAATAAGAGATAGAAATTATGTTACAGGTATTATAGAGGAAATAAGAAAGGGAAAAGTCAGGAAATTTAATTCTCTTTCTCTCGGCAAAGAGATAAGATTGGAAAGTGAGAAATTAATTGGAAGAGTCCTTGAATACAATAATAACCTTGTTCATCTTTCTTTATTTGAAAAATGATATCTTTTTTAAGATTTAATTTTTTTGATTTTATAGATATAATAATAACCTCTGTTCTTATTTTTTATTTTCTCAGACTTTTTAAGGGGACAAGAGTTCCCCAGATGCTTCTCGGTATAATGTTCATATTTTTGCTTGCACTTGCTGCATATATTTTTGATTTTGATTCTTTAAAATGGATTATTCAGAACATAAAGACTCTCGGGTTGATAGCCATAATAATTGTTTTTCAGCCTGAGATAAGAAAGGCGCTTTCACTTCTCGGAAGGTCGCCTCTCATAAGGTATTTCTTTGGGGAAACCGAATCAAGAGTCCATAAAATAATAGACGAAATTATAACTGCCTCCTTTCTTCTACGAGACAGAGGATTTGGAGCACTTATAGTAATTGAGAGACAACTGGGACTAAGGGAATACATAGAAAGGGGAGGTATATACATAAAGGCAGATGTGTCTTCACATCTGATAGTAACAATATTCACACCTCCTTCACCTCTTCATGATGGAGCAGTGGTAATAAAGGGGAACCAGATAATAGCAGCAGGCTGTACCCTGCCACTATCAGAGAGCACAGAAATAGACCCTGCTCTTGGTATGAGACATAGAGCAGGTATAGGAATAACAGAGGTTACTGATGCAATATGCATAATTGTATCTGAGGAAAAAAGAGAAGTATCACTTGCATACAGTGGTAAACTTTACAGAAATGTAGACAGAAGAACACTTAAAACAAATCTCGTATCTTTTATTACTTCTTAGTTATAAAATCAAGTATTTTTTTCTGATAATTCTTAAAGTTACTTGTTCTCTCAAGAGATGCCTCTATGATACTTTGATAGAGCGGAAAAAGGGTTAAGAACCTTAAAAGGACATTCGCATATATCTCGTCTCTTGGTCTGAATACATCTACAGGACCAAAAAATACAGCCTCATCTTTGCCTGTCAGATAGGCATCAAAAAAATCTGCTATTTTCTCTATGTCAGTCAAAGGGATATTGGCATTAGTGGTTTTTCCAAAGACAAAGGCGTTTAATATTAATCTCACAACTTCCTCTGTATTTTCGTGAAATACAAGGGCAAATCTTGACTTCTCATATCTACCTGATATTCTAAAATAAATCCCTATCTCTTCCTTAGAATGAATCTCAAATCTTAAAGAAATATCCAGATTCGAGGCACTTTTGGTATAGCCCTCATTCTTCCTCGGTTCTACACCATAAGCAACAAAAATCATATCAGCATGTTCATTTAGCACCGGCATAACTGATATTTTTGAATACCAGAAAATGTCTATACCAACTACTTTTTCAATAATAGAAAGGACAGGAGCTACTATTTCCTGAATTTTCGGTCTTAAAACCTTTGTTATAGTGTATTTTCTTTTTTCCTCTTCTTTCTGTTTTAAGGCCTCAATTTCTTCTATAGTGATATAGGGAGTTAATTTTTCGTCATTATTCATATTTATATTTTAAAGGAAAAATATTTTATTTTCAATAACTCTTTAATTTTTTGAACAAGCATATTTTTAAAATTTTCAAACCCTTCTTTTGTTTTACAGGAAATATAAAAGGTATTTTCTGAGCCCTCAGAAAGCTTTGAAAAGTATTCTGTATCCAGAATCAAGTCTGTCTTGTTGAAAACATAAACTCTGGGAATTGCACCTGCTTCTAACTCTATGAGTGTTTCTTCTACCACCTGCATTTTTTCCCTGAAATTCTCTTCAGAAATATCAATAACCTCTATAAGCATATCCGCTTCCTTTACTACTGAAAGAGTAGAGTAGAAGGACACTATAAGATCTGCAGGCAGGTTTTCTATAAAACCAACAGTATCTGTTAAAAGAACAGGAACATTTAAGGGGATTTTAATTTTTCTTGTTGTTGTATCAAGGGTTGAAAAAAGAGTATTCTCAACCTTACATTTTGAACCTGTAAGTAGATTCATCAGAGAGGATTTACCAGCATTTGTATATCCAACAAGGGCAATCTGGACAATCTGTTTTCTTCTTTTTCTCTGAACCTGTTTGCTGACTTCGATTCTTTCTAATTCCTTGATCAAAGTGCTTATCCTTTTCATTATTTTTCTTCTATCTACTTCTAATTTCTTTTCACCTGGACCCCTTGTCCCTATTCCTCCACCAAGTCTTGAAAAGTCTCTGCCTCTGCCTTTAAGCTGCGTCAATCTGTATTTAAGCTGTGCAAGCTCCACCTGAATTTTTGCAGATTCTGTTCTTGCATGCTGGGCAAATATATCCATTATAAGTTCTACCCTGTCTATCACCTTAATACCCATTTCTTCTTCAAGGTTTCTGTGATATTTACCTGAAAGGGGAACATCAAATATCACAGCATCTATATTTCTTTCCTTTATTATCTGTTTTATCTCCTGCACTTTTCCTCTACCAATGTAAAAAGCAGGGTCAGGATTTTCTTTAATCTGTATAAATTTACCTACCACATCACACCCCGCTGTTTTTGAAAGGTATTCAAGTTCTTCAATGCTCTTAATGGTCTTATCTTTTGAAGAGTTATCCGATATGGTCAATAAAATAACTTTTTCAGGATGTCCCAACAACCTGTATATCCCCTCTGTAAGTTTTTTGAGTATAGCCTACTTTAAATATTTTTGACAATACCTGATCAACATGTTTTACAAAAAAGAAATTTATGCCTTCTTTGAGTGAAGGTTTTATTTTTGCCAGCTCTGCTTTGTTTTCTTCAGGTAGTATAATTCTTTTAATTTCACCTCTTTTAGCAGCACTTATTTTTTCGGGTATCCCACCTATTTTCAACACTTCTCCTGTAAGGGTAATCTCACCGGTAACTGCTGTATCTGATGGGAAAGGTATCTTTGTGAGAGAAGAAATCATTGCACACATAATTGCAAGACCTGCTGAAGGACCGTCCTTGGGAATACTCCCTTCAGGAATATGGAGATGCAAATCTCTTTTCTCATAAAATTTTTCATCTATTTCCAGGATTTTTGCTCTTGACCTCACATAACTGAGAGCTGCCTTTGCTGATTCCTGCAGGATATTTCCCAGCTGTCCTGTCAAAATTAAATCACCTTTACCTTCAAGGTTCAAGACTTCCACCCTTAAAATTTCCCCTCCTGTTTCTGTCCATGCAAGTCCGTAAACAACTCCTGAAGGTAGTTCTCTTTCACTTTCTTTTTTTACATAAGGAGGAGGTCCAAGATATTTGTTTAGATTTTTTTCTTTTATATAAGTTTTTTCCTTTTTTTCAACATAATTTTTGGCAGACATACGGATAAGCTTGTTCAATTTTCTTTCCAGTTCCCTTACCCCTGCTTCTTTTGTATGAGTCCTTATAATGGTATAAATTGCATTATCAGAGATATTGAAGTAAGAATTCGGAAGTCCTGCATCTTTTAAAAGCTTAGGTATCAAATGTTTTTTTGCTATATGAAATTTTTCAATATCAAGATAACCTGGTAGTCTTATTATCTCCATTCTGTCTCTCAATGCAAGAGGTATTGTGTATGAAGTATTTGCGGTGGTTATAAAAAGAACTTCTGAAAGGTCAAATTCCAATTCAAGATAGTGGTCCTGAAAATTTTTGTTTACTTCAGGGTCAAGGACTTCCATCAAAGATGCATAAGGGTCACCTCTGAAATCCATACCCACTTTGTCTATTTCATCAAGAAGGAATACTGGATTTTTTGAACCTGCTTTTCTTATCCCTTGAATTATTCTACCGGGTAATGCTCCCACATAAGTTCGTCTGTGTCCCCTTATCTCCGCCTCATCTCTTACGCCTCCAAGAGACATCCTGACAAATTTTCTACCCAAACTCCTTGCAATTGACATTGCAAGAGATGTTTTACCCACACCCGGTGGACCAATAAAACAGAGAACCTGCCCCCTTAATCTTCCCTTTAACTTTAGGACAGCCAGATACTCAAGTATCCTGGATTTTGGGTCTTCAAGTCCATAATGGTCCTGCTCAAGGATTTTCTTTACATTTTTTAAGTCTAAGTTGTCTTTTGTTCTCCTATTCCATGGAAGACTTATAAGCCAGTCAAGGTATGTTCTTATAACAGTAGCCTCCGGCGAAAAAGCAGGAGTTTTACTCAACCTGTTAAGTTCATTCTTTGCCTTTTCTTCAGCCTCTCTGGGCATTTCTGCTTTTTTTATAGCCTCAAAATAGAAGCTAAACTCATCGGGTTCTTCATAGCCAAGCTCTTTCTGTATCTGTCTCATTTGTTCAGTAAGAAACACCTGTTTTTGACCTTTTCTTATTTCTTCTTTAACCTTTTCCTCTATTTTTTCCTTAATCTGACGGAATTCAAACTCTTTTACAAGAAGTTTATGAAGATTTTTTAAAAAACCTTCTACATCTTTCTGTTCCAGAAGAGCCTGTCTCTGAGAAATTGGCAAAGGCATATTGCTGGCTATTATATATGCAATCTCAAGTTTATCTTCGTTTATCATAAGGGAAGGTAAAAGTTCGTCAGGGACAAACCTCTCTATTCTCAAAAGATTTCTGAAAACATCTTTTATCATTCTGAGATAAAAAACCTGTTCTTTTTCATCTGTACTGGTAAAAGGATATTCTTCGTATTCAGCTTCAAAGTAAAAATTTTCAGGAGAACCTTTTCTTATCAGATCTTTAATTTTTACCCTTTCAACACCCTTAGCAACACAACTTATCATACCATCGGGAGTTTCAATGTGCTGGATTATTTTGCCGAGAGAACCAATGGTATAAAGGTCCTTTTTTTCGGGAAACTCCACCCCAACATCTCTCTGTGTTAGAAATAAAATGTAACTATCATCCTTAACCGCTTTGTAAAAGGCTTCTTTTGAGAACTTTCTTGCAATTATAAGAGGTAACATTGCATTGGGAAAAAGTATTGCTTCTTTTAAAGGTATTAAAGGTTTTTTCATCGCTTAATAATTTCTTTCAATAGATTCAAGAAATGTTTTGAGTTTTGTGCTCCTTATAGGATGCTTCAATTTTTTGAGAGCTTTAACCTCTATCTGTCTTATTCTTTCTCTTGTAACACCAAATATCCTGCCAACTTGCTCAAGGGAAAGAATAGGATGATTACCAAGTCCAAACCTCAATCTTATAACTTTTTCTTCTCTTTTTGAAAGAGATGAGAGAATCTCGTCAATTTTTTCTTTTAAAAGCCCTTCTTTTGCAATTTGAAGAGGCGTTTTTGTAAACTCATCTGAAAGTAAATCTCCAAAAACACCCTCTTTATTTTTCCCTATGGGTTTATCTATTGAAAGGGGCTGGAATGAGACCTCAAAAGCTTGTTTTACTTTGCTTATGGGTAATCCCATTTCTTGTGCTATCTCATCCAGCTTGGGTTCCCTTCCATGTCTTTGCATAAGTTCCCTTGAAACCTTGGATATTTTTGAAATTGTCTCAAGCATGTGAACAGGAACCCTTATAGTTCTTGATGTATCAGCTATTGCCCTTGTTATGGACTGTTTTATCCACCATGTTGCATAAGTTGAGAACTTAAATCCCTTCTTATAGTCAAATTTTTCAACTGCTTTTATCAGTCCCGCATTACCTTCCTGTATTAGATCCATAAATTCCACACCCCTGTTCAGAAATCTCTTGGCTATCCCTATTACCAGTCTCACATTTCCTTCAACCATATTAGCCTTTGCTTCCTGATATCTCCACATCACATCCTTAACAGCCTTTTCCCATTCAACAGCATGTTCGTAAGGGAATCCTATAAATCTCTCATAGTAATCTATTACACCCTTGTATTGATTTAGCCTGCTTTCAAGGCCTTTGATTTCCTGCATAATCTGTTTTTTCTCAGATTTTAATTTTGTATCTTTTCTTGTCTTTTTGATGGCTTTTATCTTTTCTTTAAGAGAGTTATAATTCCTATAATAATCCGCAAGGTGATTAACCTCATTTGTCAAATCTTCAATTACTTTGATAACAAAAGAAAATTGAGGTCTTATTTTTTCAGCTGACTCGAGCAGTTTTGACACTTCTTTTGAATTCAAATTAGTCATAAATTTAAATTTCTTGCTAAAAATTTTGTTACAAACTTTTCTTAATTTTTTAATTCCACTATAAACTCTTCTTTTTTCCTCTCTATTTTTCTCTTTAGATGTCCAGTAGTTTGAATCAACAAGGATAATTTCTTCTATCTGCATCTCTCCCTGTTCTATCTTGTCAAGACAATTCATAAATCTATCAATCCCATATTTGGTTGAAAAAAGATATGCCTCCATCTGTTCCTTGGACTCATGAATCTGCCTTGAAAGATTAACTTCTTCCTGTTTTGTAAGAAGTCTTAATGTTCCTATTTGTTTTAAATAGGTCTTTGCAGGGTCATCCTTTATCCTTATGATGGATTCATCCTCTTCAGAAGATGTGCTCTCTGTCTCCTTATCATCTTTTCCCTGATAAACTTCTATACCCTTTTCAAAAAGGGATACCATTATATCTTCTATAACTTCGGGAGGGAAAGAGGAGGTGGCTTCAACAAGGTCTTCATAGCTAATTTTGCCTTCTTTCTTTGCCTTTTTTATAAGTTTATGGAGTATTTCATCCTTTCTATCTTCTACATCTTTAACTGCCTTTTTACTTTTTCGTGCCATAATTACCCTCTTTTTCCAATTTATAGTCTATAAAATACATTAATTTTTAAAATTTTTCAAGTCCTGAATTTCTTTAAGTATCTGATTAATTTTTTTCTTATTGCCTTCTCTTTCATATTGCTCAAGCATTTTCGTAAGGTTTTTTAATCTTTTTCTTATTCGTCGCTCCTCAATCTTCCTGTAAGCATCCTCCCATGTGCCTCTTTGCCTCTCTTTGATTTGAACAAGTGAAGAAATAATAGTTTCTCTTTCCTTTTGCTCAAGGTCTGTAATAATATCGTTAAATCCTGTTCCTTTTTTCATCTTTTCAACAATCCTTTTTAAAAGTGGGTCATCAAAATCATCAGGTTCAATATTTTTTATAATTTTTGAAAAATTTGTTTGTGCATCAAGCATATGCAGAAAAAGAATCCATTCAGATGATATCCTTTTATCTTTCTTTTTTGTCTGAACAACTGTAACTTTAACTCTCGATTTAAGTGCATTTATAGGTATTGTATAAAAAGAAGCTATTTTTGACAGGTATATTTCTCTCTCTATTTCATCAGGAATGCCTGATATAAATTCAAGTAACTTTTCTACGGTCTTTCTCGTTTCAGAAGGGTCTTCCGAAAGTTTCATATATACATCAAGAAAGTCTCTGGATAAATCTATTCTTTCTTTTAAAGATTCTTTACCATATTTTTCAATAAAGCTATCAGGGTCCTCATTTTCTTCTATCTCCACTATTTTTGGTTTGAACCCATACTTGAGCAGATTAACTATAGCCCTTTCCATGGCGGTTCTACCTGCAGGGTCATTGTCAAAAAGCAAAAATATATTTTTACTATACCTTGACATTAGCCTGCATTGTTCCTCTGTAAGACTTGTTCCGAGAGGTGCAACAATATTTCTGAATCCTTCCTGATAAAGTTTTATTAAATCCATATAACCTTCAACAACAATGACACTGTTTTGCTTTTTTATATTTTCTTTATTAAAGGAAAGTCCAAAAAGTATTTTTGATTTATTAAAATAACTGGTTTCTCTTGAATTTAGATATTTGGGCTCTTCATTTCTCCAGGGAACTGTTCTCCCTCCGAATCCAACATATGTTTCTAATATATTCTGAATCGGGAATATTATTCTTTCTTTAAAGAAATCTCTGAGCACATTTCCTTCCCCTGCTGTAAGAAGTCCTGCTTCCATCAAAAGAGAAGGGTCAATGCCTTTTCTTCTTGCTTCTTTAAGAAGTCTATCACTTCTCCCTGTTGCAAGCCCTATTTCAAAGTTTCTTATTGTTCCTATTGTAATTTTTCTCTCTTTTAAATAGTTTCTCGCCCTTTCTCCCTCAGAACCGAGAAGAGTAGAATGATAAAAATCTTTTGTCCATTTTATAACTTCAAAAACCTTTGCCTTTCTTTCAGAAATTTTCCTGGGTGTAAGTTGAATTCCTGCTCTCTGGGCAAGTTTTTTTAAAGCATCAATAAATGTAATCCCTTCTATTTCCATTATGAACTGAACAAGATTACCTGATTTACCGCATCCAAAACAGTAAAAAAGTCCTTTTTCAGGGTCAAAAGAAAAGGATGGACTTTTATCAGGATGAAAAGGGCACAAAGCCATATAATTTTTACCTGATTTTTTTAGTTCAATATATTCGGAAACCACATCAATAGGGTCTATTCTTGATATTATTTCTTCAATGGTTATATTAGCCATTTTTAAATTTAATTACTGTTACACCATAGCCTCCTTCATAATAGGGAGGATGGAAAAATTCACTCACAAATTTAACACCCTTTAAGTAGTCCCAGATTGCCTTTTTTAAGATGCCTTCTCCAAGTCCATGAAGTATTCTGACTTCTTCAACACCCTGTGCATAGGACTCATAAACAAACCTCTCCACCTGATCAAGGGCATCCTCTTTCTTAAGTCCTTTTACTGAAATTAAATAGCTTTTCATAGAAGGTATATAAGTTAAGGTTTCTATATCTTCTTTTTTATTAACTTTTTTGGAAGACAGAACAAGTTTATCTTTTTCTGTCCATACATTTAAATCACCTATTTTTATAAGAACTTTATCTTTATCAATTGCAACAACCTTACCGGGTGAAGAGAGCCCTTCAATTTCATAAAATGCACCTATTTTCACATCCTCGGGTAAATTTCCTTCAAAACTCTTTTTATAATAAAGAATTTTTTTCTTTGCCTCCCTGGCTTTTCTAATATTTTTTTCTTTTTTAATCTGATCTATTATATCCTCTATTTCTCTTTCTATTTCTTCAAGTCTTTTTATAAGGTTTTTTTTCATTTCTTCCCTTTCCTGTTCAATCTTTTGTTTTTCTTTCTCAATCCAAATTTTGTGTTCAATCTCCATTCTCTCTATTCTTTCTTTCATCTCCTTGAGTATCTTGTCTATACCTGATGAATATTCTCTGGCTCTTTCAAGAACCTGTTTCTGTAAACCCACTTTTTCTGCAATATCAAAGGCAAAACTACTTTCAAAATTACCGAGACTTAATCTGTATGTAGGTATCTTTTTAAGAGGGTCAAACCCAAAACACGCATTCTTTATCTTACTCTTATTTTCTCTTTCAACAAAAGCCTTGATGCCGCTAAGATGAGTGACAAAAAAAGCCTTTAAATTTTTATCTGATAGTTCTTTTATTATTGAAAACCCGAGGGCACAGCCCTCATCAGGGTCAGTATTTCCCATATACTCGTCCACAAGGATAAGAGAGTCTTCCTTTAAATTATTTATTATATCTTTAAAAGATTTTAAATGTGCAGTAAAGTTGGACTCACCTTCCTCTATAGAACCTTCTGTCTCAAATCCAATCCCATTAATTTCATCAGGTATATAAAAATGAGAATCAGGGGAAGACGAGACTGGAATCGCAAGTTTTAGCATATTAACTATCAAACCAAGTGTTTTAAGAAAAACAGTTTTACCTCCGCCATTAGGACCTGATATTACAAATATATCAATATCATCAGGCAAATCAAAGTTATAGGGTACTGTATCCGCTCTCTTCTTGAGATAAAGGAGGGGGTGATATACTTTCCTTAAAGAGAAAAACTTCCTCTTGCTATAGGAAGGCTCTTTACCATTTATCATTTTGGCAAAAAGAAGTTTTGCGTTTATCAGGTCAATTTTCCCCAAGTCTTTATAAATGTTTTTAATAATTGGAGCATTTTCCCATATTATTTTTGAAAAATTTATGCAAATTTTCTCTATTTCTCTTATTTCATCCTCCTCTATTTCCTTATAATCATTTTGAATATCAATCACTTCAAAGGGTTCCACATAGGCCGAGAGCTCTTTACGGGAATACCCATGAACCACACCTATTTTACTGGCAATAGAACGATCGACAAGGATTACAAACCTACTTTCCTGTATTCTTATTTCTTCATCTTTCAAAAAGTCGGTTTTTGAAATTTCCTCAATCTTTTTTTTTAAAATGCTGAAAATTTTATTTATTAACCTTTTTTTCTCCACTCTTATTCTATAAAGTTCGGGGGTCGCATCATCTTTAATTTCACCTTTATCACTAAAGATGTTTTTTAATTCTTTTAAAAGAAAAGATATATCTTCATAATCCGTGAAAATTCTTTCTTTAAGGAAATCACTTTGATTAATAAAGCTTTTGAGATTATCTATTCCTTCAAGAAACTTTAAAAATATAAAAAGATCTGATGGGGTAAAAATTTTTTCTTTAAAGTATATATTCTTAAAATTTTCAAGGTCAGGAAATTCAAAATAAATTTCCCCCTCCTTTTTAATTTTTTCAAACTCATTTATTTTCCTGAACTCCTCTTTTATACTTTCTATCTTTCCTAAAGGTCTAAGTCCGGCAAGCTCTTCTTTTCCTGCAGAAGTTAAAATATTTTTATTTATTAATTCTATGATCTTGTCTATTTCAAAATTGTATTTCATCTATTTTTTCTGTTTTTTGACTTTCCTAATAAGTTTTCTTCGTGCTACAGCCATTATTCTCTTTTTCTTCTCTGAAGGTTTTTCATAAAACTCAAACTTCTTAACTTCCTGAAGGATTCTGTCCATTGTAACAATTTTTCTGAATCTTTTAAGCAGAGAATCAAAGGACTCTCCCTCTCTCAATTTAACTCCTGACATTTTTAATCACCTCCTTTTTTTGTTTTCATCCCGGTGGCCATTTCATAACCCTGCCGCCGAGCAAATGTATATGCAGATGAAAAATGCTCTGCCCTGCTTTCGCGCCGTCATTTATAACCACTCTGAATCCTTCATTTAATCCTTGTTTCAGAGCAATATTAGAGGCTATCTTTATAAGATAGCCGAGAGTTTCTCTATCTTCTTCTTTTGATTCTCTTAATGAAGGTATGTGGTCTTTTGGCAAAATCAAAAGATGAACAGGAGCCTGTGGATTAATATCTCTTATAACAACACATGTTTTATCTTCGTAAACTACATCTGCTTCTATTTCCTTATTCACTATTTTACAGAATAAACACTCCATACTTAGACCTCCTTTTTCAAAAACATTGAAATTGCCACTCCTACAAGAAGTGCTGTTTCTGTTCTCATTATTCTCTTGCCCATTCTGACTTTCATAAAACTATATCTTTCAAAAAGGTCCTTTTCATCATGGGTAAAACTCCCTTCAGGTCCAACCAAAATTAAAACACGGTTGCCAAATGATTCTAATTCCCAGAAAGAAACTCCTTCCTCCTCATCAAGTAGTACTTTAGTATCAAAATTTGTAGTTTCTTTTAAAAAATCAGGCACACTAAGAGGTTCAGAAACATAGGGAAGTATACTTCTTCTGGATTGTTTCATAGCACTTTTAACAATTTTTTTCCATCTTTCCAGTTTAATTTCCCCGGGATTTACAACTGTCCTTCTGGATATTATGGGATAGAATGCAGATACACCCATCTCGGTTGCCTTTTCAAATATTATATCCATTCTCTCTCCCTTTATAACTCCTGTTCCGATTGCAAAAAATGTGGCTGTTTCATTAGGCATTCTTAACTTTTTCACCACTTTTCCCACAGCACTTCCATCACCAATTTTTTCAAGTTCAACAAGATAATCATTACCTTTTCCATCCACCACATGTATCAGGTCTCCTTTAGTCTTTCTCAAAACTTTATAAAGGTGATTATACTCCTCTCCTGCTATGATAACTTTATCTTTGTATATTGCATCAGGGGATATATAAAAATATCTAATTTCCATAATTTAACCGAACACTTCCTGAGCCTCGCCCTTTTGTTTTTCAATTTTAAGTATTTCTTGGTAAAGTTTCTCCTCTTCTTTGGTAAGTTTTTCAGGTATTTTAACCATCATCTCAACATAAAGATCACCGTATCCTCCCTGAATTCTTGGCATACCCTCGCCTTTAATCCTTATCTTTGTCCCTGCTTTTGAATTCTTTGAAATTTTAATTTTGATCTCCTTATTATTCAGATGTTTTATGTGCACCTTCTCACCAAGAACCATCTGAGAAGGAGTTAAATAAACCTTTGTATAAAGGTCATCTCCTTCTCTTTTGAAAAACGGATGTTCCTTTTCTCTAACATATATAAGGAGATCACCCGATAGTCCACCTCTTATCCCTGCGTTTCCCTGTCCTCTCAGAGTTATATAATTCCCTTCTTTTACACCTTTTGGCACATTGACCTTTATTGTTCTTTCTACTTTAACCCTTCCTTCTCCTGCACATGCAGGGCAGGGTGAAGACAGAATTTCACCTCTTCCATAACATGCGGGACATGTTGTTCTTTGTATAAACTGGCCAAAAAATGTGGAACTAACCTTTTCAATCATTCCTTTCCCACCACATGTAGAACATGTTTTCCAGCCCTCGTCCTTTGCTCCTTTGCCATTGCATTCAAAGCATAAATCATATTTGCGGACTTTTATGGTTTTCTGGGTACCATTGTAAATTTCCTCAAGGGAAAGGGAAACCCAGATTCTCAAATCTTCACCAGGAGAACTCCTTTTCCTTTGCTTTACCTTCTGACCACTTCTTTTGCCTCCAAAAAACATATCAAATATGCTTTCACCAAAACCGAATTTCTCAAAAAAGTCTGATATACCACCGAATATATCCTCAAGGTCATCAAAATGAGTGAAATCTTTCCATGTGAACCCACCTTCCCTGAAAGCCCCTTTAAGACCTTCGTGTCCGTATCTGTCATAAAGGGCTCTTTTTTGAGGATCCATCAAAACTTCGTAAGCCTCTGAAATCTCTCTGAACCTTTCTTCAGCCTCCTTTTTATTGTTAGGATTTCTGTCAGGATGATACTTTAAGGCAAGTTTCTTATAGGCTTTTTTTATCTCCTCAGTAGATGCATTACGAGAAACTTCAAGAACTTCATAATAATCTTTTTTAGAGTTTACCAACCTATGTCACACCTCCTTACTCGACCACCTCATAATCTGCATCAACAGCTTTTTCCTTCTTGTCTTCCTTGTTCTTTTCTTTACTTTCCTGTGTTCCACTCTGAGTTTCTTTCATTTCAGGACCTGTATATCCCGGAGTTCCTGGTCTTCCATATATATCCTCTGTTGCCTTGTACCATGCATCCTGAAGTGCCTGCAACTTATTTTTTATCTCCTGTGGATTTTCAGAATTCATAACCTTTCTCAACTCATCTACTGCCTTTCTCACACTTTCCTGGTTATCTGAAGAAATTTTTGAACCAAGGTCTTTAAGGGTTTTCTCAACAGTATATATAAATCCATCAGCTTGATTCCTCAGGTCAATGAGCTCTCTCTTTCTCCTATCTTCTTCCGCGTGAGATTCTGCCTCCTTTACCATCCTCTGGACCTCTTCTTCGGTAAGACCAGAAGACGCATGAACTCTTATTTTCTGTTCTTTGGCTGTTGCAAGGTCTTTTGCAGAAACATGAAGTATTCCATCAGCATCTATCTCAAATGCAACTTCAATCTGGGGAACACCTCTGGGAGCAGGGGGTATACCGTAAAGTTCAAATCTTGCTAAAGACCTGTTATCCTTTGCAAGGGGTCTTTCACCCTGTAGCACATGTATTGTAACAGCAGTCTGGTTATCCTGGGCAGTGGTGAATATCTCGGATTTCCTTGTGGGAATTGTCGTATTCCTGGATATAAGAACAGTCATAACACCACCAAGTGTTTCAACACCAAGAGAAAGAGGGGTAACATCAAGAAGAACTATATCCCTTTTTACTTCCCCTGCAAGTATGCCTGCCTGAATTGCTGCACCCATTGCAACCACTTCATCAGGATTAACTCCTTTATGAGCTTCTTTTCTGAAAAATTCTCTAACATACTTTTGAACAAGAGGCATTCTGGTCTGACCACCAACAAGAATAATCTCATCAATATCATTTGGAGTAATTTTGGCATCTTCCACGCATCTTTTGCATATCTCGATTGTCCTTTCAATCAAGTCTTTTGTCATTGCTTCAAGGCGTGCTCTTGTAATGTTTCTCTCAAGATGTTTTGGACCTGATGCATCTGATGCTATAAAAGGTAAAGAAATTGTGGTTTCCATAAGGGTTGAAAGTTCAATCTTTGCTTTCTCAGCCGATTCTTTCAACCTTTGAATCGCGGTTCTATCCCTTCTCAGATCAATTCCTGTTTCCTGTCTAAATTCATCTACAAGCCAGTCAATTATTCTCTGGTCAATATCATCACCTCCAAGATGAGTATCACCATTTGTTGCAATTACCTCAAAAACTCCTTCTTCAGAAATCTCAAGGATTGAAATATCAAAAGTTCCTCCACCAAGGTCATAAACTGCAATTTTTATATTTTTCTTTTTATCGAGACCATAAGCAAGAGATGCAGATGTTGGCTCATTTATAATCCTCATGACTTCAAGACCAGCTATTTTACCAGCATCTTTTGTTGCTTGTCTTTGAGCATCGTTAAAATAAGCAGGCACTGTAATAACAGCATGGGTTACAGGTTCACCAAGATACTGTTCTGCACTCTCTTTAAGATGCCTTAATATAAAAGCAGATATTTCAGGAGGTGAATAAACCTTCTCTCCTATTTGAATCCTTGCGTCATCACGAGGACCCCTTATAACCTTATAGGGAAATCTTTTCATCTCATCCAGAACTTCCTCATATCTTCTTCCCATAAACCTTTTAATTGAAAATACCGTGTTTTCTGCATTTGTTATTGCCTGTCTCTTAGCAACAGCACCCACAATAATCTCACCCGTTTCCTTAAAAGCAACAACAGATGGGGTAGTTCTGCTCCCTTCTTTATTAGGTATAACCTTAGGCTCATCACTCTCCATAACCGCAATAACCGAAAAAGTTGTACCAAGATCAATGCCAACTGCCTTTGCCATTTTTAATCACCTCCTTGTTTTTCTTCCTTTTTGGAAGGCTTTTTTGATATTATCACCTTAGCATGTCTTAAAAGTTTATCTTTGTAATAATAACCCCTTTCAATTTCGTCCACAACCACGCCTTCTTCCCTGTTTTCATCTTCAACCACCTCTATTGCCTCATGTTTATAAGGGTCAAACTTTTCACCGATACAAGAAAAAGGTTTAAGCCCCTCCTTTTCTAATATACTCATAAACTGCTTATAAATCATTTCTATACCCTTTTTAATACTATCAATATTATTATCATTCATTTCCACTCCCATTGCCCTCTCAAAATTATCTATAACAGGAAGCAGATTTATAATAACACCTTCACTGGCAAATTCTTCCAATTTCTTTACCTCTTCTTTCTGTCTCATCTTATAATTTTTAAAATCAGCAAGCGTCTTCAAATATAAATTTTTATAGTTCTTTTTTTCTTCTAAAACTTTTAAAAGTTCGTTTCTAAATTTCTCCATTTTCAAAATAACATTTAAAAAATACAGGCTAAAGTTAAATTTGTCAAGGGTTTATTTGATTTTTTATACTGAAATATTTATAATTAAAAACTCAAAAAGGAGAGAAAAATGCCTAAGATAAAGACTAAAAAATCTGCTGCAAAGAGATTTAAGACTACAAAAAAGGGGAAAATAAAAAGACAGAGAGCATTTCATTCTCATCTTGCACAAAGTAAAAATCCAAAGAGAAGAAGAAGATTGAGACAACATACCTATGTTTCAAAAGAAGATGAGAAAAAAATTAAAAAAATTATGCCCTATTCTTAAAGATTTTGGCAATTCCTATAATTGAAATATTTGAAAGCATACAGGGTGAAGGTAAAAATCAAGGGGTTCTGACAGTATTTTTAAGACTTGCATTCTGTAATTTAAGATGCTCATTCTGTGATTCAAAATATACCTATGAGAACCCTGAATTCGAATGGAAAGAAACAGATGAGGCTCAGGAAATTATTGAAAAATATAAGGCAGGGAATCTTGTTATTACAGGAGGAGAACCTCTTTTATGGCAAAAAGACCTGATACCCTTAATTAAAAGGATTAAAAAATTTATTGAAGTTGAAACAAACGGAACACTTGTTCCAACTTTAGAATTTGACAGATATGTAAACCAGTATAATGTATCACCAAAACTGTCCAATTCTGGTGAAAAAGTCATAAAAAGATTTAATCTCAATAGTTTAATCTGGTTTGCAAAAAATAAAAAAAGCATTTTCAAATATGTAATTGATAAAGAACAGGATATAGAAGAGATTTTTGAACATATTAAAAAAGCTAACATTGAAAAAAATAAAATCTATCTTATGCCCTGTGCCAGTATAAAAGAGAAACTTGAGGAAAAATCAAAAATCGTTATAAACTTATGTAAAAAATATGGTTTCAATTATTCTGACAGGCTTCATATAAGGCTGGGATTACCCTGACCCTGATTCTATCCCCAATTGTTTCATTTTTCTGAAAAGCTGGCTTCTTGATATATCAAGATCTTTTGCTGTCTTTTCTATCCTCCATTGATTTCTGGTCAACACTTCAACAATATATCTTTTCTCAAATTCTTCTCTTGCTTTTTTCAAGGATTTCATTTCTTCTCCTTCAATTGCATATTCTAAATCGTCTTTTTCTATTTCCTCGGATTTAGAAAGAATAATAGATTTTTCAAGAACAATTTTTAGTTCTCTGACATTACCGGGCCATTTGTAGGAAATTAAAAGTGACATAGAATCATTACTTATTCTTTTAATTGGAATGTTATTTGATTCACAAAAATCTTTTATAAAATACTCAGCAAGAAGAGGGATATCTTCTTTTCTCTCCCGCAGAGGAGGCAAATCTATTCTCACACCCTGAATTCTGTAAAAGAAATCTTCTCTTAAAATATGTTTTGCCAAAAGTTCATCAGGGTCTTTATTTGTTGCTGCTATTATTCTTATATCTACTTTCTCAGTCTCACTGCTTCCTAATGGTTCGTATTCTTTGTATTCAAGAAATCTTAAAAGCTTTGCCTGTGATTCATTTGAGAGTTCACTTATCTCGTTAAGAAAAAGCGTGCCTCCATCAGCAAGTTTTGCCTTACCCAGCTTTCTTCTTTCAGCTCCTGTAAATGCTCCCTTTTCATATCCAAATATCTCTGCTTCAAATAGATTTTCGGGTATAGTTGCACAGTTTATCACCTGGATGGGGGATGCGTTCCTTTTTGATTTGATATGTATAAGCCTTGCAACAATGTCCTTACCGGTTCCTGTCTCTCCTGTGATAAAAACATTTATGTCCTTATCAGCAACAATGTTCACCAGTTCTTTTACCTTCTGTATTTTTTCACTTTTTCCTATAAAAGGATTGCTTACATTAATAAAGTTTTTTAAAGCACTTATCTCTTTTTCCATATTTTTTATTTTTAATGCATTTTCTATGGCTATTCTTGCTCTTGCCCATGCAAAGGGTTTTTCTATAAAATCCTCTGCTCCCTTTTTTATAGCCTCAACAGCCATATCTATTGTACCGTAGGCAGATATCACAATAACAGGAATATTCTTTATTTCTTTTATATATTTAAGAAGAGTTATACCATCAACATCGGGAAGCCTGACATCAAGAAGTATCACATCAAAATTCTTTTCTTTTACAGTCCTCATACCTTCTTCTGCATTGATTGCACCATAAGCCTCATAACCTTCCTCTTTTAAAATATTTAAAAGAGATTTTAAAAAGAATTCTTCGTCATCAATAACAAGAACCTTCGCCTTCATAATTTTAAAAGAAAAATTCCTTTATCTGTTCCCACCCATAGTGTATCACCTTTTATCATTAAGGAGAAGACCGCTATTCCAAAATCCTTCTTTGCAAAATATTCCTTTTTCCAAAAATCTTTTTTGATATTGTAAAAATAAAGACCATCAAGAGTTGCAAAAAATATCATATCTTTATAAGGTCTGATGTCAATGATATTTGGGGAAAAAGGTGGTATGAGATAATGAGTTTTGGACCTGCTGTTCTCTTTGAAAATCATAAAAACACCCAAGGCGCAGGCAACTACAAGGGTATCATTCTTATTGCCGAGTTTTAGAATATGGGAGAGAGAATACTGTTTCTCGTCATCAAAAAGTTTAAAATCTTTTTTATCAGGAGATATATAAAAGAGTCCTTTTTCTGTACCTGCAAAAATTATTCCTCCTGATTTTTCAATATCTTCCACATATATTCCTTTTAGAAACTGGGAAAAAATATCCCCTGTTTCAGAGTCAATTGTGTAAATACCATCATCAGTGCCAACCCATATATTGGGATAATCAGCAAGAATAGCGGTGCATTCCCTCAGGGAAAGATATGTCCCTGTTAATTTGTAAAATCTTTCCTTTTCAAAAACACTTATACCATCGGGATAAGCAAAATAAGTTCTATTACCTATCTCCTCTATATCCACGATATTTTCATCGGGCAAACCAAAAACCTCTTGTTCCTTATACACTATCCAGTCATTTGTCTTTTTTCTTGTTAATCCGCTGTAACCCCTGTAATCTTTGCCACCTATCCATATTCCATTTTTTGTGTTTTTTATTATTGTGATATAGGGTGTTGCAGGTCCTATTCTCTGACTCTTTTCTTCCATAAAGAGTCCTTTTTGATAGATATGTATCCCATCACCCCATGTTCCAGTAAATATCTTATTTTTTTCTTCATAAAAAACTGTATATTCAATTTTGCCAAAATTTGGAGCATAGTAAAAATAAGGGGAAAGGAAAAACACATCTTTCGAATCTTTTTTCAAATTCCTTTTTTCTCCGAACCATAAAACACCGCCTTTACCTGATGTTTTGGGAATACCTGTGAACTTGTCTATTATTTTTACCACACCTCCTTCATCAATGTAAATTTCATTCTGGGTTATGCCTATGGATTTTATACCAAAGAACATACCTACGGGATATCTAAAATTACTTGTGGTGCTGAATCTATAAAGATTACCTTTTGAAGAATAATAGATATAACCGGTATAAATATCAGGAGCAATGACTTCCACTTCGTCCTGCATTATATAGCCCCTCACATAATCTCCAGTATAAAAGTCAAATTCTGCTATTCCAAAGGGAGAAGAAGAATAAACTTTGTGCCCGTCACTGGCAATGTTCAGGACATACCTGAAAGGTGCTATTTCATCAAGCAAAGATAAAGAAATCAGGATTAAAAAAATATTCATGGTAAAGGCATAACGGTTTTTTTCTTCTTTTTTTCTGTGTTTATAGTTCTACTTATAGCATCAGGTAAAACATCCAGCAAATCGGTGGCTATTATTGAAAAACTGGTTTTATAGTCCTTCAAAATATCCGCACACAAACCATGCAGAAACACGCCCGAAATTGAAGCGGAACTTAAAGATATATTCTGAGCGGATAATCCTGCTATAATCCCTGCGAGCACATCTCCTGTCCCACCCGTAGCAAGGCCATCATTGCCTGTTGTGTTTATGTATGTCGCAGATGGTGTTGAAATAATTGTTGGTGCGCCCTTTAAAATAAAAGTTTTATTGAGTTTAAGAGATACTTCCTCTGCCACCTTTATCCTGTCATTGTTTATCTGTTCAGGGTCTCTGTCAAGAAAAGTTCCGAGTTCACCGGGATGAGGGGTCATGACAACCTCACCTCTGTAATCCTTTATAAGTTTTTCTTCGCCCTTTAAAAGGGGGATTGCATCTGCATCAAGGATCAATTTCCCATTCCATTTTTCGAGAATTTCACATATTATTTCTTTTATCTCTTCTTTTTTCCCAAGTCCAGGACCTGCCACACAGACATCAATTTTTTCCAACTTCTCAAAAATTAAAGGGATTGATTTTTTTGAAAAAAACCCCTTTTCACCGGGTAGTGGAACTGTTATAGCCTCTGTAACCTTTTGCTCAAGAATATGATTTAATTCCTCTGGAATTCCAATAAAAACAAGACCTGCGCCGGCTCTCAAAGCGCCCATTGCAACCATTGAAGGCGCTCCTGTATAACCTTTTGAACCCGAAAGAACAAAAACCTTTCCGCAATTACCTTTGTGAAAATAGGGTTTTCTTTCAGGCATATTTTCTTTTGCAATTTCAAAGGTAATTATATATCTTTCAAATTCCTCTTCTGCATAATAATAGGGAATGCCTATATCCACAAGATAAAGTCTCCCCCTTTTCATTTTTCCGGGATAAAGGTAATGACCTGTTTTGGGATATGCGAATGTAACAGTATAATCAGCATTTATTGCATCCTCGTCTGCTGAACCTCGTTCCCCATCAACTCCTGATGGAATATCAATTGATAGAATCTTTCTGGAATAATCATTTATTATTTTAAAAATTTCTTTATAGTTTTCCTTAAGTTCTCCTTTAAACCCTGTTCCAAAGACTCCATCAACAACAAGGTCAGATGTCCCGATGTCAAACTTTAAAAGGCTTTTTTCCTCTATTTTTCTTATTTCACAACCTGTTTTTTCAAGCAGGTTTAAGTTTAGAAGAGCCTCACCTTTATATTCTCTCTTTTCTCCAAAGGTATAAACAATTACATCATAACCTCTTAATTTCAGATATCTGCTGGTGACAAATCCATCTCCTCCGTTATTTCCCTTTCCACATATAAAGGTTATTTTCTTCAAAGTATGGAATTTTTCTTCAATGAATCTGAGTATGCCTCTGCCCGCGTTTTCCATAAGGATTTCAAGGGAAAGCCCGAATATCTCGTCAGTTCTTTTATCCAGTTTTTTCATTTCATCAGGCATTAAAACTATCATATTACTCCTTTTTCAAAAGGGAAAATACATCTTCTTTTTTTTCGGACTTTTCAAGTATTGCAACTGCTTTTTTAAAGATATTGTCATATCTCAAAAGAGCGAAATATTGTCCCTTTACGCCCATTGCCTTTTCAGTAATCTCTATGTCAAGAAGGGTTTTTATATCGTTCCTGAATTTTTCAAAATCCTCCCTTTTGACATCCTTTTCTTTTGATTTAATATACTCGTAAAATTTTTCAAAAACTTCATCTGTCACCTCTGTGCTCTTTGTTTTGTTATAGTATTCTGCTGCAAAGGAGAAAAAATAATTCTTCTGTCTTAAGCCAGCTGTAAAACCGGAAATCCTGTCCTCTTTAATCACCAGATCAGGAATAACACCTATACCGCTTAAAACCTCTCTTTTGCGAATGAGGGTTCTGAATTTTTCTCTCTCTTCTTCCTTATCTTTTCTGTGAATTGACCTTCCTGAAGGAACATAATAAAGGGCTGTTGTTAGTTTTAACTTGTAACCCGCATCAAGAGGAAATATTCTCTGAACAGAACCTTTACCAAAGGATGTGTCACCAATTATTATACCCCTGTCCCAGTCCTGAATAGCACCCGCAAGAATCTCTGATGCAGATGCAGAACCTTTATTCACAAGGATTACAATAGGAATCTCTTCATAAAACCCATTATCTTTTATTGCCTCATATCTTTCCAGAATATTACCGCCTCTTGATTTTGTAAAAACAATTTCCTTATCTTTTTCAAGAAATATGTCTGCCACTTCAACAGCCTGATTTAAAAGCCCCCCAGGGTTATATCTCAGGTCAATTATAAGCTTTTTCATTCCTTTATTTCTTAAACTATCAAGGGCGGTAAGAAGTTCTGCGCTTAAATCCTCTGAAAAATTGGTGATTCTCACATAGCCTATCACATCTTCAACAATTTTTGCAAGAGCAATTGGTTTTATATCTATTATTTCTCTTGTTATTTCAACTTCAAAGGGTTCTTCAAGACCTGCCCTCTGGATTTTTATTTTTACCTTTGTTCCCGGGTCACCTCTTAAAGTATTTACTGTTCTTTCAATTGTCCAGCCTTTTGTTGACTCCCCTTCCACTTCTATTATTTTATCACCCGGTATTAAGCCAACTCTATACGCAGGAGTTCCTTCAAGAGGCGAAATAACCATAGGATAACCCTCCCTTACATCAACCTGAATACCTATTCCACCAAATCTACCTTTTGTTGAAATTTGAAGTTCTCTCCACTCCTTTGGAGTTAGAAGGTCTGAATAAGGGTCCAGGTTGTGAAGCATTAAATCTATCCCCTTTTCAAGAACTTCTGAAGGGTTTTCCTCCTCAACATAGTAATCCCTTATATACTTTAAAACCTGGGTCAGGATTCCATATTTTGTTTCAATTCCATCTTTCTGGGTAAAACCTTTTGGAGGATAAAGAGTAAAAAACAGCATAAACAGAAAAATGGGCACAAAATATTTTTTCATTTTGAAACCTCCCCTTTTATTTCTCTAATTTTTTTTAAAAACTTTTTCTTCTCTAAAAGTTTTTTAAAAGTTATTTCTTCACAAATCTTTAAATTATCTTCTATATGTTTATTTCCATCAATTACTTTTATTCTTTTTTTTGCTCTTTTTGCAAGGGTTAAAAAACCCTTTCTCACTCTTTCATGAAAATTGGTGTCTTCCTTCTCTATTCTATCTTTTCTCTCTATTCTTGAAAATCCTGTTTCAAGAGATATATCTATTAAAAATGTGAGGTCCGGCTTTAAACCATTAGTTGCCATCTTATTAAGTCTTGTTATCCACCTTAAAGGAAGTCTCCGAGCAAAACCTTGATAAGCAAATGAAGAATCATCAAATCTATCACAAATAACTATTTTACCTTCTTTCAAAGCGGGTAATATAATCTTTTTTACATTTTCTTTCCTGGCTGATACAAAAAGTAAAAGCTCGGTATAGGGATCAATATCAAATTTTTCATTAAGAATTATATCTCTTATCTTTTCCCCTACTTCTGTTCCACCAGGCTCCCTTGTAAAGAGAACCGGAAACCCATGAGATTTAAATCTTTCATAAAACTTTTCCGCAAGGGTTGATTTACCCGAACCCTCTATTCCTTCAAAAGATATGAAAAATCCCCATCTCCCCATTACCCCCTCTCCTTAAAAATTTTATTTTTTCTTTCTCGCATTGTTTTTTATGAACTTCTCTAATAGTTCTCTTGCTTTGAAATCCGGAATTTGTCTTGGAGGAGATTTCATAAAGTATGCTGAAGGCTCCACAAGCGCGCCCTTTAAACCATTATCAAGCCCAAGCTTTGCACATCTGATAGCATCTATAACAACACCCGCTGAATTAGGGGAATCCCATACCTCGAGCTTTAATTCTATGTTCAAAGGAACATCTCCGAATGTCTTTCCTTCAAGCCTCATGTATGCCCATTTTCTGTCCTTGAGCCAAGCAACATAATCTGAAGGACCTATATAAACATTTTCTTCTCCTATATCATAAGGTAAAAGTGAGGTAACTGCACCTGTTTTTGAGATTTTCTTGCTTTCAAGTCTTTCCCTTTCAAGCATATTCAGAAAATCAGTATTTCCTCCAACATTTAACTGGGATGTCCTCTCAATTTTAACTCCTCTATCTATGAAAAGTTGAGTTAAAACCCTGTGAACTATTGTAGCACCTACCTGTGATTTTATATCATCACCTACAACAGGAACACCTACATCTTCAAATCTTTTTTGCCAATATTTCTCTCTTGCAATAAAAACAGGTATACAGTTAACAAAGGCACATTTTGCCTTTAACACCTGTTCCACATACCATTTTGTTGCCTCTTCAGAACCAACCGGAAGAAAATTAACAACAACATCGGTCTTTGTTTCTTTCAAAAGTCCCACTATGTCAGCAGTTTCCCCTGGTGCTTTTTTAATTATCTTTGAAAGATACTTTCCGAGTCCATCATGAGTCATTCCTCTTACAACAGGAATACCTAATTTGGGAACTTTACAGAATTCATAAGTGCAATTTGGTGGTGTGTATATTGCTTCTGCGAGGTCTTTTCCTACTTTATTTATGTCTATATCAATACCAAAAGTAAACTCTATATCGTTTATATGATAACCTCCGAGATCAACATGCATTATCCCGGGTATAAAATCACCTCCTTTTGCATTTTTATAATAATATACGCCCTGAACAAGGCTTGAGGCACAATTTCCCACACCAATTATAGCAACTTTTATTTTTGGCATTTTAAACCTCCTATTTAACTTTTTAAGTTCTTTCTTATGTTAAAAAGTCTTCTCAAAAATGTTAAAAAGATAAGTATTATAAAGGGAAAAATGGTATAAAAGAAAATTTTCTTTCCAAAAAGAGAGGCTATACCAAGGTATAAAATTCTTTCGGTTCTTTCCATTGGACCTTTTTTTGTTGAAAAACCATAACCCTCTCCCCTTGCTCTTATATAGCTTATCATAAGGGAAAAAAGAAAGGAAAAAAATACAAGGATAAAGGCTAATGGCTCTTTTGAAAAGGAATAAATTATTCCTGCAAAAATAATACCTTCCTGAATTCTGTCAAAAGTTGAATCAATAACACCGCCGAAACTTGATGTTTGACCAGTCCTTCTTGCCAATTGACCATCAAGAGTATCTAAAAGGGAAAAAAGGAGCAGTAGGATACCCGCTATCAGATATAAATTGAGAGCGTATAATATTCCTGGAATAATTGATAAAAAAACCCCTGAAATTGTTAAATGATCTGGTCTAACTCCTTTTTTAGCAAGAAAGTTCACAATCGGATTTAACATGTTTTTTGCCTTTTCTTTATTCATCGCCTTCTATCATTAGAACAAACTCTCCTTTTTTATCCTTTATCCACTCAAAAGCAGTGTTTAAATCACCATAAAAATGTTCCTCATGCATTTTGGTCAGTTCTTTTCCAATATAAGTTTTTTTATTATCAAATATCTCTATTAATTCAGGAAATATTTTTTCCTTTTCATGGAGTGAGATAAAAAAAATACAGGTTTTTCCGGTTTCTTTTGCCTTTTTTAAAACCTTTTTTCTTCTTGAAGTTCTTTTTGGTAGAAACCCTGTGAAAAAGAACTCCTCGGATTTTATACCAGAAACTGAAATTGCTGATGTAAGAGATGAAGGACCTGGAATCGGAACTACTCTATATCTTTTTTCTCTAAGGTTTTTTATTAAAACATATCCCGGGTCCTGAATACAGGGAGTTCCACTATCAGAAACAAGGGCAAGGGAACCACCTTTATTTAAAATTTTTTCTATAAGAGGTATTCTCTTTATTTCCTTACCCTTAAAATAAGAAATCAATTTCTTCTTAATTTTATAATAGTTTAAAAGTTTCAATGTTCTTCTTGTATCCTCGCATATAACTGCATCAACCTTCTTTAAAATTTCAATTGCCCTTAAAGTCATATCATCTAAATTTCCTATAGGAGTAGCAACCACATATAAAATCCCTTTATTTTTCATCATCACCTCATACTCTCACTTCCTGTCTCTCCATTCACAAAATTATAATAATAAAGTTTTTTTGAAAATTTTTCAACTATTACTTTATTATTATATTCAAAATGATACCGCTTAAAGATAATGTTTCTACATATAGATTCCCTGTTTTCAACTATTTTTTTATCTTTGCGAATACGGTGATATTTTTGTATGAAGTGTTTTTACCAGATAAGTCGCTCCATGCACTCTTTTACAAGGCAGGTTTTATTCCTTATTACTTTTTTAAAGACCCTGTGGAAAATTTACCCTCTCTTATAACAAGTATATTCCTGCATGGTGGATGGTTTCATTTTATTGGCAACATGCTTTATCTTTATATATTTGGAGACAATATTGAGGACATTCTAGGACCCTTTTTTTATCCTCTTTTTTACATATCCGGAGGAATAATTGCATCTTTGGCTCAGGGAATATTCTCAATGTCATCTCAGATACCTATGATAGGAGCATCAGGTTCAATAGCAGGGGTTCTTGGTATTTACTTTGTATTTTTCCCCTTTGCAAGGGTTTTAACTTTAATACCTTTCTGGTTTTTCTGGGAAGTAGTGCCTGTGCCTGCTTTTTTATTTTTAGCATTCTGGTTTTTCCTGCAATTCGCATCAGGAATCTTTTCCTTAGGAGTTAAATCTCAGGGTGGGATAGCATTTTTTGCCCATGTTGGTGGGTTTTTATACGGGGTGTTCATAGGCATTTTATTAAGGAAGAAAAAAATTAAAAGGTATTTGAAATTTTTAAATTTATAACTTTAAGATTATAAAATTTGAAAGGAGGTGTTTATATGAAAAAAGTACTTATACTGTGTATGCTGATAGGGGTGGTAGGTAGTCTCAGCGCGGTGCAGAGGACTGTGCTGTGTGAAGAATTCACTGGGACATGGTGTCCCTACTGTCCGGGTGCTGCGATGGGTCTTCGTGATTTAAAGACATATCACGGTGATTCAGTAACTGTAATAGCATATCACTACAATGACCCTTTTGCCACTACAGAATCTGTTCAGAGAGTAAATTACTATAATGTGTCTGGTTACCCCACGGTCTGGTTTGATGGGGTCTTGAGCTTTGTAGGTGGTTCATACAATCAGAGCATGTATCCTTATTATAAACCGAGATTTGACCAGAGAAAGGTCATTGACCAGCCCGTTACATTCACCTGTTCAGGAGATTATTACCCCACAACAAGAAACGGAACTCTAAATGTTATCCTCAAGAACGTTGGAAGTTCAACACTTTCAGCCTACCTGAGAATTGCAATGGTAATTCTTGATACACCTTATACCTGGCAGAATCAAACTCATCTTGAATGGGTTATGAGAGATATGCTTCCAACTGCAACAGGCACTCAGTATACGCTAAATCCAGGAGACTCTGTTGTTCACTCTGAAAATTTCACTCTTTTTGCCTCCGATAATGAGCATGAAATAGCCTTTGTTATATTTTTCCAGAATGACAACACAAAGGAAGTATTCGGTGCAAGAGCTGAATTTGAGCTCGATTCATTAACATGGATTTATGTTGAGGAAAATGCCAAAAAAGAAGACAAAAACCCCTCTGTGCTTACAAAAAATGAAGGTAATCTGGTAAAATTTATTTTCAAAAATATAGGCAAAACAGACCTTAAACTCTTTGACACATCAGGAAGAGAAGTCCTCTCAAGAAAGGTATCCGATGGAGAAGTTAGTCTGAAACTTGAAAAGGGTGTTTATTTTTACAGAGTGAATAACATAAAAGGTAAACTGGTTTTAACAAGATGAATTTTTTTCTCTCAATTTTAATTCTCACCTATACAAATTTTAAGGTAAAGGATTTAAAGGACAATGAAATAGAACTTGATTCTCTCCTTCAAAAAGGGCCTGTTATACTTGATTTCTGGGCAACCTGGTGCATCTATTGTGATGAAGTTCTTGATATACTGAAGGAAATAAAAGGAGAATACGAGGATAAAATAACAATAGTTGCTCTCTCATGGGATACTCAGAAAACAATCTCAAAGATTGAGCCTCTTGTAAAATCCAGAGGATGGGATTTCATAATAGCTATTGATGATGGGAAAAAAATAGGTAGAAGTTACGGAGTTTTATTCTTACCTACCACTTTTATAATCACAAAAGAAAAAGGGATTGTATACAAAAAGGTAGGTTATAATCCAAAAGAAAAGGAGGAAATAGAAAAGGTTTTTGAAAAAATTTTCAGAAGCGAGGAGTAAGAAATAAACTTCTATCTAAGTAATTAGAAATGAAAGGAGGATTGAATGAGTTCAATAATAGTATTTTTTTTACTTCAGCAGGCAGGTGTTTCAGGTAATCTGAATTTTGATTTCTGGAAATTGGGATATGAAAAATTAACGATTCAGGAACCTGAAAAAGTCTGGGGGGAAAGATACTTCGCAAATATAAATCTATTTCCCTACATTTTGTTTGTTCAAGGAGATTTTGAGATAAGGTATATCAATTCCCCCTTTGAGGTAAGCCAGATATATGGAGCAAATATGGAAAGGATTTTTAGAAAAAACATCAAAATCGACAAAGAACCTCTGGAACTTGAATTTTTTGATATATACAAGGATTTTGGAAGAAATCTATTTGCAGGATTCACAAAGGACGAAACTATATTACTTGAAAGATTTTTGAAAGGATTTTCAGGTAATTTAAAGTTAGGCATATTTGATTTTGGATTCACCTACGGGAGACCCTATGAGTATCTTTATTATTCTCCAAACCCTGCTTTTTTAAAGGACACTCTTGATGAACTAAAAATCACTGAAGTTAAAATAAATCTGCTTCCAGGAATAAACATTGGTGGATACCACACATTCTATGACCAGAATGTATTTATGGAGAAAAAAAGAGCAGAGTTTAGCGGATTCACTGCTGATTTAAAAGGTGGAATTATAACCATTTACCAGGAGTATTCAAGAAGAAAAGGCATTGATAAACTTATACCCACGGACACCCTACCCTACGATTATGCCAAAGGATTTGCAAACTATACTCATATTACATTTTCAATAAGGCAATTCACAATTTCCTGGGAATATGAAAAATATAAAAAATATTCAACACCCTATGCGCTACCACCATCCATACATCCCTATGGTATTTCTCTCACACAAGGTAGAGATGAAGAGGGTTATGCTTTTAATTTACTATTTCCAATGTTTTTCTTTGATTTTGATATGAATTTTTCAAAGTCTTTTTATAGAAAAGATAAAAAAATAGAGGAACAAAAAGTGAATCTACGAGCAGACAAGTATCCTTTTCTGTTAGATTTCACCTTTGATAACGCATATTTTCGTGGTGTTGAAATAGAAGGAGGATATCCACCCCAAATTGTTCAGAAAAGAGTTGAAATGGATTTTAAAGGAAAAATTCAATACTCATTTCCCTTGGTCGCGCTATCCTTTGGGACAGAGTTGCGAAAAAGAGAGGATGTAATAAATGATACTTTGTATAAATATACAGAACCCCTTTATGAATTTGAAATTCTCCATCCTTTTGGTTTTGTAAGTGCCACCTATTCACAGGACAAGGATAAAAAAGATTATTATACATTTGAAGCTATGTTTCAGATAGGTTACAACCTTGAACTATCCCTTATGTATGGAAAGCAAAGGGGAGAGACAAAATGTTCTGGGGGAATATGCAGGTATGAACCGCCCTTTGAAGGGTTTAAAACAAAAATCAGTTATTCTTTTTGACCTTCATCAGGATTTACTGCATCCTTTAATTTTTAAAGATTTAAATCCTGATGAATTTTTCAAGTTCAATGTTGTTTCGATATTTACCCTTTCTCCTTGGAGGGACGAATTTGTTGAAAAATCTGATGTAGCAAAGGTTTTGAGAACCATAGAAACATACAGGGAATTTGCAGAGAAAAATGGAATTTTAATTATAGAAAAAGCAAAGGATTTAAAAAAAGTTTTAAATTCAAAGAAGAAAGGATTTATTCTTGAAATTGAAGGATGTGCAAGTATAAGGGATAAATATATTTTAAAATCTTTTATAAATCTTGGAATAAGGGTTTTTACCCTGACCTGGAATAACTCCAATCATATAGCATGCTCTTTTATGGATAAAAATGATTATGGTCTAACAGATACGGGGAAAGATATTGTTTTAAAGATTGCTGATGAAAACTGTATAGTTGATTTAGCTCATGGAAGCAGGAAAACCTTTAATGATGTTTATAATCTAAAGGTTCCCTTTATTGTTTCACATACAGGGATTTTGAGAGACCCAAAAAATAAAAGAAATTTATCCTACATGGAAATGGAAAAAATTAAACAAAGAAAAAGCATTGCAGGAATTGGACTCGGAAACTTATTTTTTGAGAAAAAAATATCAAAAGAGAAAGCAGTCAAAAAGGTTAAAGACATTTTGCAAAAGTATCCAGAAAATCTTGCACTTGGTTCTGATCTTTTTGGTTTGTCAGACAGGCACATAATAAAAGGGCTTTATAGCTATGGGGAAATAGAAAATGCCTTCAGGAATTTCCCTGATTCCTTTCTTTATTTAAATACCTATAAATTTTTTGAAAAAAATTTACCTTAAAAATATTGAACAACTGAGAAGTGAAGCTTTGTATTATAAATACTTTCTTTATAAGGAAAGGCTATTAATATTTTATAGGAAAGATTTTTTCTCTCTCCAAAAATCCCGAATCCGTAACTGAATTTTATATAATCTTTTCTTAGAATCCCGGAATCAAAAAATAGTATAGGAGAGAAAATCTTTGATAAGGTAAGGTAATTTTCAAAATTCAAAATAAATGTCTCCTTAACTTTAAATTCTTCCTCCTCATAACCTCTTAAATTATCCTTACCACCTATATAAAAATATTCTGAATTAAGTAACTCTTCTTTTTTTCTAACACTCACATAGAAAAATCTTCCAAGTATACCGTAGAAATCAAACACCTTTCTTGTTTCTGAAATTCCATAAATTCGAAAATAATTATTGCCCGAATATTTTGAATTTAAAAAAATATAAAAACCTGACTTAAAATATTCTTTCCTTCCACCCTCCACTTCTGCAATATTTAAAAGTCTGTATTCTTTTTTAGCTGATATAAAATCTCTGTTTTCTTCATAACTTCCGCCCACACCCAATTTAAAAGGATAGACAAGAAAATAAATAGTAGCATCAAAATTTTCTTTTGTATAAAATGTGTCCCTCTGCGTAAGTAAATAGCCTCCTTTTAACTTCATATCCAGAAAATAAAACAAAGGTTCTTCATAATTTATTGAGAAATCTTGCTCACCCTTTTTAATTCTTCTCCAGATAAGGTCTATGTTCCTTAAACTGCCAAAGAGAGCATCAATATGAATTCTTATATTTCCGAATAAATCTTTACTCTTATTGGAATATCCCAGACCACCTTCTATGCTATTACTCAAGTTTTCTATTAAAACAATATCAAGAAAAATTTTTTTTACACTTTCAAAAAAATAGTAATTTTCATAGGTCAGGTAAGGGAAAAAATAAAATTTATTCTTTATATTTGAAATCAATCTGCTGGAAAAAATCTGTGGTCTGAACCTTAAAATCTTTTTTATCTCGTTCTTGTTAACCCTTTTAATTCCATTAAAATCAATTCCTTCTATAAAACCGAGTCTTCCCCTGTAAATTTCCATAACATAATCAAGGGTATCACCTTTTTTTAAAAAACTGACAAACCTTGCTTTTGCAAAAGGATAACCTTTATCTTCAAAAAATTTTAGAATTTCACCTGTTAAATTTTTTGTATTTGTGGAATCAAAAATTTTGCCTTTATAAGCTTTTGCTATTGTATCTATTTTTTGAAGGAAAATCCCTGAAACATTTTTAAAATCACCGCCACCAATATAATAAAGATTAAAGAAGAATAATATCAAATTAATCAAGGAAAAGAAATTTTTTCCATCTTTTATCAGGAAGTCCACTTCTTGAAAACATCAGATGGAATCTCGTAGGCTTTCTGGGCTTTTTAATCAATTTCATGCCTGCTTCCTTTAATGTTCTGTTACCCTTTTTGTTATTACATTTAACACAGGCACAGACAAGGTTTTTCCAGTCATCTTTTCCACCCCTTGTTTTCGGTATTATATGGTCAACTGTCATAGCGCTATCTTTTGCTCCACAGTACTGACACTGGTATCCGTCTCTTTTCAAAACATTTTTTCTCGTTAAAGGAACTTCAAAGGGCTTGAATCTTACATACCTCAAAATCCTTATAACTGATGGAACATCAAAAGATATCCTCTCCGCTCTTATCACCTTTCCATTTTTTGAAATAACGCATTCTGCCTTTTTCAAATAAACTAAAACAACCGCTCTTTTAACATTACAAATAGAAAGAGGCTCATAGTTCTGATTCAAGACCAGAACTTTGTTTAATAGTAAAGACATCAGTATTTTGCTTTTACAGTGCTTTGAATTTCTTCTACATAAACCTCGTGGGGTCTTATGAGGGTATATCTGCCAAGATAGTTAAGCGTATCCTCATAATAAAATCTTATCTTGGTGTAATTTCCTTCATCCCAGATCTCAATCCATGAGCTATCAAGCTTTATATTATTTTCTTCTGCCCTTTCAATTATTTTCTTTATCATTTCTTGATAAGTATAGAATCTTGAAAATCTGGCCATTTCCTTTGTCCTGTCCTGTATGGCAAGGAAATGTAAATGGGAAATTAAAATAGGTATCCCTATATAAGCACCTATTCCAAATATTAAAAGAGGTATTAAAACCTTTATTGTGGTTCCACCCTTCATGGTCTTATTCCAAGAAGTTTTCTTATCCTTTCCTCACAAACTTTAACATTTCCATCTGCATAGGAGTAATAGGCTGTTTTTCCGAGTGATTTTGTTTTCTCATACCAGCTTATAGCTGTCTTATATGTATTTATTGCAGAGTTTTTGTCACTATTATTTGAAAGAGATTCTGCAATTTTTTTATATCCATCACCGATTATTGAATAGGCAAATGCTTTTAACTGAATATCAGGGAATCCAATATCAATTGCTCTTTTTGCGGAATTTATACCTTCGGAAGCTCTTCCTATTCTAACAAGCAAGTCAGCTTTTCTCAAAAGGGCAAGGGTATTATCAGGTTCTATCTTAAGAGCCATGTCATAGTCAGAAAGAGCATCTGAATACTTTCTAAGGGCATAATATGTATCGCCTCTTTCTATATAGAGTGAAGCAATATTTGGAAACCTGGAAATCACGAAATTTGCATGTTCAAGGGCTTTTGTGTATTCCTTTGTGTTGTAGAAAATCTCTATCAACTTTGTTCTCACTTCTGTATCGTTTGTAAAAAGGCTTTCTGCCTTATAGGCATATTTTAATGCCTCTTTAAATTTTTTTTCTTTTACAAGAAATATCAGATATTTTTTTATGGTCCCTACATGGTTTGGATTTTTTGAAAGTATAACTTTATAAAGACTATCAGATTCTTTTTTATCATAATTTTCTGCAAGTGTTGCAAGATTAAAAATTATTCCCATATCATCGGTTTTTTTTTCAAGAGCTTTTAAATAGTAAACCCTTCCTTTCTGATAGTCATTTTTATAAAATCCGTAAAGAAATCCAAGCCCTTCATAACCTCTTGGGTCTTCGGGATGTTCTTTAACAATTTTTGAAAAAACTTTTTCTGCATCCACAATCTTTTTCAAAGCTATATAAGAATTACCCATACCCACAGCAGCATCTATAAAATGCGGGTCTTTCTGATAGGCCTCTTTATAATATGTCAAGGCATCTTTAAATTTTCCCTGCTGATAATAGGAAAGGGCTCTTATATAAGATGCCTTTGCCTCCTTGGAAGGTTCGTATTCTTCCTCAACCTTTTTTGTTTCAGAGTTCTGAGCTTCTTTTTTAACCTGTGGACCTGCACACACAAGAAGCAAAATTGCAATCCCCGCTTTAATCATTTTCATTCCTTTATTTTTGGAGCCGGTGGGATTGGAACCCACGACCTTGAGACTGCCAGCCTCACGCTCTCCCAGCTGAGCTACGGCCCCTGTTTTAAAGTTTTTTAATTATACAAATTTGCACTTTCTATGTCAAATTCCGCCTTCTGTCTCCCTTCTCACTTTTATTGCTCTTAATCCTTTATCACTTTGCTCTACTTCATATGATATTGCATCTCCCTCTTCTAGACTCTTGAATCCTTCGCCTTCTATATCCGAATAGTGAACAAACAGGTCCTTTGAACCATCATCGGGTGTTATAAACCCGTATCCTTTTTTAGGGTTAAACCATTTAACCCTACCTTTCCGTCTATCTGACATTATACACCTCCAAATACACTTTTAATATTTTAATTATAAGAGTTTTTAAAGAGAAAAGTAAAGTGGGAAATAATTTTTAATATTTAACCAGTTTTCTGAATTTACCTCCTAACTTTATAAAAAATATTCCTTTTTTGTTCTTAAATTCTCTTTTGTTCAAAATTTCTCCTGTAACAGTGTATATCCTGGTTATGTTATGGAAACTCTGTTCTTTAACTGGTGAAACACCTTCTTCCATACCCATACCTTCTTGAGATGTGAGAGTTAAACTCTGATTCGGTCCACCAACATTACCTTGATGGGCAGCAACATAAAGAGTAACTGTTCCTGTCCCTGATGCAGGGGCAACCCATACAAAATTATAGGAAGACTGGTTTGAGACACTTCCGTGAATACCTGTTCCTTCACCAGAGTGGGAATAAGTTTGTGTATTTGAGCCAGGTTGAAGGGTTCCTGCAGAGCTATTTGAACCATCCAGTATACAGAGGTTAAAATTCCTTATAGTTCCGCTTCCAGCTGATACAGTTATAGTATAAGATTGACCGGGTGTATAGGTCTGGGGAAATCCTGTAACATTAACTGTGAATGTTCCACTGCCATGACAAGAAGCAGCACAGTACCCATCACTTACAGGAGAACCTGCATAACCTGTATAATTTGTATGAGCCAGGAGTATCATTACAACTTTTAACATTTCTCACCTCCTATATTTTTTTTATTTTAAACTATGACAGCTCAAACATGCAGGGGCTTCGCCCCTATCTTCATTATAAGAATGACATGAAAAACAACTCTCCAAACTTCCAATATTTTCAACCTTGTCATCATGCTCAAAAAGCCACTCTTGAGGGTGAACTTCCCTCTTAACTTCTGTGCTTTTCTCAGCACATCCTGCAAGAAATGTAAAAATTGCAAATATTATTAAAAATTTTTTCATTTTCTACCCCCATGACAGTCTGCACAAACAGGTTCTTTTTCAAGATGACATACTGCACAGTATTCAGGGTCTCTTTCAAAATACTTTTTATGAAGACCACCTTCACCTACCTTTGCCCATTCAGGATTGTTGTGAATTACTGGATAAACATATTCATCTTTATGACATATTATACATGAGGAATAATTTTCATGGCAGGAAAGGCAGTCAGATTCTCTTTTTTTAAAAGAAACAGGATGAGTGTAGGAAAAATTTTCAGGATGAACATCAAAAGTGATATTCTCCTCAAAATGGCATTTTGAGCAGGAAGGCACCGCAACCGAAACCATCTCATAATCCTCTGAAAAGGAATGGCACATATAGCATTCTTCTGCATCATCCTTTGCACTAATTCCATGTGAATTTTTAAAACCCTTTTCATGAAAGACTTGAAAAAATTTTTCATTACCCGAATGACACACATCGCATTCTTTAAAGGCTGTTTTTTCATTATGACAGATATAACAGGTTTCCATTGAAGGTAAAACTACTTCTTTATCTTTTAAATGGCAATCATTACAGCTTTTTATTCTCTGAAAATGACTTTTATGAGAAAAATCTTTTATGTTCAAAATACCCTGTTTTTTAAACTCGTATGTTTTTTCATGACAGTCAAGGCAAACATCCTTTTCAGGAATTAAAATATCTTTGAGATGCTCGCTTTTTTCTGCCTTTGTGTGACAGGTTCTGCACTCAATTTCATTTTTCATATGAGTTTTATGAGAAAACTTATTTGATACACCAAAGATTAAGGGAAAAATTAAAAGAATCTTCATCATAATTTTCCTTTGAATTTATAAGTTAATGAAAATAAAAACCTGTAATCATATTTGTATTCCTGGTTAATAAACTCTCGAATTTCAAACTGACCCCTTAAATTTTTAAAATAACCCGTTTTTAAACCTGCTTTCCATGAAAGGGCTTCTTCTGTCTCATAGATTTCATAGGTGTGATAATTTGTGCTTCCATAGAGGGTTAAAATATTTTTAAAGGGAATGCTCAAACTCGCATAGTAAAAGTCCTCATCCAGCTGATAACCATCCCCGAATCTCAATCCTGTTGAAACCCAAGGCTTTAAAGAAATACCAAATGTGTATTCTCTTGTTGATGAAGTGTCAGAAATGAAGTTAAAATTAGCTCCTGCATCCAGCCAGATATTTTTCCACAGGTTAAAATCAAAACCTCCTGTTAGAAATCTTTTACTTTCAATTTCAAAATCAGAAAGAAGAAAATTCTCTGAAAATACAGGTCTATAATCAAGAAAACCCAGATAAAAGGAGACCTTTTCAAAGTTTCTGGTAGCTCCAATATATAATCTGTGGATATTCTGGGAAATAAAGTTATAACAAAACTTTACATGATTGTGAAATCCTATCAGGTTAAAGTAGTTACTGAAATAAATTCCTTCAAAATCTCTTTCTGATTTAACCCATTCTCTATGATAGGTAATAACTCCCCTGTAATTTTTAAAGGGTCTTAAAAAGAATCTGGCACCCAGAACATAGGAAGAATCCGAAATCTTAAGAGACTGGTCATGGGAAGATTTAAAACCACCGTAAGCTTCAAACCCAAATTTACCATTCTTGTAATAAACACTCAAACCGTCATATATATTTCCAAAACCGAATGGAGTAAATTGCCTTCCCGCTCTTAAAAAAAGCCCGTTTATCAGGTTAAATTCAGCATAACCGTAAAAAAGTCTGAACATAGTTTCTCTTAAATTTTCTTTGTTCTGGGTTGAGGGGACATAAAAGGATGTAAAGAGAGAAATCCTGTTACCAAAAATTTCAGAAAACCCTAGATTTGTTCTCTGAAAGTAGGAATGAAAAACGGTCGTATCCGATGTCGCTCTGGGATAGTATTTGAACTCAAGACTTCCTGTAAAACGTGCAGAATTAAGAAAACCCGTGATTAAAAACATAAAAAACAACTTCTTCATAAAAAATTCTCCTTTATAAACATATTTATAAACATAAGTTTATAATAATACAGGATTAAGTTTTAAAT
>FWPU01001471.1_pt1 | contig 37623 bp, 35 predicted proteins | sample 2228361 | NCBI WGS metagenome assembly FWPU01 (sample SAMEA103939777, study PRJEB20133) | metagenome
TGTTGGGATTACGTGAGTACGTGAGTACGCGATTGCCCGTTCGCCCGTTCGCCCGTTCCCCGTTCGCCCGTTCCCACGTTTGCACGTTCCCCGTTTGCACGTTCCCACGTTCCCTGCCGCTGTCAACGAATGGGCAACGAATAAACGAATGTGGTCGTGCTCGGTGCGCCTGTGTCCCCGCTGCGGACGCCTGCTTCCAGGTTTGCCCGTTGCATGTTGGGATTACGTGATTACGTGATTACGCGATTGTCCGTTCGCACGTTGCATGTTGGGATTACGTGATTACGCGATTGTCCGTTCGCACGTTGCATGTTGGGATTACGTAAGTACGCGATTGCCCGTTTGCACGTTGCACGATTGCACGATTGCACGATTGCCCGTTCGCCCGTTCGCCCGTTGCATGTTGGGATTACGTGAGTACGTGAGTACGCGATTGCCCGTTTGCCCGTTGCATGTTGGGATTACGTGAGTACGTGAGTACGCGATTGCCCGATTGTCCGTTCCCACGTTTGCCCGTTCGCCCGTTGCATGTTGGGATTACGTGAGTACGTGAGTACGCGATTGCCCGTTCGCCCGTTCGCCCGTTCCCCGTTCGCCCGTTCCCACGTTTGCACGTTCCCACGTTCCCTGCCGCTGTCAACGAATGGGCAAAGAATAAACGAATGGCGCGTGCTGGCGTCGCTGGCGCTCTCCGCTGATCGTGCGCGCGCTCACGTTGCACGTTGCATGTTGCATGTTGGGATTACGTGATTACGTGATTACACGATTGCCCGTTCGCCCGTTGCATGTTGGGGTTACGTGAGTACGTGAGTACGCGATTGCTCGTTTGCCCGTTCGCCCGTTCGCCCGTTCGCCCGTTCCCACGTTTGCACGTTCCACGTTTGCACGATTGCACGATTGCCCGTTCGCCCGTTCGCCCGTTCCCACGTTTGCACGTTCTACGTTTGCACGTTCCCACGTTCCCTGCCGCTGTCAACGAATGGGCAACGAATAAACGAATGGCGCGTGCTGGCGTCGCCGGCGCTCTCCGCTGATCGTGCGCGCGCTCACGTTCAACGTGCAACGTTCGCCCGTTCGCCCGTTCCCCGTTTCACATTCCCCATTCGCCGCCTGCGGGTTCTGGTCCGGTTGCAACGGGGCGCGATGGGTCGCGCGACCAGTCGCTCCAGGAGCCTTCGTAGAGGAGTGTGTTCTTCCAGCCAGCCCGTTCGAGCGCGAGGATCGTGTGTGCGGCAGTCACGCCGGAGCCGCAGTAGCAGATGATGGTTTTGGCGCGATCGGCGCCAAGCGCAGCATAGCGCGCCCGTAGCGCTTCCGCCGAAAGCATCCGCCCGTCAGTATCGACATTGTCGGAGTATGGCGCGGAAATCGCTCCCGGGATATGGCCTGCGCGCGGGTCGATTGGTTCGGCGATCCCCTGGTAGCGGTCTGCGGCGCGCACATCGAGGATGAGCACGCGCGGATCCCGTCGAAGCGTTTCTACTGCGTCTGCATCAACGACGATCGACCGGTTCGGGCGTGGGGTAAACACGGCTGGCGATGGCCACACCTCACCCGATTCGACCGGAAGACCGGCAGTGATCCACGCGGGCCAGCCGCCATCGAGGAGCGACACGCGCTCGTGCCCGAAGTAGCGCAGCAGCCACCAGAGACGCGCCGCATATGCACCGCCGACGCTATCGTAGGCGACGACGTGTGTCGCGGGTCCAATACCGGCGCGTGATGCGACAGCGGCGAACGCCTCCGATGATGGAATGGGATGGCGTCCGGGTCCGTGAAACGGCGGTGCAGCAAGATCGGTATCAATGTCGAGATACACGGCGCCCGGGATATGCGCCTCCAGATATTCTGCGCGCCCGCGCCCCGGCTCCAGCAGGTACCAGCGCAGATCGGCGACGCGAATATCCGGATCGTTCAGACGTTCCGCAAGCCAAGCAGGAGATACAAGCGAGTCGATGGTCATGCCTTACACCTCAACAATTGGACGAATACGTCTTCTCAGGCGGGCGTGGCGCGTCGTTCCGCCGGTGAGACGCGCTATGCCCGGTTACTGGCGCGAGACCGCAAGGGTCGGGCACATGCCACATTCCCACGTTCCACGTTCTACCCCTGTTCACCTTAAATCGCCGCGTATCTCACGGGCGCTGCGCAGATACCAGCGATTGACGTTGGCGAAGCGCCCTTCACGACCGGTAATCAGGCGCAGTGAAGACGCTTCCCCGGGCGCGATTGCGATCGTATCGCCAAGGTCAGCGACGGTGGCATGAACGAGGAAGGGTTGATAGAGGACGATCCCCGGCGCGAGATCGACCCAGCGTTGCTGAAATGCTTCGTAGAGCGCAGCGCGGTCGGCAATATCGTAGATCGTGCGCGCGGTGTAGAGCAATTCATCAATATCCGCGTCTGCCAGCCCGGCATAGTTCCGTCCACGCTCTGCCTGGCTCGAGTGCCAGAGCTCGAAAACGTCGGGATCGGAACCAAGCCGCTGCCAGCCGTGCAGCGCCATCATAAAGTCATGCGTTTCCAGCCTGCGCTGGAGATCGTCGGCTTCGATCTGTTCGATCACAATGCGCACGCCGATGGCGCCCCACTGACGGGCGATCTCTTCCGCCACAGCGCGCCGTTTCGGAGAACTATCGGTCAGGAGAGTGAAGACGAGCGGTTGACCGTCGCGCGCGCGAATGCCATCGGCGCCGGCGACGTATCCCAGTGTCTCAAGCATGGAGATTGCGCGTGCGGGATCCGGTTCGTACCACTGCACCTCTGGCGAATGCGCCCACCATCCATGCAGGATCGGCGTGTCGAGCCGCATCGCCTGACCGTTCAGCACGCTGGCAATCAACGCATCCTTGTCGAGCGCCATTGCCAGTGCACGACGCACGCCAGTCTCGCTAAGCGAACCATCGCGCAGGTTGAAGGTCAAAACGGTGCAGGCATCCAGCAGCGCCTGACGCCGCACCACGCCACGCGGCAGGTTGACGTCCGCCAGTGTGCCAGTGCTGAGGAATGCGAGCCCCTGGATTTCATTGCGGACCAGAGCCGCAAGCGCCTCCTGCTCGGTGCGGAAGAAGCGCAGTTCAATCGTTTCGATGAACGGCGGCGAGCCGAAGTAGGAGGGGTTGGCGCGCAACAGCGCACGCTGGTCGTCGAGTTCGATCAACCGATACGGACCGGCGCCGACCGGCATGCGATTGAAAGCGATCGCCTCCCATTGTTCCGGCGGTACATCGCGCAACAGATGGGCTGGCAGGATCGGAAAACCGGTCAATCGCAAAAATGGCGCAAACGGTTCGTCCAATCGAAAACTGATGCTGCGCTCTCCGGCACGGTCTACCAGAACGGTGCGCCAGAAGGCGGCGACATTCTGATCGCCGGCGAATGCTGGCCCCTGCACTGCGCGAAAGGTGAACAGCACATCATCGACCGTCACCGGCGCACCGTCGTGCCAGGTGACGCCGCTGCGCAGCGTGAAGGTGTAGACCGTCCCGCTGTCATCGACCGTCCAGGACTCGGCGAGCGCGGGCATGGGCAGCCCATCGGGACCGGGGCGCGTCAGTCCTTCGAAGATCAGGCGGTGCAGATCGGCTGCGAACGGGTCACTGGCGGGATCGACAAGGAGCGGATTGAGATGCTGCGGTGCGCCGACGACCCCTTCGATATAGTCGCCGCCTGCCAGCGGACGCGCGACCGATGCGCGCGTGAGCGCCAGGTAGCTCATGAGGAGCAGGACCGTCAGGGCGCTGATCGATGCTATCAGGATCTGCCAGCGAATGCGGCGTGCCATGGGCTCAGCCAGGAGAGCGACCGCGCATTGTGAACAACCGTCGCAGCCGCAGCTGTAAGAAACGAGCGCCTGTACACCCGCGCTCGCATTGCCCTGTCGGGGGATCTGTCTCTATATCGAAGCATCGATATCACCAGATCGGCAGGCTCGCAATCAGCGCCAGCAGCAAAAACACGACTGCCAGGGCGATCGTTGCCTGATGCATCGTCTTTTCGATGCCGCGCTTCGTGCGATAGATCGTATCGCGCTGTTGCAGGCCCGCAGTGCGCCCCTGCACAACGACGAGAAAGGTCAATGCCACACTGACGATGATAAGGGCGGTGTAGAGAGCAATTTCCACGTTTTCTTCCTGTTGATTCTGTCTCCGATCACAGAGCGACATTATAGCATCAGCGCGGCAGGATGCCAACCCGATGGAAACATAACCGATAGGCGAACAGTTTGGAGATTCGCTCGCCGTCGGACTGATACCAATTGGAATTGAACAAGCCGCATGCGCACGCTCATCAGAGCGCATCACAACGCCATCGCAGCAATCTCCAATCCAAAATCTGCAATCTAAAATGGTATGAATGGTCTGTCAGAGATGAGTCCGGTCTGCGCCTGAAGCCGTGGGACTTTCAGAATAGCCGATAGTCGATAGCCGATAGCCGATAGGGTCGCGTGCGATCAGCGCTTGCCTATCGGTTATCGCTGTGAACCCCGTCGAAGGAGACCGGAACGTGCCCCTGGCGCACTCGTGCGCTCCGGGGGAGAACTCGGTCGAGTCCGTGGGGCTGATGAAGATGAGCCAATCCATCCGGTCTATCCTGGCTGGCACTTAAAGCCGCGCCGGGCGTCGGACTGCGCCGACCGCGCGGCTGCGTTGCACTCACAGGCCACGGAGGCGTCCTTCGCACGGGAAACGGATCATCTGGCGAAATGACAACTGCGGTCTACGACGCAGCCGTGTGAGCGCCAGGCGCCTATCCGAAAAACCGCATCCTGAGTAGCGCGCAGCGCGTATCGAAGGAGCGGTTTTTCGGTATCCTGCGTTATTCGGACAGGCGCTAACACTACAACGAGATTTCGTATACCCGACAAAGGCACGTATTCAGACGTATCGCGCCCGTGGTGTTTGTGCGTCGGCGGTGCGGCGTCTTGTGCCGCTTGCGAAAGCAATCTCGCCGCCGATGCGTGATCGCGGGGGCTTCCTCCGATGGCGAACCGTCACCCGCACAGGCGCTACGGGCGCGAAAACGTGAGACTCGGAAGCGTGGCCTTTGTGGACTTCGTGTCTTTGTGGTGCGATCATCACGCGATGTCTCGTTGTAGTGCTAATACTTTGGAACGCCTGGATCGACCTCATCTGCCCAGCGGAGGATGCCGCCAGCCAGGTTCTTGACCTTGCGGAAGCCCGCCTGGCGCAGCAGGTCAACGGCGCGTGCACTGCGCACGCCGCTGCGGCAGTAGACGAGCATTTCGACAGCACTGTCGAGTTCGTTCATCCGTTCAGCGAGTTCATTGACCGAAATGCGCACTGCACCCGGCAGGTGGCAGATCTCCCACTCGTTCGCCTCGCGTACATCGAGCAGGAAAGGCGGATGATCGCTCTGCAGCCACTCTGCGGCTTCGCGCGGCGTGATCTCGATGGTCGAGTCGCGGTACGACTCTTCGGGTGAAATGCCGCAGAACTGCTGGTAATCGATCAGTTCTGTGACGGTTGGATGATCGCCGCATACCGGACAATCGGGGTTACGGCGCAATTTCAGTTCGCGGAAGCGCAGCGCCAGCGCATCATAGAGCAACAGACGACCGATCAGTGGCTCACCGATGCCGGTGAGGAGTTTGATCGCTTCGGTTGCCTGAATCGTTCCAATCACACCGGGCAGGACACCGAGAACGCCTCCCTCGGCGCAGCTCGGCACCAGACCTGGCGGAGGCGGTTCGGGGTAAAGACAACGGTAACACGGACCGCCATGCTTCGGTGAAAAGACGGTTGCCTGCCCCTCGAAGCGAAAGATCGAACCATACACGTTCGGTTTGCCGAGCATCACGCAGGCATCGTTCGTCAGGTAGCGCGTTGGGAAGTTATCGGTGCCATCGACGATCACATCGTAAGGACGTATCAGATCGAAGGCGTTCTCGGAAGAGATGTGTGTCTCGTAGGTGGCGATGTCGATGTGCGGGTTGAGATCGCGCAGACGCATCTTTGCCGATTCGGTCTTGCGAATCCCCAGGGTGGACGTGCCATGAATGATCTGGCGCTGCAGGTTGCTTTCGTCGACGATGTCGAAATCAACCAGACCGATGTGCCCCACGCCGGCAGCGGCGAGGTACAGCGCCAGCGGCGATCCAAGCCCGCCGGTTCCAATCAGAAGCACGCTGCCCTGTTTGAGTTTGCGCTGCCCTTCCATGCCAAACTCGGGCAGGATTAGATGCCGTGAATACCGGCGGATCTCTTCGTTCGACAGAGAAGATAGAACCATTGCACTGCGCTCCTCACCACGAATGAATGCTACCAGACGCCACCGGCGATTGCCGGAATGATGCTGACAGTTTCACCGTCGGGAACAGGGGTTTCGATCCCCTGGAGGTGACGAATGTCCTCATCGCCGACGTAGATGTTGACAAAACTGCGCAGCGCACCCTGCTCGTTGTAGAGATGTTTGCCGAGTTGCGGGTGCTGTTCGGTCAACGCTGCCAGGATCTGCCCGACGGAACCGGCTGCCAGTGTGACACTCGCATTCCCGCCAGCGTACTGGCGCAGTGCGGTTGGAATGGTTACTGTAACTGCCATGGTGTTGTCTTCCTTGTTCCACGTTCTACGTTCCACGTTCCACGTTCTACGTTCTACGTTCCACATTCCACGACCATCTCAGCTGCAACGAACCGTGCACCGGTTTCGTCCAGCGTCCAGGCGGTCAATTCAGTGGCGCGCCCCTCACGCACACTCTGGATGAGGAACGCGAACCGCGAGCCGCCGCCGATGCCCTGTGCGCCGGTCACATCGCGCGGTGATGGAACTGCCGGATGGTCAGGGTGGGAATGATAGCACCCAACGACGTCGAGATTGCGGGAGCGCGCCTCTCGCTCGGCGCGCAGGTAGTCACGCGGGTCGAGGTAGAAGCGGTCGCGCAGGGAATGGTTCGCGTCGACCGCTGTCAACCCTACATCGGCTGTCCAGCGGTTCGGCGCCGGGAAGACATCTTCCACTTCGGTGCGCGCTCCGTCGATCCGTCCGAGGATTAACCCGACGCACTCATCAGGATAGGTCTCCTCAGCATGCCGCGCAATGATATTACGAATGTGGTCGGAGAGAATGATTGCCATTCAGTGAACCACCCCTGCAGGCGACCGTGCGGAGCGCCGCTGCCTGCGACATGTTCAACCCGCAACGCTCAAATCCCCTCGCCATCCTGTCCATCGCCGTCGTCCCAGAAGTGATCGCTGAGGTACTTGGCGGCGCCATCGCACAGAATGGTCACCACGACGCCCCGACGCAGTTCGCGTGCGACGCGCAACGCCGCGACGACATTCGCAGCGGCAGAAACGCCGACCATCAATCCCTCGGTGCGTGCCAGGCGACGCGCCATTGCAAAGGCGTCTTCGCTACGAACTTCAATGACCGCATCGGCGAGGCGCGGATCGTAGATGCCGGGAACCAGCGCCGTCGATGCCATATGCTTGACCCCCTCGAGGGCATGATACGGTCCATCGGGCTGGACAGCGATCAGGCACACGTTCGGGTTCTGCGCGCGCAGAAATCGCCCTGTTCCCATAAATGTGCCACTGGTTCCGAGTGCTGCCACGAAGTGGGTTACCTGTCCGCCGGTCTGCACCCAGATTTCGGGACCGGTGCTCTCCTGGTGGGCGCGCGGGTTGGCAGGGTTGTTGTACTGGTCGGGGTAGAAATAGCGTTCCGGATATTCCTGCACCAGTGCGCGAATCCTGCGGATCGCCGCATCCATGCCCTCGAGCGGATCGGTGAGCACGAGTTCGGCGCCGAGTGAACGGAGAATGCGCAGCCGCTCCGGGCTGGCATTGGCGGGCAGCGCCAGCGTCACTGCATAACCGAGCGCCGCACCAAGCGTGGCGTAGGCGATGCCGGTGTTGCCGCTCGTGGCATCGGCAATGCGCATCCCAGGACGCAGCAGACCGTGCTGTTCGCCGTCGCGGATCATCCACAGCGCCGGGCGATCCTTGACCGAACCGCCGGGGTTGTACCACTCTGCCTTGGCGTACAGCGCCACATCAGGCGGCAGATCCGGGTCGATGCGGTTCAGACGCAGGAGCGGCGTGTTTCCGACCAGATCGACCAGCGTATTGCGACGGTCGATATGTTCTTCGAGCGCCAGGGATTTCACGATGCTTTCCCTTGCTTTGCCAGTTCGCGCGTGGCGAGTCGTTTGAGGTATGCGAGCAGATAACTGATGCCGTTCAGACGCTGCGGCGACAGCACCTGCTGCAACCCCATCGCATAGAAGAAATCGCCAGGAATGGCGAGCACCGTTTCTGGCGTGGCCCCCTCCAGTCCTTCGCGCAGAAGCGCAGCATACCCGCGTACCGTCGGCGACTCTTCAGCAACGTCGATATGGAACGTCAGATGCCCCTCGTGCGACTCGACTGCCGCAAAGACCGGCGTAGCACACTCGTGCACCTGCTCCATAGCGGCGCGATTGCTGCGCCACTGCGCCGGAAGCGGCGGCAGACGGTCGGAATATTCGAGCAGCAATTCCAGTTTTTCTGCCCGGTCTGCCGCGCGAAACTCCTCGACAATTGCGCGGAGGCGGGGCGGCAGACCGGTTGGGATGTCGGATGCAGTCATTGCTGGTTATTTTTCGATCGGCAGACCGACCGCGTTACCCCACTCTGTCCAGCTTCCATCGTAGTTCCGTACCTTTGGATACCCGAGCAGGTACGTCAGCACAAACCAGGTATGGCTGGATCGCTCGCCAATGCGGCAGTAGGCAATCACATCCTTATCTGGCGTAATGCCCTTACTGGCGTACAGTTCGCGCAGTTCATCGGCGCTCTTGAACGTGCTATCCTCGCGAACGGCGCTGGCCCACGGGATGCTGACCGCTGTGGGGATGTGTCCACCCCGTAGCGCGCCTTCCTGCGGATATTCCGGCATGTGCAGGCGCTCGCCGGTGTATTCCTGCGGGCTGCGCACATCGACCAGCGCCGTACCAGGCTGACGAATGTGCGCCAGCACCTGATCGCGGAACGCGCGAATGGCCGCATCATTGCGCTCAGGAGCCTGGTATGTTCCTGGCGGATACGATGGAACCTCGCGTGTCAGCGGTCGGCCCTCGGCAATCCATTTGGCGCGACCGCCATTCATAATCCGTGTGTCGGGGTGACCGAACAGTTTGAAGACCCACAGTGCGTAGGTGGCCCACCAGTTGTGTTTGTCGCCGTAAAAGACCACCGTCGTATCGTTGCTGATCCCCTTCGAGATCATCAGCTTCTCGAACCGTTCGCGATCCAGATAATCACGGACGATCGGATCGTTGAGTTCGCCAACCCAATCGATCTTGACCGCGCCGGGGATGTGTCCCTGATCGTAGAGCAGGATATCCTCGTCACACTCGACGATCCGCACCTTTGGGTCGTTCAAGTGGTCGGCGACCCACGCGGTGTCAACCAGCGCCTCAGGGTGAGCATAGCCACTCATGAGAACCTCCCCCTTCGTATTCTGGAGTAGACAACTCAATTTAATCAACTATATTGTACGTCCGGGGAGGGAAAGAGTCAAGCCATGGCTATTTTCAGGGAAGGCGCACCAGCACATCATCACCCTGCACCTTCACTTCAAAGACGTTGATCGGCGCGAATGCCGGGAGGGTCAGCGCGCGTCCGGTGCGCACATCGAAACGCGAGCCGTGCAGTGGACACTCGACCGTGCAGTCGTCGGGGTCGAAGAACCCCTCACTCAGTTCCGCATAGTCATGCGAACAGATGTCATCGGTGGCGTAGATAGTCGCACCGGCGCGAAACAGAGCGACGCGCCGTCCATTGTGCTCGACTGCGTGCATACCGCCGTCGGGCACATCGTGGATGGTTGCGAGCCTGACAAAATCAGCCATTGTTGTCGAACCTTCGAGAAAGGACGACGCGCGCCGGTCTACCATGAGACATGCTGCGCGCGCCAGACGAAAACGATGCCACGAAGGGAGTTATGGGCGACCATTCGGCGAGACCAGGGGCGATTGCGCCGACAGACCGATTGCCTCCAGCAATGCCAGCGGCTCATTTTCCAGCCACCCGCTTCCTGCGTCGCGCCCGCTGGCAACCAGCACCGAACCAATCGGGGGCACGAAAATAATATCCACCGTACCCTGCCCGGTCACCAGTCCGATGCGATCCAGTTTGCCCGAACGCACCTTTACCCACAACTTGAGCGACATAATGCCAATCCGGGCGATGGAAGGAGCAGCTCGCTCGAATGCCGGATCGCTTGCCCACAGCACCTGACCGTTCAACGCACACAGCGCTGCCGCATCGATTCCAGGATGGCGACGCAGCGCTGCTGCGATGTGTTTGCCCGCACGGGCGACGAGTTCTGGTGTCAAGGCTATCGGTTGCATCAGCGCAGTACCTCCAACGAGCGACGACCGGTAGTACAGACTACTCTATTGTACCACGCAGCATTGCCGTTGGAGCGCCGATTTTTAGAAACAGACGGCGAGAGTTCAAGAAGGCGCGGGTTGTGCTATGAATGCGCCCTTCCCGTCTCTCGCCCGCCACACTAACCGACCGATCCTTCCATTTCGAGCTGGATGAGGCGGTTAAGTTCGACGGCGTATTCCATCGGCAGCTCGCGCGTGAACGGCTCCATAAAGCCGAGCACAATCATCGACAGGGCGTCCGGTTCGCTAATGCCGCGGCTCATCAGGTAGAACAGTTGCTCCTCGCCGATGCGCCCAACCGTCGCCTCGTGCGCCAGGGTGCAGCGATCTTCCTCGATCTCGATGAACGGGATCGTGTCTGACGCCGACTTCTCATCGAGGATGAGCGCATCGCAGTTCACATTGATCTTGGCGCCGGTTGCGCCTGGCGCCACCTTCGCCAGACCACGGTAGGTCGTCTTGCCGCCATTTTTCGAGACCGACTTATTGGTGATGCGGCTGGTCGTATCCGGCGCGATATGCACCATCTTGGCGCCGGCGTCCTGGTGCTGCCCTTTACCGGCATACGCCACCGAAAGGACCTCGCCGCGCGCGCCGCGCCCCATCAGGTAGACCGACGGGTACTTCATTGTCAGGCGCGAGCCGATATTGCCATCGACCCACTCCATGCTCGCCTCTTCGTAAGCGATGGCGCGCTTGGTCACCAGGTTGAAGATATTGTTCGCCCAGTTCTGGATGGTCGTGTAGCGACACTTGCCGCCTTTCATGACGATAATCTCGACCACTGCCGAGTGCAGCGAATTGGTGCTGTAAATTGGCGCGGTGCACCCTTCGATGTAATGCACCGATGCGCCCTCCTCGACAATGATCAGTGTGCGCTCGAACTGCCCCATATTCTCCGCATTGATGCGGAAATACGCCTGGAGCGGAATATCGACGTGCACCCCCTTCGGCACATACACGAACGAACCGCCTGACCAGACCGCCGTATTCAGCGCGGCATACTTGTTATCCGCCGCCGGAACCACCGTACCGAAGTACTGCTTGAAGATCTCCGGGTATTCCTTCAGACCGGTGTCGGTGTCGAGGAAGATGACCCCCTGCTTTGCCCACTCTTCGCGCAGCGAGTGGTAGACAACCTCCGATTCATACTGCGCGCCGACGCCGGCGAGGAACTTGCGTTCTGCTTCGGGAATGCCCAGTTTCTCGAAGGTATCCTTGATTTCCTTCGGCACTGCGTCCCAGTCGGTCTGCGGACGCTCGCCGGCGCGCACGAAGTAGTGGATCTCGTCGTAGTTCAATTCCGCGAGTTCCGGGTTCGCCCACATGCCGGTCAGCGGCGTCGGCTTCTTGCGGAAGATGTCGAGCGCCTGCAACCGGCGCTTGAGCATCCACTCCGGCTCCCCCTTCATGCCCGACAGTTCGCGAACGACTTTTTCGTTCAAGCCCTTTTCGGACTTGAAAATATATCGCTCTTCGTTGCGAAAGGCGTACTTCGAATAATCGAAATCGAGATTCGTTGCTGTTACAGCCATTGGTCTTACTCCTCTCCCAAAGATACTTACAACTCGTCGTCATCGGGCGCATGGCCCACGCCATACAACCCTGCCTTCAGTGTTTTGAGCGGAAGCAGCGCGCATTTGATACGCACCGGATTATGATTTAGCGGAATACCGATCAGCGCCAGCATCTGGTCTTTGCTGAACTGTTTCGCCTGTTCGACCGGCATCCCGATGATCTCGTCGGTCAGCATCGAGGCGGATGCCTGGCTGATCGCGCAGCCGCGCCCATCAAAGCGCGCATCGGTGATAACGCCGTTCTCGATCCGCAGATCGATCCGCACCCGGTCGCCGCACAGCGGATTGTGTTCTTCGGCGCTGATGTCGGGATGGTCGAGCCGACCGCGGTGTCGCGGATGCTTGTAGTGTTCGAGGATCAGTTCGCGGTAGAGATCGTCCATCTTGACTCATCCAAACAGCGCGCGCACCTTATGCAGTCCAGCGACCAGGCGATCCACTTCTTCTGGAAGGTTGTACAGGTAGAACGATGCGCGGGTGGTTGCCGGAATATCGTAGTATGCATGCAGCGGTTGCGCGCAGTGATGACCGGCGCGCACCGCAATTCCTTCGCCGTCGAGTACTGCAGCGATATCGTGCGGATGCGCCCCCTCGAGCGTGAAACTCACCGCGCCGCCGCGCATCTCGGTGGTGGTCGGACCGTACACCCGGAGCCCTTCGACTTCACGCAGGCGTTCGAGCGCATACTCCAGCAGTTCGCGTTCGTGGGCATAGATCCGATCCATCCCGATTTCCTGCAGGAAATCAATCGCCTCGCCGAGCGCGATCGCTTCTGCAATCGCCGGCGTCCCGGCTTCGAAGCGCGCCGGAACGTCGGCGTAGGTTGACTCGTGCAGCCCCACCACCCTGATCATCGAGCCGCCGCCCAGAAATGGCGGCATCTGCTCCAGAATGGCGCGCCGTCCCCACAGCACGCCGATGCCGGTCGGACCGCACATTTTATGCCCGCTGAACGCCAGGAAATCGATATCGAGCGCCTGAACGTCGACCGGCATGTGCGGCACGCTCTGCGCACCGTCGACCAGCACGAGCGCGCCAGCGGCATGCGCGCGTCGCGCGATCTCCGCCACCGGATTGATCGTCCCCAGCACATTCGACTGCTGTGTGATCGCGACCAGGCGCACCCCTGCGAGTTGAACGTCCAGGTTGTCGAGCGCCAGGCGACCCTCGCCATCGATCGGCAGAAACTCGAGTTTTGCGCCGGTGCGCTGCGCCAGCATCTGCCAGGGCACCAGATTTGAGTGATGCTCCATCATGCTGAGCAGAATGCGATCCCCTTCACGCAGGCTGGCGTCGCCCCAGCTGCGCGCAACCAGGTTGATCGCCTCGGTCGTATTGCGCACGAAGACAATCTCGCGCTGGCTTTTCGCATTAATGAAGCGCGCCACTTTCCCCCGCGCCCGTTCGAAGGCGAAGGTCGCTTCTTCGCTCAGGCGATAGATGCCGCGGTGCACATTGGCGTTATACCGCCGATAGTAATCTTCCAGGCAATCAATAACACGGCGCGGCTTTTGCGACGACGCGGCGCTGTCGAGAAACGCCAGCGTCTTCCCGTTCATCGACTGATTGAGGATCGGGAACTCGCGCCGCAACGCGACAATATCGAACAGGCTGAGGGTGGCGCTTGCAGTCATTGGCGCACCTGCACAGACGAGAGCGGAAACGGCGCACCGCGCGCGATACGCCGTTCCACACCTTCGGACATCAAATCTTCGCCTCGATCATCTCGGCGATGCGCTGACGCAGCGCATCGTTGGGAATACGGTCGAGCACCGGCTCGAAGAAGCCCATCACAATCAGATGAATGGCGTCATCACGCGGAATGCCGCGTGAGCGCATGTAGAATAACTGCTCCTCGTCCACCTCGCCGCTGGTCGAAGCGTGCCCGGCCCTGGCGACATCATTGGTGTCGATCATCAGACCGGGAATCGAGTCGCTGCGCGCCCTGGGCGACAGGTGCAGCGCATGTTCCTCGAGACGCGAGACCGTCGCCCGGCTCTGATGTTCGATCTTGATCATTCCATCGAACGTTGTGTAACTCTGATCCTTCACAACAGTCTTGAAGTCCATATGCGCTTCGGTTTTCGCGCCGATATGGCGGAGCCAGGGCGCCGTCAGCAGGTTCTGATGATCGCCGGCGAACGTCGCCGCCACCCACTCCACGCGCGAACCATCCCCTTCGAGCGCGGTTTCCGCCTCGATATGCTGGACGCGCGCGCCCAGATTCACCGCTGCCCACTCAATCGCCGCGCCACGCCCGACGCGCGCTTTTTGTGCGCCGATGTGATACACATCCTCGCCCCATGTCTGCACCGCAACGAAGCGCAGCGTCGAGTCATTCCCCAGGAACATCTCGGTGACCGGTGCGGCAAACGCCTGATCGGACGCAGCGGTTGAATGGTACTCCTCAACAAACGTCACACTGGCGCCGTCATCGAGAATGATGAGGTTGCGCGGCAGGATCGCCCCGCCGGGGACCGGCATCGAGAAGACCGCCATGAGCGGCAGTTCGACGCTGACATTCTTCGGCACATACAGGAACACGCCATCCTGCCAGAGCGCCGCATTGAGCGCCAGGAACTTATGGCGTGTCGACTCGACGGCCGTGCCCAGATGCCGCCGAATGAGCGCCTCGTGGGAATGGAGCGCCTGCGCCAGCGTGGTCAACACCACACCCTGCTCCATCAGGTCTTCTTCCTGATAGATGCTGGTTGCAGCGGTATCGGCGGCGGCGATCACCTGTTCAGGCTTGAACTTCGACAGATCGGTGCGACGCCAGAATGGCGGTTCAGCCGACGCGAAGAAACGCCACGCTTCCGCGCGCTGCTCCGTCAGCCACTCCGGCTCACCCGCAGCCTGCGACGTCTCGATCACCAGAGCGTCGCTGATTTCGCCAAGTGGAGGAAACGTCTTCATCGTCACGCGCTTGTAACCTCCTCGCGGAGGAAATCGTACCCCTTCTCTTCCAGTTCGAGCGCCAGTTCGGGTCCGCCCTCGCGCACAATCCGTCCGTCCATGAGCACCGACACGAAGTGCGGCTTGATATAATTCAGCAGACGCTGATAGTGGGTGATGACCAGCACGCCCATCTCGGGATGCCGCGCATAGAGGGTATTGACACCCTGTGCGACGATCTTCAGCGCATCAATGTCGAGCCCGGAATCGGTCTCGTCCATAATCGCCATGCTCGGTTCCAGCATTGCCATCTGTAAGATCTCGATGCGCTTCTTCTCGCCGCCGGAGAAACCCTCGTTCAGATACCGGCGGGCAAAACCCTCATCGATGCCGAGCGCGCTCATCTGCTCACGCAGTTGCTTGCGGAACTGCGCCATCGGAATGGCGGTTTCCTTGGGGTCCTTCCCCTCCTCGGCGCGATGGGCATTGATCGCCGCGCGCAGGAAGTTCGCCACCGTCACCCCCGGAATGGCGACCGGGTACTGGAAGGCGAGGAACAGCCCAAGTTTCGAGCGCTCATCCGGCTCGAGTTCGAGAATGTTGTGATCGCGGTACCAGACCTCGCCGCCGGTGACCGTGTAGCCGGGATGTCCCATCAGAGTATACGCCAGCGTGCTCTTGCCGCTGCCGTTCGGTCCCATGATGGCATGGATCGTACCGGCTTTGACCGTCAGATTGACCCCTTTGAGGATCTCTTTGTCCTCGACGCTGACGTGTAAATCCTTGATGACCAGATCGCTGTTCAATGCAGAAACTCCTGTGTACTTACTATCAACGGTTGCATGCCATACACGGCGCTAGTCCGAAGACCGCGCAATCTGAAAATGACAGCTGCGGCGCCCTTCACGGATAGTGCCTTCAAGTTCCACCCGCTCGCCAAGCACCTGTTCGAGCATACGGCGCTCCATTGTGCATACGCCGGCATGCTCTTGCGCCACATCGTGGTATGGGCAGGAGAACACCTGCAAAGCGCCCTCCGGCGTGACGTCGACCGGAATGCCGCGCGCTTCGAGCATGACGCGCAGGCGCGCCAGGCGCTCCTCGACATCATCGCCGACCACCTGTCCGCGATACTCCTCCGCCAGGCGTCGCCCGACCGCTTCGAGCAGCGCGTCGAGGCGTTCCTTTCCCTCGCGGCTGGCAATCTCACGCAGCACGAGCGTCGCCAGCGTATCGTACTCTTTCGGAAACAGGTCTTCAGCGCGAGGCGTCAGCGAGTAGACCAGCCGGGGGCGACCCGGACCGCCGCGCGCCTGCCGCGTCGCCAGCAAGCCTTTCGCCTCCAGATGCGTCAGATGCTCGCGCACTGCCGTCGTGCTGATGCCCAACAACTCTTCCAGGTCTTTGATTGTCGCTTCGCCATGACGCCGCAGATAGATCAGAATCTTCCCTGCCGGCGAGTCTTCGGTATACTGCGCCAGTGTCATCGCATCGTTCCTCCCCACTTGCAGTGCAGTATACCAGACGGTTACGCTATTGTCAATAAAAACAGAAGAAACCGCGAATATTGATCGATAGTGGCATTACAACCTGCCGGCGACGTGCCCGACGGTCAACTCTTCGACGACAACGTGCGGCGGATATGCCGCGAGAGCGGCGATAGCGGCGGCGACGTCCGCCGGTTGCAGCATCGCCGTGCGGTTCCAGTCGCCGGGCAGATCATCCCACAGTCCCGTATCGGTTGCCGCCGGGAGCACTGCTGTCACGCGCACGCCGTGCGGACGCACCTCCTCCCGCACAGCGCCAAGCAACCCCATCGCGCCATGTTTCGCTGCGCAGTACGCCGACCAGTTCGGGAAGACCTGGCGTGCCGCCACCGAGGCGACGTACACAAGCAACCCGCCGTTGTGCATGAACGGTGTAGCGTGTTTGCAGATCAGGAAGAGACTCGTCAGATGAACACGCACCTGTTCGTCCCATTCCTCCTGGCTGATCTGCGTGACCGGCGCCACGTGCGCACCACCGACGCTATGGACCAGCAGATCGATACGTCCCGTTGCAATGATCGCCTCGTCGATCAGGCGCCGGACATCATCCCCGGCAGTCACATCGCAGGGTGCAACGATTGCCGATGCTCCGGCAGCGCGCACCTCCGCCGCCACGTCGTCCAAAAGGCGGGCTGAACGCGCCGCCAGAGTGATCGTCCTGCCCGGCGCAGCGAGCGCGAGCGCCGTCGCCCGCCCGATTCCCCGGCTGGCGCCGGTGATGATGATATTCTTCAGCATGTTGTCAGTCATATGCTGTTCGTTATCTGCACGGCTGCGCTGCTTCCTGTCGTGCCGAACAACGGTCCGGATACGCGGGGCTGATGGTCTGCATGCGGGCGACACGCTCGCACACCCGGCTTCCTTACATCTGATGAAGATCAACCAAAACCAGGCATCATCTGGCTGACGGTTGATGATTTTCCGGTAAACAATCCTTACCAGCCCGCGCCGGCGGGGTTTATCCTGGTAGCCGCGGGCTTCAGCCCGACGGCATCAGGCGCATACCGGCATTTCCTGATCATCCGGCGCCTGTGGTCACCTCAGGCGCGTTCGATATGCGCCATGAACTCGCTGCGAGTCTTCGGATCGTCGCGGAAGACGCCGCGCATCGCTGATGTGACCATCGTGGCGCCAGCCTTTTTGACGCCGCGCATAACGGCGCACATGTGCACACCCTCGGCGACGACCGCCACTCCAAGCGGTTCGAGACGCTGATTGATGAAATCGGCGATCTGCACCGTCATCCGTTCCTGCACCTGCAGGCGCCGCGCGAACATCTCGACGATGCGCGGAATCTTGCTCAACCCGACGACTTTGCCGTTCGGAATGTAGGCGACGTGCACGCGCCCCATGAAGGGGAGCATATGGTGCTCGCACAGACTGGAAAACTCGATGTTTTTGACCAGCACCATTTCGTCGTAGCTGACGCTAAAGATCGCGTCATTGATCAATGCGTCGGGATCGATATGGTACCCGGCGGTCAGTTCTGCGTACATCTTGGCGACGCGCGACGGCGTCTTCAGCAGACCTTCACGTTCAGGCTGTTCACCTATCTGCTTCAGAATAACCCGCACGGCGTCTTCGATTGCCGGGTCGGAGTGATAACTCATTCCTTCAAGTTTGCCGCGCCCTTGAATGATCAGTGGTTCGTACTCACGCTCGTCGATGTCTGCGACTGCGTGATCGTGAGAACCATGGTTCCCGTTCATATGGTACGTCATGAGTATTGTTCCTCGATAGTGCAAATTGTCCGGTTGCACAGGCCGCACTACGCACCTGTGCGTAGATGGCGCCCGTTGGCAATCTCGGACTCGGCGATAGCGCCCGGTCCGGCATATTCGAACACATTCTTGCGCGTTTCCCACAACTTGAGATGGCGCAGTCGCCCCTCCAGGCGCGGCGCGAGTTCCTGCCACAGATAGATCACAATGTTCTCGGCAGTGGAGGGTTGTGTCGCAAACGCAGCAATTTCACGGTCGAGATGCCGGTAGTCGAGACGGTCGAGCACGCTGCGCACCGTCTGGTCCATTGCTGTCAGGTCGATCACCATGCCGGTGTCAGGATCAACAGGACCGGCGACGCTTACCTCAAGCGTATACGTATGCCCGTGCCCGTTTGGATTGTTGCACTTGCCATAGATCGCCAGGTTCTCTTCGTCGGACAGCGCCGGCGAATGCAACCGGTGTGCGGCGGAGAACGTGTACATGCGCGCAAAGGTCGTTTCATCCGCGCCGTCGTATTCCGCCCACAGATCGGCAGTTTCATACAGGCGCAACCGTGCCAGGCGCGCTGTGTTCGGCAGACGTGCAGCAATCAATCGCCACAGCACCCGCACGATGTTTTCGGTTGTCGGCAGTTGATCGCGAAAGTAGGGCGTATCTTCATTCAGGTGCCTGTGATCGAACTCTGCCAGCACGTCTGACACCAGCGCTTTGAGTTCGGTCATGTTCATCACCATGCCGGTGCGCGGATCGAGTTCGCCGGTAATGGTTACATCAAGTGTATAATTGTGCCCGTGTCCATACGGATACGCGCACGGACCGAAGACCCGTTCATTCTCCTCGGCGCTCCAGTCGGAACGCCAGTAGCGATGCGCTGCTGAAAACTCGAATCGACGAGTTGCATAGACCATGGATCTGTCTCCTTCCCCTCAGCCCCGGCGATCATCTGGGCTCGGAGCTGACGTGTCTTGTCTGTACGGCGCACGCAACAAGCGTCTCGCTGGAAGAGCGAGACCTCTGACCGACCTCTTTGCTTCTCGTGCGGGGAGTTGATCGAGACCGGGAACGTATGACTGTAGTGCGCCACGCCGTGCGCCTGTATAACAATACACTCTTTGCACAGGTTTTGTCAAGGATGGTGGCTGGAGCGGGGGACGGTCATGATGAGACGGAGATTGACAGTATGGACTGCTGAAGCCTGGCTTCAGCAGTCCATAGAACGCTACCGGCGTTGACCTGCGCGCTCGAGCGCTGACCGCATCCGCTCGAGTCCTTCCATGAGCAGGGCGCGTGGGCAACCAAAGTTGAGGCGGACGAATCCTTCGCCGCCGGCGCCAAATGGCGTTCCGTCGTTCAGCGCTACCTGCGCTTCACGGCGGAAAAATTCGTATGGATTGCCCTCGATGCCCGCCTCACGACAATCGAACCACGCCAGGTAGGTTGCCTGCGGTGTGGTCGTCCTGATCTGCGGCATATGCTCGACGACGAACTGAGTCACATAATCGCGATTCGCGGTGAGATAGCGCAGCAATGCCTGCAGCCAGTCGTCACAATCGCGGTAGGCGGCTTCCATCGCAGCAAGCGCGAATGAGTTGAGCCAGGGCACGATGCCGTCCATTGCAGTCATCAGGCGTTTCCGCAGATCCGGGTTGGTAACGATGGCGAAACTGGCTTTGAGTCCCGGAATATTGTATGTTTTGCTTGGCGCCACCATGGTAATGGTACGATCGGCGATCTCGGGTGCGAGGGTGGCAATCGGTACGTGGCGCGTCTCGCCAAGCAGCAGATCACAATGGATTTCGTCCGAGCAGATGATCAGATTGTGCTCCTCGCAAAATGCCGCCATCCGCAGCAGTTCTTCACGGCTATATGCTTCGCCGGTCGGATTGTGCGGATTGCATAGAATGAAGAGGCGCGTGCGACTGGTTGTGACCGCCGCCATGCGCTCGTAATCCACGCGATACGCGAAGGTGCGGTCACCTGGAACCAGTGCCAGTTCCGCCATCTGCACCACACGCCCCTGATTCGTCGGAGCAGTGAGAAATGGCGGATAGACCGGCGTCTGCACCAGCACCCCGTCGCCGGGGTCGCCGATAGCCCGGCAGACTGCATTGAGACCGGTTACCAGACTGGGGATATAGACGATCTGATCCGGCGTGATATCCCACTGGTAGAGACGGTGCATCCGTTCGCAGATGCATTCACCAAGCGCGCGTGACGGCAGTTCGTAGCCGAAATCGCCCATATCGACGCGAGCGTGCAGTGCGGCAAGGATTGGCGGCGGTGCAGCAAAGTCCATGTCCGCCACCCACATGGGGAGTACATCGTCGCCATAGAACGTCCACTTGATGCTTCTGGTGCGACGGCGATCAAAGACCTGGTCGAAATCGTGCGGCATAGATGGCATCATTCCTTTCATCCACGGTATCTTTTGGGCGGTCAGCAGCGATTATTTCATATAAGACGGTCAGACGCATGACGCACAACGCTGCGATGAAAACAGGCGTGGGATGCGGGCGAGACGCCCGCGCACCCGGCGGCTCTTTTCACCTCAGGAGCATCAGCGTCAGGGACGCGACACGCCGGCGCATCTGCATCGAGATGCTATTGTAATGCCTTATGTGCGCACCGTCTGATGGACTTAAGGAGAATCTATTGTACTATAACTCCTGGTAAACCAGGACGTTATGCCATAACGTCGGACAGGGATATACCTGCCTTTTAATCCCGCTCAATGCCCTGTAGCAGAGAAGGAGCGAACGGTGGCGGCAAAAATCCTGATAGCAGATGATAACCCGGCCATGCGTGAAGCGATTGTCCGCTTTGTCGAAGCAGAAGGATATGTAGCGCTGGCGGCGCATAACGGGCGCGAGGCGCTGAACCTGGCGCTGGAAGAACTGCCGGATTTGGTGCTGCTCGACGTCACGATGCCGGATTACGATGGATTCGAGGTTTGCCGTCGGCTGAAGGAAGATCCGCGCACGGCGCTGATACCGATCACCATGCTGACCGTACTCGATGCCCCGGAGCATCGCTGGCGCGGCATTGAGGCCGGCGCCGACGACTTTCTGACCAAGCCATTCGACGAGCGCCTGCTCCGTGCCCGAATTCAGTCACAATTGCGTACCAAACGTTTGACCGATCAACTCGAGCGCACCGAAAGCGTCATTTTTGCGCTGGCGCTGGCGGTTGAGGCGAAGGATATGTATACCGAGGGGCATCTCTGGCGTCTGGCGTACTATGGCGAACAACTCGCGACCGCCGCCGGGCTGGGGCACGACATCCGACGCGCCGTATGGCAGGGCGGGTTACTGCACGACATTGGCAAGATCGGCGTGGCAGACAGCATTCTGCGAAAGCCGGCGCCGTTGACGCCCGAAGAGTATGCGCAGATCAAGCAGCATCCCGAGTGCGGCGCACGCATCATTGCCCCTATGCGCTTTGCGCGTGAGGTTGCGCCTATCGTGCGTGGGCACCACGAACACTGGGACGGCAGCGGCTATCCGTATGGATTGCGGGGTGAGGAGATACCGATTGGCGCGCGGATCATCGCTATCGTCGACGCCTACGATGCCATGACCACGGATCGCCCATACCGGCGCGCGCTGGCGCAGGAGCGCGCTGTTCAACGGCTGCATGCACGGAGCGGGATTCAGTGGGATCCGGATCTGACAGCGCTGTTCATCACGCTGATTGAGCAGAAACGTCTGGTTGTGCCACATGATGCTGGTATTGCGCATTATATCCCGGCAGTGTGACTCGTAAATGCGGTTTATATGCGTCCGCACTGCTCCTGGGAGCGATGGCATCGTGTCCTCGAATGCATGACGAACGTGACATGCTCTCGCTCTCAGGCGTGCCGTCACCATTCCGCGACTGCCCACAGTCAACGTTGAACATCCACATCCCGCAATGTCAGGATGATCCACAGACCTGCGATACCTGCCAGCGTGACGATGATTTCAGGTATCAGGATGGCTGCCGTACCCTGCAGTTCGAGTGCAGGCGCGATCCCCGCAGCCAGCAGGTTGACCAGCGTATGTGTTGCAATTGCCAGCCAGAGCCACCAGATCTGTCCACGTCGAAAAACCTGCACCACCATCACCGAAAGCGCTACGTGAACCGGCAGCGTCCAGAGGCGTTCCCATGCCCCAACCAGCGGCAGCCAGTCGGGTTGTGCAGCGACTGCGGCTAACTGCTGGCGCGTCAGTTCACGTTGCTCTTCTGTCAACGGCAGCGCCGCCAGATCGACCGTGCTCAACGCCAGAAGATTGATCAATCCCAGAAGGGTCAGCCCGGCGACCAGCACCATCGACTCCAGCCCGCCGTGCCCCAGACCGTACATCACAGCGCGCGACCAGGTTTTTTCTTCGCGAAACAACCAGCGATATCCCACATACCGTCCAATCTCCTCTGCAAGCCCGGCGGTCAGCGCCAGCACCACCAGCCAGCCGAAGAGCAACGAACGCGACGCCTGCAACTGTGGCGTCAGCGCTCCCTGAATGGCCAGCACAATCGGAACGCGGCTTATTAACTGGAACACCAGAAAGATGACGGCGCCGTAAGCGAAATAGCGCCAGGAGACATGCAATCTGCGACTGACGAACCAGGCGGCTGCCAGTGGGAAGAGCGTCTCGAACAGAATCGCGACAATCGTTGCAGCGACTCGCCCTGCACTTATCTGAAAAGAAGGTTCCATTCAGCGCAGTGTCACAAACACGATTGCCAGCAGCATCATACCGCCAAGCACGCCATACTCCCACATCATGCGACGGGTCAGCGTTCCTTCGAGATATCCCTGCAGCAGGCTGGTAATAACGTAGAACAGTGCCAGCAGCAAGGCGCCGCCGATCAGAAACGACGCCGCCCAATAATTGAGCGCCCACGTCGCCTCTGCCAGCGTCAGACCAACAAGCAACGACAGCACGAACAGGTTGCGCGCGGAGGTCTGGGAGAGCAACGCATAGGCGAGAAGCGCAGCGCTGGCGCCGACCAGCGTGGCGGAATAAAGAGTGCGCATACGGGTGTAATAGATGGCGCTGAACATGCCGAATGCCAGCAGCAGCGCCATCGCCTGCAACGCCAGGCGCGCGACCTGGCGCACACTGGCGCGGCGGTCGAGCGAGTAGTGCTGCGCCACCAGCGCGCCGAACAGAAATCCGCCAGCAGCGATCAGCGCCAGCACGAATGCCAGTGTTTCGAGGCTTGCGCTGAAGAGGCGGAAGAAGGCGAATGACGCAATGATCGCAAACGACGGCAAAATCCAGAAGGAGGGCGCCAGTTCGATACGTACAATGCCGAGGTTCACGACCGGTAATGATCGCGTCCGCATCTGTGGGTGTGTGCGAATGAAAATATCCGCTCCTGTGCTGGCAATCACTACCAGCGAAGCGATCAACAGCCACGACACAGTAATGGCAGGAAAGTCGCCGCCGAAACGTGCGCGCAGAATATTGGGGTTGACATCGATCAAAAAGACGACTGCCAGCCCGAGAAGCGTCAGCAATACCAGCGACACAATCCGATCATACCGTGGTGCTGGATTCATACCGTCATAACCTCAATCACACCGGCTTGAACAATGGTCACGCCTGAGCCCAGTCACGCAGCGCCTGGAGCAGCAGGCGCACACCGACGCCGGTTGCGCCTTTCGGCTGGTACGCCTTGGGTTTCGAATCAGTCCACGCCGTTCCGGCAATGTCGAGGTGCACCCAGGGATAGTCGCCGACAAAGGCGTTGAGAAACGCGGCAGCCGTGATCGCGCCGCCCTGCCGTCCGGCAGCATTGCGCACATCAGCGATCTCGCTTTTAACCATCTCGCGGTACGGCTGCCACAGCGGCAGTTGCCAGGCGCGCTCGCCGGCCGTTTCACCGGCGCGCAACAGCCGTTGCGCCAGCGCGTCGTCATTCGTGAACAACCCGATGGCGTGCGGTCCGAGCGCCACGCTGATAGCGCCGGTCAGTGTGGCAAGATCGATGATCGCCGATGGATTGTAGCGTTGTGCGTAGGTTAGAACGTCCGCCAGCACGATCCGCCCCTCGGCATCGGTATTCAGCACCTCAATCGTCTTACCGCTGAGGGTCTTCAGAATGTCTCCAGGGCGATACGCCGACCCGCCCGGCATATTTTCCGCTGCGCCGATCAACGCCACCACGTGCAGCGGCAGGCGCAATTCCGCAATTGCATGCAGTGCGCCAAGCACCGCTGCCGCACCGCTCATATCCATCTTCATCGCGTCCATATTCTCGGCGGGCTTGATCGAAATCCCGCCGGAGTCAAACGTCATCCCCTTCCCCACCAGACAGATGGTGGGCGCACCGGCATACTGTGCGCCATAGTCGATAGCGATGAAGCGCGGCTCATTCACCGACCCCTGACCGACGGCAAGAATGCCGCCGAACCCCTGCTCGCGCATTTCTACCGGACCCAGCACCGTGATGGGCAGGTCGAACGCTGTGGCAAGTTCACGCGCGCGCTCAGCCAGACGCGCCGGCGTCAACTCGTTCGGGGGAAGATTTGCCAGATCGCGCGCCAGATTCACGCCGCGCGCAACCGCTCCGCCGCGCGTAACGCCGCGCATGGCTTCCTCCACCGCATCGTCCGACGCTACCAGGTTCAGTTCATCGACCTCGTGGCGCTCTTCCGGCTTGAGGTTGCTCTTGTACTCCAGGAAGCGGTATCCTCCAAGCAGACTGCCTTCGGTGATCGCAGCGGCAATCGTTTCAGGAGTCTGATCGGGTGCAACTGGTAGCGCAAAAGCGAATTGTCTAACGTTCAATTCGCGTGCACGCTGCGTTGCTATCGCTGCAACTTCACGCATCAGATCGAGATCGGGCGATACACGTTTGCCCAGACCGATCAGCAATGCCCTCCGCGCAGGACAGACGCCGCGCGGGTAGATCAACAACGTTTGTTTCGACTTGCCCGTCCAGTCGCCCGGTTCGATCAGATCAGCCAGAGGCGATGCAGGTGTATCGTCTTCCCACAGAGCAAGCGCCAGCAGGTCGGTTGTCGTGGTCAGAGGGTCGCCAGCGGTAACCGTTACGCGCATAGACTATCTCCGTATATTGTCAGTATGCCGCAGATGTGTCTGCCTGGAGATTGGCATATCTCCGTTCTTTACCGCCCTGAGAATGGAGTGATATTATACCATGGAGTTGTTCACGCGTTTCGTTAACCCTGTTGCTTGGATCGGCAGAGTAAGGCGCGACCGTGCGTGCGGAAACCATGGCTGGCGGTGGATTTTGATTTCGTGATTGTCGACGCCCGATGTCTGGTTTTTGATTGGTGATTTGTTGATTGTTTGATTTCCTGTTCACGGCGTCTGGTTTTTGATTTTGTGGATTCTCGATTTTTGGGTTGAGGTTTCCTGTTTTTATTTTTGATTGCTGATTATTGACACCTGATATTTTTGATTGCTTGATTTTTGATCACAGGTGGTCGTTTTTTATTTTTGATTGCTGATTATTGACACCTGGTATTTGGTTTTTGGTGCAGGATTTTTGGTCTGCAGATAATAATCCGCGCTCGCTTGTGCCGGCTTCGGGTGAGCTCAGTCGCAGGCGTGTCCCGGTTGGGGCACGGCGGCGCCGTGCCCCGACGGGGTTCTCCCCCGGAGGCGGAGGAAGTTCAATTGACACCCATGACCAGAGGGAGATATACTACCCGTAATGGGTTCTCGCAGGAAACGCAGGCTCTGAAGGCAAGGGAGAAGTCATGATCAGCGATCAATTTCGTGTACCGGGAATATCGTGCCAGCATTGCGTCAACGCGATTACCCGGGCGGTCAACGCACTGCCTGGGGTGCGCCAGGTCATCGTTAACCTGAGCGACAAAAGCGTGCGTGTCGAGCACGACCAGCAGGTGACCGCCGATGATCTGATCCGGGCGATCAATGACGCCGGGTACGATGAGGTGGCGGTGCTGGTGTAGCAGTTACCTGAGTGGGGCGCCGTCAGGCGTCGGCGGCGCCACGTTCGGCAGGTTGAACCGCATTACCCGCGCATTCCCCCGATCGGCGACAACGACCGAACCATCAGGAGCAAACGCCGTTCCACACGGCAGGTTGACCGATGCAAAGTCGCTGCCGGCGCCGCCCCATGTCAGTAATCCAACACCGTTGTCGTCAGTCAGCATGAGTGTGTTGCGCAATGGCACGCTGACAACTACCCGCCCGCCCTGTGCGGCAATGAAGGGATCCTCGTAGGTCTGCGGCTGCCAGCCGGGAATGCGCCAGGTGGCGTAGGGCAGCAGGTCGAGCTCCCCATTTTCATCGCGCGCAAATGCCTGCACCCGGCTGTTCCAGGTGTCGGCGACGAAGACCGTGCCGTTCTCATCGACGGCAATGCCGATCGGTTCGTTGAACTGCCCGGCGGCGCTTCCCTCGTACCCCCACTGGTACTGGTAGTTGCCATCGCTGTCGGTGACGACGATGCGTTTGTTGCCGGTGTCGGCGATATAGACGTTTCCTTCGGCATCGACGGCGATGCCGCGCGGTCCGAAGAAGTCGAGCGGTCGGGCAAGGTTCTGCTCCTGTGTGCCGCCGGTTGGCGATGCGCGCCGACCATCGCCGAAATCCTCACGTCCGACGCCCCAGCTGGCGAGGAATGTTCCCTGCGGGTCGAGTTTGACAACTCGCGCATTCCAGGTGTCGGCGACGTAGATGTTCCCGGCAGCATCGACGGCGACGCCGCGTGGTTCGTAGAACTGCCCGTCGCCGTTGCCGAAACTGCCGATGGTGCGGATCGGGGTTCCCGATGGATCGAAGACGATCAGGCGGTGATTGGCGCTATCCGACACGATAATATTCCCCTGCGGATCGACAGCCACGCCGCGCGGCTGGATGAGTTGCCCGGGGTCGCTGCCGAATTCGCCGAAGATATCGGTGGCCACAAGTTTGACGACGCTGCCGGGTGCTGCGACGGCAGAGGCGTCGCCGACGCGCGCCAGGTCGCGCCGCACCCACACCGACATCTCGCGCCCATCGAGACGGAGTGGCGGGGGCAGGTCGCGATACAACAGGTAGCGCCCGGTGTTCGACCAGTGTGACGTATCGAATATCCAGAGCAAGGGCGCCCATACCGGCGGCGCGTCCTCCGGTTGTAAGCCGGGGCAGGCTTTCGCAATATCTCCAGCGCTGCCTGGATACGCGAAATAGAAGCGTTTGTAACCGGCGCTTTGCGGGTCGCATTTGTTGCCTTCAGGAAACCACCAGTTCAGTTTGGTGTCGAAGAGGCGCACATACCCTGCTTCGAGCGCCTGTTGCGCGGTGTTGTTCAGGCTCACCCGCGATATCATCACCACCGGCGCCAGGATGCGTTCCCCCGCGCCCTGTGGCGGATCGACCAGGAACGTGTCGGGTGTCGCGGAACGGAAATCGCCGGATGGTCGGGTCTCCAGACGCTTGAAGTCACGCAGATACCACTGGTAGGGCCAGGCCAGGCTCCCTTCGCCGTCCTGCTCCGTGTCGCCTTTATCCATGATGAGCGGCATCGATAGACCGCCGACCGGATCGTTGACGCTGCGGGTGTTGCGCGTCTGGTTGATCGCCAGATCGCGAATATATGCGACGATCAGCGGAGTGTCAGGCGTGCTCTGGGTGTAGACCAGCGGCTCGACCGGCGTGTCCGGGTGATCATAGACCACCAGCCAGGTGGCGCGCAGCGTATACGCGCCCACCAATGCGGCAATAGTCAGCGCGCCGAGCGCCAGTGTCGCCCGCACGCCAGCCCATTGACCGACGCGGACGATCAGGTAGATCAATCCGCCTGCCAGCACGAGCAGCAGCGTCCCCTGGAGCAGGTTTGTCTGTGCCTGCTGCCCGACGGCTGGCTGCCCAAAGCGCCAGAAGGCGACGGCAAGCGCGACGAGCAACAGCGTAAGCGCTGGCGGCACAAGCCATGCGCGGCGGTCGAGCGTGCGCAGGTTCAGGCTCGCGTCCAGCCGCGCCAGCGCCCATGCCAGCAGCAGATTGGCGGGCAGCGCGATGTGTGCATTGAGCCAGGGCATCTTCTCGCCTGCCCACGAAAATGCCACGAACGAACAGAGGAACCAGAAGGCGAGAAACAACGGAAACAGCGCCGTCGCCGGGCGCCCGACGAACGACATGTGCGTCTCCGCTGCTCTCGACTCACCGGGAGCAACGCTGGCGGTTTCGATGCCATCGTCCGATGGTGCATCCGCCTGGTCCGAAGCGGTCTGTGCCGGGCGGTGCAACTGCACGCCGCGGGTGAACAGGTAGACCGTGGCCGCCAGGCTGCCGAAGAACGCCAGCGGTTCATAGAGTGACATCAGCATCAGGTAGTAGTACCACGGCTGATCGCCGCGCGCATATTCCTGCTGCGACCCGAGCCAGTACGCCAGACCGGCGTACAACCCGGCGAACACGCTCTGCATGTCGGCGAAGAATGCACTGTAGAGCACAACGAAAATCGACGCGAGAACGCCGAGCGCCACCCAGAGCACGGTTCGCTGCTCCTGCCAGAGTGCAACGAAGCGCGGGACAAACAAGGGCGTCGGATCCCACACCCGCGACATGATCAGCCCGCCGCTCGCAACAGTAAAGAAGAGCAGCGAAATGCCGTCGGCGCGCAATGTTGGCGTCAGGCGCCCGTACCATAAGCCGGTGATGATGCTCAACTCGATAAGCGCCGCAACACCGGCGATCGTTCCCAGCGCAATGGTCATCGTGCGGCGCGGCAATAGTTCGTACAGCACGCGAATGATCAGGAACCAGCCAAAGATGAACCCCAGAATGTAGTAGAGTTCGTGGGTTGCCAGCGCCAGGGCGACGCCGACCGCCAGCAGATAGAGGTAGCGTGGTTGCGCCGTGTCGAGGTAGCGGAAAAACCCGATGACGATCCAGAGGGTCCACAACACCATCAACCCGTCATGGCGGGCGAACCTGGTGTAGTACAGGAGCGTGGGGGTGAATGCCAGCAGCACGCCTGCCAGCAACGCGCCGCGCGTTCCCAGATATGGGCGGAGCATCCAGGCGGAGGCGACCAGTCCGATGCCGGCCATCGCCTGCGGCAATCGCGCCTGCATATCACCGTCGCCGAACAGAAAATAAGAGAATAGAGTCAACACATAGAGTGAGGGCCCATGATACACCGGGTCGTAGCAGTACGTGACCGATATGCGCCCGCCCCAGCAGAAGAATCCGCCCGCGCCGGTGTAGAACTTCCAGCTCATCCAGGCGTGGATCGACTCATCGTGGTGGAGCGCCATGCGACCCAATCCGTACAGATGCGCAATCACGCTGGCGACCAGCAGTAACGCGAACAGCAGCACATCACTCGACAGCCACGCCAGGCTCAGCGGTCGGTCCAGCCCGGTGGGAGTGGCTGCAACACTGCGGGGGTCACGTGAAAGAATCGCCATCGTTGATCCTGTCAGAACTTATGAAACGGTCATCATGAACCTGAACATCGGGATCGCACCTGTGCAGCGGATTGCGCGATTAATGACGCACAGGGCGCATTTGCCAATCCGATGACTCTACCGCTCGCCGCCGAACCCCAACCCCATCTCCGGCGCTATATCGGGCCGCACTGCGACGACAAAATCAGTCGATCCGAGCGGGTGGGGCGGGATGCGGTACAGCATATACCGCCAGAATTGCTCGGATGTGCGCGGATCGAATGGCTGGCGCAGCATGCGCATCAACAGTGACGAACGTTCGGTCACTTCCGCCGTCATCCAGTCGCGTGGCAGGCGGTAGGTTTCTTCTTCCGGGAACCACCAGCGCAATGGATGGCGCTGAACCTGAAACCCTTCCAGAAACCGGCGGTTCTGGTCGTTCTCGTAGTTTTCGAGCAGCATGAGCACCGCAGCAACGTCGTCCCCAGGGGCGCGCTGCAGGAGCGGCGGTTGCTCTTCGGTGCGGGCAAACCGGATGTGATACCAGTCCCACACCGTTTCGTTGTCATACCAGACGGTTGCTGTCGTGGCGTTGCTGCGGCGGCGGAGCGCCTCGTCGAGTCGGTCGATCACGCGCTTCACATCCGGCGACGTCTGGGTGTAGATCATCATTTCGCGCGGTATATCGCCGTAGCGAAAACTGAGCTGGTAGGCGCTGCGCAGGGTGTAGACCGCAACCACAAGCGTCACGCCGGCCGCCAGAGCGCCGACCGCCCAGCGCCGGCCGCGCAGCATCCATGCGCCCGCCGTGAGCAAAGCGGTCAACACCACCCAGAGCGGCGCGATCCACGGCGCCAACCCCGTCAACCCCGTCAACTCCCTCAGTTGCGCGTCGGGGTTGATGACGATCGTGATCAGGAGCAGGCAGTAGACGCTGATGACCGCCATCAGCGCCAGAAAGATCGGGAATGGACGAACGATGCGGCTCACCGAGAAGCCTGTGTGCGCCTGCTCGTCCTCGATGCTCTGTCGCCACCATGCGAGCGTGCACCCCGCAGCCCACGCCCCCAGCAATGTCAGCGGCAGCGCAACGTGCACCGTCAGCCAGGGCATCTTTTCGCCCGCCCACGAATAGAGCACGAATGTTGCAATACTCCACCACGCCAGCACAAACGGCAGCCAGGCAGCCGGATGATTGCTATCCGACGCCTCTGCCGCATGTGCGCCAGATTCGCGCCCGTTCACAGGAGCGTCGCCATTGTCGCTTCTGCGCGTCAACCGTCGCCATCCCAGCACTCCCGCCATCGCCAGCCCGATCAATCCCCACAGGATCAGCAGCGGCTCGTAGATCGCCAGCAGCACCGCGTAGTAGTGGCGCGGCTGCCCGCCGCGTTCGACTTCGTGCTGCGCCAGCCAGTAGAGGAGCGAGCCGGTCGTGCCGGTGATCACTCCTGCTGTATTGGTCAGGAAAGCGGTAAAAAACAGGGTATAGACCAGGAAGAACAAACCGCCGGCGATCAGCAGACGCCGCCCCTGCCCCAGACTGGCGAACGTCGCAATGGTCGAGTCCCCGCTGGTGCAGGCACGCTCCCAGATCGTCGCGCCGGTCGCGTCGCGCCGTCGCCAGACGACCCACCACAGCGCTGCCAGCGTCGCCGGCACGAGCACAAGTCCGGTCAGGATTGCCGGATGACCAGCGAACTCGCCGAGTTTGATGAAGTACAGGCCGAAGTTATCGTCTGGCTGGTGGCGAACGCACAGGGCATAATTATTATCGAACGTCGCCAGTGGGGGCCAGCCGAAGATCGGTCCAGGGCGAGCGACAAGCATCGGATTTGGCGGGGGAAAGGGTTGCAGTTCACTCGGACAGATGTACGGTCCGGCGACCCGATTGACCGTATCGCTGCTCGGAAAAGGACGTTCCGGGTATCCCGGCAGCCAGAAGACCAGCGCCACAACCGCGACGCCCAGCGCTGTCAGGATTGCCGCGCCCGGCCGCCATACCTTCCAGAAAAACACCAGTGCAACCAGAGGCGCAAAGATCGCCACGTACAGAAAGAACGTCTCCATCGTCACGAACATGAACGCCAGCGCCAGCCCGACCACATACAGCCATAACGGACGACGGGTGGTCGCATAGCGCACCGCGCCGATCAGCGCCAGCAACTCGAACACGATCGTGTACGGGTCATGACGGATGAAGCGCGCGATATACATAAACGCCGGAGAAATGAGGAAGTAGGCTGATGCCAGCAATGCCGCACCGCGACCCAGCTCACGGCGCAGCAGGTACGGCATCATCACCAGGGCGATGCCGAACAGCGCCGGACCCAGACGCGCGGTTGCGTCGCTGACGCTGAAGAAAAAATAGATCAGCGCACCAAAGAAGTAGAGGAACGGTCCGTGCAGCAGCGGATCGTGCACATACCCCTCTCCTCGAAACACGAGCCACGAAAAATAGGCATGCAGGGTCTCGTCGTGATGAAGCGCACGATCACCCAGCCCCCACAGGCGCGAGATCACCGCCAGCAGGAGAATGACAAGATAGGCAGCATGTTCGAGCGTAATTGGCGCTGCGTGCAGGCGCGTCGCTGCGGGAGCTGCGCTGTCGCCTTGCGGTGCAGTGACCCGTGGCGGGAGTTCGGCAATCGACATGGTTCGTAGCTCAACGACCTCCGGATTCAGCCACGACGAGATTGTACACGATCCATTCCAGGAACCGCAAATCCAGAGGTCACGAATACGCCAGGTTTCTGAGCTGCACCAGATCGATCAGATGGATGGCTTCGTCATCGACCCGGATCAATCCAGCAGCGCGAAAATCACCGATTGCTTTGGTGACCGTTTCACGGTGCGATCCGATGAGTTCGGCGAGTTGCTGATGTGTCGAGCGCACGGTTGGCGGCATATCCGGACGCTCCGCCCACAGCCCGAGCAGCGCCGCAGCCAGACGCTGGGGCACGCTTTTGAAGGCTATGTCGGCCAGTTTGCGCTCGATGGCGCGCAGGCGCCGGCTCATAACGGTCATGAACCGCAGGGCAAGCGATGGCTGGGTGCGCAACACGCAGCGTAACGTCTCGCGATGAACGACGCCAATCGTGCACGGTGTGACGCTGATTGCATAACTGTCGTGGTGCGACCCCTCCGCCAGCGTCACTTCGCCAAAGATTGCCGGCGCCTCGAGGAGCAGGACAGTGAGCGCGCGTCCTTCGGGTGAAATGGTATAGATCCGAACCCGCCCCTGGTAGAGCAGGTACATCTCTGCACCCGGATCCTCCAGCCCGTAGAACACATACCCGGCGGGGCGCTGAACTGCCGCAATCTCGCCATGCATGTCGCGCAATGCCGACATCAACTGCGGAAAGAGATCGGCATCGGTGATGACATCGATCGGCGGAGGCGAATCAGGCGTGGTCACGCTCAGACTCCAGTTCACGAAGGTGCCAGCAGTCGTTGTGGGTGATCAACTGCCATTCGATGCGTCCATCGCGGCTCGTTGCCTGACGCCAGTGGGTCATGGCAGTGTTCTGCACATGGAATGCATTTCTCCCGCGCGCATGAGGTCCGAGCCCCAGCATGAAGAGGAACGATACTTCGATGATACCACCGTGACAGACAGCCACAATCGTCTGCTCGCGATGGCGCGTGATCAACCGTTCGAGCGCCGCCGATGCGCGAAACTGAAAACTGGCCCAGCTTTCGCCGCCAGGGGCGATAGGGGTGTAATACTCTTTGAAAAAGAGACCCATTTGCGGAAAGCGCGCGCGCGCTTCGTCGATGTGCATGCCGTCCGCCTCGCCAGGACGCAGTTCCTGAAGGTCGTCGTCCCAGTGAACCGGCAGATTGAGCGCTTCTGCAACAGGTTCGGCGGTCATACGGGCGCGTGGCAGCGTGCTGGCGTACAGCACATCGGCAGCGATCTCGCCGCGCGCCAGTCGGCGCGCCAGCGCATGCACCTGGGCAATGCCACGCTCCGTCAATCCCCGGTCGCCGCGCATTCCTCCCATAATCGGTTCAACATTGGAAAATGCCTCGCCGTGGCGGATGAGATACAGGTTGGTCATCATGATACCCTCGAATATTGGCCGCCAAAACACGCCGCCCGACGAGGTCTGGTCTCGATTGTGCAGACCCGCAGGTCGTCGGCGAGTGCATACCGTGCGTCTACGATCGTCTGGCGATAATCAGCGCAAACGCGCTTCTCCAGAGAGCGATCATCGTCAGCACCGTAATGAAGGTCACCAGTGCAAACGAGAGAGGGATGGACGTCTGCCGGATCAACGCGCGCAGTCCGAGACCGACGGGCCAGGCGATGAGCCAGGTCAGCGCGGTGCTCGCCAGCATACGCGGCGGCGCTCCGGTGACGTGGGCGCGATAGGCGCCGAACAGCAGTGCAACGGCAAACCACCCGATCATAAACGGCGCTGCCGTTTCTGCCACCTGGGCAAGCGCCGTCAACCCGGCCTCTTCGCCGTGGCTGGCGCGCCCGATCGCTGCAAAGATCAGCAGCGCCACTGCGTCGCCGATGACCAGAATCGCAGTTCGGCGCCTGGTGGACAATGTATGATGAGACTGTTCGTGAAGCGCCATCACCATTCCTTCCTGCGGGGTCTGCCTGTCAGCACGCTGTCCCGGCGTGCTGATGCTTCCCTGTCAGGCAGTATACCATGCAATCTACGGTCGCCGCAGGGTGATGATCGTCGCTTCCGGCGGGCAGAGGAGTCGCAGCGGCGCACCGCCGAGCCCGCGCGATACGTAGAGGGCCAATCCATCGACCTGATACTCGCCGATGACGTAGCGTTTCCCGTAGCGCGGCAGGGTGAAAGGTCCGAGCAGCGGGAGACGCAGGTGCCCACCGTGCGTATGTCCCGACAGTTGCGCATGGATGCCAGCGTGCGCCGCGCTCTCCGCCACATCGGGCGCGTGCGAGAGCAACAGTTTGAACCCGTGGTCCGGCACGCCGCGTAGCGCCTGTTGCAATGATGGTCGCCCGTCCCACACATCGTCGATGCCGATCAGCCACAGATGGCCGCCGTTCCACGACAACCGGCGGTGTTCGTTCAGCAGCAGCGGAATGTCTGCCAGTGTTAGGGCAGCGCGCAGATCCGCCAGACCTTCCCAGTGGTCGTGGTTGCCTGGCACGGCATAGACGCCGAGTGGTGCGTGCAATCCGCGAAGCAGACGAGGTACATCGGGGATTGCCCAGTGATGGGTGACGATGTCGCCGGTGAGCGCGATCAGGTCAGGTCGCTCGCGCTGCATCTGCTCGACGCCCCACGCCAGATTCGCTTCGCTGTAGCGAAAACCGAGATGGCTGTCGGTCAGATGTCCGACGCGCAGCCCGTCGAGTTCCGGCGGCAGCGCCGGAATGCGCAGGGTGACGCGCTCCAGGATCGGACGCGCTGGTTCGCCGAGGAGCATATGACCAAGCGCCGCAGCGCCGAATGCGCCCCCTGCAGCAGCGACGGGCCAGCCGAACAGACCGATCCCCGCAAGCCCGGCGGCAGTCGCTGCCGCTCCAAGTCCAAGCCACCCACGGTTGACGTGGAGTTTTGTCGCCTCGATCGTCTGACGCCCACGCAGGGGACGGCGCTTGCGGGGACGCACCCGTAGCGCGTGCGGTTCGTGCGGGTGTGTTTCGATGGGCACGTGATATTCCTTCGCTGCGATGAATGCTGGTTTTGTTACGGTCAGTAGCGTCATAGAGTCGACTCCAGGAAGCGAGCGCCGGGAACCGAGAGCCAGAAACCGGGCGCCAGGCGTCAGAAACCAAAAATTAAGACCATGTTCAATCAACAGGTTCAGGTCTGATGCGCCAGCGCCTCTCAGGCGCGGTTTCCACGCTTGATAGCATACCACACGAAGTTTACAATTCGATGATTGCGCTCTGACATACGACGCCATCTGCGTATCAGGCTGGGCGCCGCCCGTATGTGCTATACTCTGGTGGTATGCACGACAGATACGACAGCGACCCAACCAATCGGCAGGCGCGACGACGCGCGTACACCGGCGAGACGATTGTCATGCGGCGTGTGCAGGATGCAGCGTCTTCCGCCAGGCGCAATGCGCGGCGGCGCATCCGGCGCGCGCTGATGCTGACCGGCGTTCTGCTGGCGATGCTGATCGCGTTGTTCTACTGGCAATTCGCCGCTGCCGTTGCACCGTTGATCGTCGCCGATGCGCGACCGTTCCCGCCGCTCAATCCGCCCGGCACGGCGATCAATGTCCTGCTCATCGGCGTCGATGAGCGCCCCGACCACCCGGAAGAAGGGGTGCGCAGCGACACGCTCATCGTCGTGCGCCTCGACACGACTGGACGGCGGGTTAGTCTGCTCTCCATCCCGCGCGATACGCGCGTCGATCTGCGCGACATCGGCCCGACCAAGATCAATGTCGCCTACGGGCGCGGTTATGCGGCTGCCAGGGAACTCTACGGCGAAGCGACGACGCCCGTTCAGGGGGGCATGGCGCTGGCTGCCGAGACCGTTGGGCAGTTTCTCGATCTTCCCATTCACTATACGGCGCAGATCAATTTCGATGGCTTTGCAGGCGTGATCGACGCGCTTGGCGGTGTGACCATCGATGTGCCGCGCCGGATTGTCGATGATGCATACCCGACCCCCGATTTCGGCACGGTGCGCGTCGAGTTTGAACCTGGTCCGCAGCGGATGGACGGTGCGCGCGCGCTGATCTACGCCCGCACCCGCCACGCCGACAGTGATTTCGGGCGCGCTGAGCGCCAGCAGCAGGTCATTCGCGCTGTTGTCGATGAGGTGCGCGCCCGCGGTCCTATCGGCGCTGCATTGCTCATGCCGGCGCTCTTTCGGGCGCTCGATGGCGCGTTTGCCACCACTCTACCGCTGTCGCGCCCCGACATGATCCTGGGGATGGGATGGATTGCAACCGGGCTCGACCCGGCGGCGATCGGGCAGTACCGCATCGCGCCCGACACTGCGCCCAACTTTCGCGAAATCGGATCCGACATTCTCTGGGACCCGGCGGAGGTGCGTGAGATGGTGCGCGACTTCCTGGCAACTCCCGGCGTCGAAACCGAGGCGGCGCGGATTCAGGTGCTGAACGGCGCCGGCGTCACCGGACTGGCGCGGCGTGTCAGCGGCGAACTGGAGTCGGCGGGGTTCACCGTCGTGCCTGCCGCCGATGCGCCGCGCAGCGATGTTCCCCGCACCATCGTGTATGATATCTCGGGCAAACCCGCCACTGCCCGGCGCCTGGCGGCGCTGCTGGGCGCCGAGATCCGGCGCGGTCCTCCCGATGGCGTCAACCCGACGGTTGACATCGTCGTGGTGCTGGGGCGGGATCAAGTGAAGTAACTTTCCTGCAGGAGCATGCTCATGATCCGTGAGTACGATGTTATTACATTCGACTGCTATGGCACATTGATCGACTGGGACGGCGGCATTCGCAGCGGATTTGCAGCGGCAGCGCGGCGCGCCGGCGTCACCATCGACCTCGACGCTGCGCTGTCCGCCTACCACGCTATTGAGCCGCAGGTCGAGGCATCCGAATACCGGCTCTATCGCCAGGTGCTGGCAGAGACGGCGCAGCGCGCAGCAGCGACGCTTGGCTGGCCCATGGACGATGACACTGCGCAGTTTTTTGCCGCAACGTTGCCGCAGTGGACCCCGTTCGACGATACGAACCCGGCGCTCGAGCGGCTGCACGCCGCCGGGTACCGCCTGGGCATTCTATCGAATGTGGACGACGATCTGCTCGCAGCAACGATCAGGCATTTCACCGCGCCAATCGACCTGATCGTCACGGCGCAGCAGGTTGGCTCGTACAAACCGGATACCGGTCATTTCATTGCTGCCCGCGAGCGGATCGGCGGGTTACGCTGGCTGCACGTGGCGCAGAGCCACTTCCATGATGTCGTGCCTGCCACGCGCCTGGGGTTGCCCGTCGTGTGGGTGAACCGCAAGCGCGAAGCATTGCCGCCGGATGGTCCCGCACCACTGGTTGAAGTTCCTGATTTGCGGACGTTTGTAGAGTGGGTGTGCGGGGAGTAATGCCATTTTAGATTGTAGATTTTGGATTGGAGATTGCTGCGATAGCGTTGTGATGCGCTCTGATGAGCGTGCGCATGCGGCTTGTTCAATTCC
>FWPU01003708.1_pt1 | contig 37623 bp, 26 predicted proteins | sample 2228361 | NCBI WGS metagenome assembly FWPU01 (sample SAMEA103939777, study PRJEB20133) | metagenome
TACGGGCATTACTCCGGATATAGTCGTAAAACCCGTCAAAAAGGGGATAGAGGTTGAACAAAAGGCGATAAGGGAAAAGGACCTCAAGAATCTGATCCGTGAGATCCAGAGTACAGAGAAGGGTACCCGTTTCTTAAGGATCGCTTCGGATGTCGATCCTTTACTGTAGAGAAAGCGTATCAGCACGCATAAGTGCCGAAACTGGCAGGGAGCTTAGCCTCGGACCTGTTCAGAACGTAGGAGAGGCCAGTTGGAGATAAATAGTCCTTGACCGGACGCACCTGTTACCCTAGAATGAAATCATATAACCCGTAGAATTTTATAATAGATTTTTGCCGCGATGAAAAAAGTAATGCTCGTAGGTCCTTTCCCCCCTTCAGTGGGAGGTGTAACGACCTCCTTGCACAACATCTTGTCCTCAGACCTCAAAGAGCGTTATCAGTTTCTCTGCTTTTCCAACAGTAGACCGCCGAAGCAACACGGCATCGGTTCACACGGATACCGCGACTTTTTTCAAGGCGGATTACGCCGCATGTGCATCGGTATCGCAGTCACCCTCCACCATCTTTTCCTCTTCCCTGTACGGGTCCTCAGAGAATCCCCGGATATAATCCAGATCCACACATCTGACTACTTTGTGTTTTGGGAAAACAGCTTCTACATATTGGCCGGGAAATTGTGCGGGAAAAAAATCATCCTCAGGATGGGAGGGGTGTTCGACAAATTTTACCGGAACAGTAACGTACTATTTAGGTTTCTTATTCGGCGTATCCTTTCCTGGCCTGACATCATTATTGTTCAATCCGCATATTGGAAGCAATTCGTCAGTAACCTTACCGACCCTGGCAAGATACGAATCATAAACAACTTCCTCAATACAGATGAATTTGCCACTACCCCACGCCCGCACAGGGAATCTTCAAGGATCCTTTTTATCTGCGGAAGCGAGGCCAAAAGAAAAGGCCTCGAGGTGGTTCTTGAGAGCATCAGGTATCTCTCACACGATGGCATTGGAAACTCAAAGTTCGTGTTTGTCGCAACCAACGACCATATCAAGAAAAAGGTCGAAGCACTCAATGTAAGCCCGTACGTCGAATTTCATGGGGTCCTTTCCAAGGAAGAAATGCGTGACATGTACCGGCGATCAGACATATTTCTGTTGCCTTCCTTTGGAGAAGGGTTTCCTAACTCCATGCTCGAGGCAATGGCATGTGGACTACCAGTCATTGCTACACGTGTAGGTGCGGTTCCTGAAGTGATCGAAGACGGTAAGAACGGGATCCTTATCGATCTAGGTGATCCCGGGGCCTTGACTAGAGCCTTAAAAAGGCTTCTCTACGACACTGAGCTACGTAAGGTACTTGGCGACAACAATGTAAAGAAGGTGAGGGAACGATACCACCTCCCCAAAGGCATTTACGAGTTGGAAACCATATACGAGGAAGTCCTTGGAGGATCCTGAAGGGAGAGGAGCATTGAATGGCTGCGATGTCACCCGAAGAACTTATCTCAAAGATTCGAGCTGGTCAAAGCCTCAAGAAGGCTGACTTGAGAAAGATAAAGCTTAAGGAACTCGATCTTGGCGCTGCAGACCTCGAAGGGGCTGATCTTGAAGGTGCTGTGTTACACAACGTCACCTTGAAAGGTGCCAACCTGAGACACGCACGACTGAAAAAGGCCAAGATCAAGAACACGCGTTTTCAGTCTGTAGACTGTACCGCCGCATCCTTTGAGGCAGCCAATATCAAACAGTCGGCATTCGATAAGGCACAGATGAACCAGGTGAACCTGTATCGTGCCTTTATCGCCAAGACCAGCCTAAACGATGTGGACCTGACAGGGGCGATCCTTACTGACGTTCAGGCAAGGGACATCGAGTTCACCGGATGCGCAATGGATGGCGCATCCCTGGAGCGCGCAGAGTTGGAAAAGGCCCGTTTCAAAGGATGTAGTCTCCAATCTGCCACACTCGGCGATGCCATTTTGACCGAGTCCACATGGAAGGGGGTGAACCTGCGACAAGCTCGCCTTCAGGGTGCAGATCTTGAAATGGCAGAGATGAACGAGGTGGATTGTACAGAAGCTAACCTCAGCAAGGCTAATCTCGCGCTTACAGTTCTTACCTCTGTGGGTTTGGACCAGGCTGACTTGACCAAGACATCGTTCGCTTATGCAGAGCTAACTGACGTACATATAGAAGGTGCTAAGCTCCTTAAAAGCAATTTCAGGGGCGCAAAAGGCCTTGACGATGCTACAAAAGAAACCATCAGGCAAGAGGGGGGCAAGGTAAGCAAACAGTACCTACGAAAGGCATGGCAGGCGTTAATGGCTAGAGGCCAGGCTCCAAAAACAGTAGCTACACAGGCAAACCAACAGGGACGTACGTACAGTTCCTCAGCCAGTGTATGGAAGGCGATCATAGCTGCCAGTGTGCTGCTGGGCATTCTGTTGTGCGGCTCGCTCTGGGTCGGCTATCGGGCAACAGAGCAGATAGGGCGAAAGGTGTATCACTCCTTAATGGACAAGATGCGATACAACAAAGGCCTTCCCATAGCCACATCGCAGCTCGAGCGTCTCGACAAAGATTCCTTTATCTATCTGGAGCGGGGGTTCATCAATATCCTCAAATGGGACGGCAAAGAGATGAGCCTCGTAAAACGGTACCGTATCGACTACGACGAATCAAAAGGTACTTACTTCCTAAACAATTCCATGGGCCCACAGCAATAATCCCCTCGTCTCTCGTGCGCAAGACGTACAATAAAAGCGCTCTTGGTTCTTAACTGATCTCTGTTGGCGAGATACGGGAAAGAAGGTCCTTGCCTTCGTGGCCCCAAGGGTGCCTCGTAGCCAACACGTTCAAGGCATCCAGGTACTTTTTTGAAAATACTGGATCCTCTGCGACGAGGCAAAGTCGGTGGGTTCCTTTACGAAATATCGGCGTGCGCCGCATTTCTTCGTAAATCTCTCTTACTGATCGATCTCTGACATTTCCAAAGCTGGCGTGAATACAGGCACACGGAAATACGTCTCCATAGGGCGTAATGTAGATCTTTTCTCCGCCTGCAGGACATCCTTCACCTAAGAACCCTGAACTTCCCTGCCAGCGCACAAAGGGATGGGTGAGGAGATCACGAAACGCCTTTAGCTCCTGTTCAGTCAGTGTATGCTCACTCCCTGCCCATCCTCCTACTCTGTATGGAAGGTTCAAGGTGATCTGCTGGACCTTGCCCCTGAGTTGACTGATAAGATCGTAGATCCGAGCGTCCTCGAGTAAGTCCCTGGTAAGGATACAACACACAGATACCTTGAGTCCGGCACCTGCAGCAATGGCAAGTGCATCCATTGCCTTCCGATAGCTGCCAGGATAGCACCGTTTACGATCGTGCTCCTGCTCCAATGGGTCATCGATACTTATACTGAGCATTCGGACCCCTGCGTTGCGAAGCTGCGTGGCCTTAGCTGGCGTAAGTTCAATCCCGTTTGTAGCAAGGGTCAAAAAACACTTATCAGGCCGAGCTGCGGCAATCACATCCAGGATGTCTTCCCTGAGGAGCGGTTCGCCCCCGGTCAGGTTTATATTGAGGGCACCAAGCCACAACAAATCATCTACCACCACTGCTACTTCATTAGGGGAAAGCTCTGTTCTATCTGGATCTATCAGAGAAACTCTCAAGCAATGGGTACAGTGCGACTGGCAGCGATAGGTAACTGCGAATTCGACGCCTCTCAGTACCGGCCTCTTTAGTACGAGTAAGCGCACATAGTTCCTTGCCAATCGCGGCAGGAGGCCTGGCCATTCCTGTAGCAAGAACCTGTGTTTCCTAATGAAGCTAACCAGACCCTTTTTTCGCATCTGATATCGCTTGTGAACAAAATGAAGGATGGTCTTTGTAGGAAACCGGTAGTGTCTCCATGCCTTCGATCGGGCTCAGGATCTCTTGCATAAATCGGGTGTCAGCTCCCACAAGACAGCGATGGTGTATCTCATTAAAAGGGGCAGTTGCAATCATGCGCTTCCATATGCGTACGAGCGATTCCTCGGCAACGTTTCCAAAGGAAATATGGGCGAAATTACATGGCATTACATCGCCGTACGGCGAAATGTAGACCTTCTCTATGCCGGCAGGACATCCTTCCTTTAGGTAGTTGGAACCTCCCTCCCACCGTACATGGGGCAACGAGACAATCTCGTCAAAACAGGCAAGATCGTGTTCATCGAGCAAGATGCCTTTATTGGACGTCCAGCGCCCTACTGCGCAAGACACATTTACGGTAATCGTCAGATCTTTATCTCGTGCAAGATCCACCATCCTGTACATGTCGCCATTCTTGAGATTCTGAGGGGTCATAATCGTGCACAAAAATACCTCGAGGTCTGCAGCACGCGCATGCTCTACTGCTTCGAATACCTTTTTGAAGCAACCTTTGTAGCCACGGCTTCGGTCATGGGTATCAGGATCAGCGCTGTCCAGGCTAATGGTCACGATACGTACCCCCAGATCCTTCAATCGTAAGGCTGCTGAGCGATCTAAAAGGATGCCGTTTGTCGCAATCGATACAACTGCCTTGTCAGGCTGAGCTGCACGAATCAGCTCGTCCAGGTCGTCTCTTAAGAGGATCTCGCCTCCGGTCAAATTGATATTGAGAACCCCTAGCTCTATACACTCTTTGAGCGTCCTTTTTATTGCATCCATCCGGAGCAAGGGCCGAGCTTCATTCCGCAGCCGTGCTGCTGAACAGTGACCACAATGACAGTTGCACTCGTAGGTAAGAGCAAATTCGACCCCTCTCAACACTTTCTGATGTAGCACAATAAGACGAAAGTAGTTCGCTGCCACGCGGGGGAGAATATAGGAGTATCGGACAGCATACTTGAAATGCTTACCAAAGAGTCTCTCGAGATCACGTATCAGACGATTCACAGGAACCTACCGGCTTTTGGGCAAGGAACTACATCGTGTGTAGTGTTCATAATCTAAATTCTATGGGAATCTATCCTTCGGATCAATCAGCAGGCTTGTCTTTGATCCTTGCAGCCCGCCACGCAAGATACAGATGCGCCAGTCTCTGCTCAACAGCACACCCAAGCCACATCTTCTTCAGCCTGAGCCGAGCAACTGGCCGGTAGATATCCGAGAACCACCTGATAAGGAAGGACGTATTGTATTCGTGAAACTTACGATCGATACACAGCGATGGGACATATAGTCTCTTAAGTATGTGTCGTACCCTACGATCGAGCCCTTCTATGTTCACTGCGCCATAATCTATTCGTGCCCATTCTTCAAGACGCTGCGGCGGTAGGTAACCAAACGACCGAGTAAGCTCCTCATAGAGCTCTGCACCAGGAAATGGAAAGTAATTGTAAATAGGGGACACCCTTGCGTTCCGATTCTCCTTGGTCAGCAGGAGGGCTAGGTCTTTGGTTCGCACGAGGTCCTCAGGCCGTTCGGTCGGTAGTCCTGAGATAAAACTGTAGTAAATTGTTATATTCCGACCGGCCAGACGTCGATTGACCGCAATGATGTCATCGACCCTGTGGTTCTTGCGCAGACGCTCGAGCATCCTATCCGAGCCTGAGTCTGCTCCAAAAGAAAACCGCACACAGCCGCTTTCCTCAAGGAGATCGATGTCCGGTTCACTCATGTCGAGTATTGTCTTAATTTCCACTCCTTGTAGCTGCCATTGCAACCTAAGGCCTTCCTCCCGGATCCTTCGGGCGATCTCGAGTCCGCGACGGACATCCGCAAAAAAGTTGTCATCAGTAAAGTAGATCCCTTTCACATGATACGTCTCCACCACATGCCGGAGCCGATCCATAACACGATTAGGTCCCTGTGCCCGCCACCTTCTGTGGTTGAACCTGAAGTTGTAACAATAGGTACAACGATTAGGACATCCTCGAGACGTCTCCATATTGAGAGATGGAATCCCTCTGAAGGCCGGCAGGTACTCGTTCACAGATACGAGGTGGTATGGCACTTCAGGGAGTGTTTCCATGGCCAAAAGAGCCCTGGCTTGGGTATGGATGGGAACACCGTCCTTGCGAAACGAAATACCTTTCACGAGCTCGAGAGGACCGCCACTGTCGAGTGTCTCTACCAACTCGAGGAATGTCTCCTCGCCCTCTCCTCGCACCACGATATCGATATTGGGGTTTGCCAAGGTCTGTTCAGCAAGCATAGATGCGTGCAGCCCACCCCACACCACAGGAATCGTGCTCCTCTGTTTGACGAACTGGCTCGTCGCCAGGGCATAGCTTATCTGCCGGCCACTCATCGAGGTCAGGGCCACACACAAAGGGTTTTCCAGTAGGACCTGTTCAAGCCGCTTCCTCCAGTCCTTCTGGACACGCTGATCGATAAGCACAACAGGATACCGTTGCGCTACGACCGAAACGGCATGCAAGAGACCAAGGGGAAAATGAGGCCTTGACCGTACCCAATCCCATTCCCCAATATGCGGCTGAACGAGGACCACCATTCGCCTAGGAGCCATAGCGCTTCCTGTAATAGAATTGTATATCTGGTCGCCATCGTTGCTGTAGTTGGTTTTTTATCAGCCCGTATCCGTTCCTTACAAGGCTCCTGAACTCATAGTACGTTCGGATCCTTGTCATCTGCCGCAGTAGATACCAAGGTCTCAGATAAAAGACCCTGTAGGCCCGCTGTCGCAATCTATACACCTCTTTAGGAGAAACCCTGCTCCACCGAGCCGGAGGAAACGTCTCAGAGGGATCCAGACGAGTGTGCGCAGCAGAGGGATAGAGGCCGTTCCGTTCAAAGGTCCTCATGAGCGAGCTGCCATAACGGGGCATAAAAATATTGAATGATACATAATCGGGGTCGAGGCGGACTGCCAGTTCGATACCCTTCCTTATGGACGTGACGTTCTCATCGGGCAGACCCAACACAAAGTGGGCACCGCTCCTAATCCCTAATCTCCGGCATCTCAGGAAGGTTTTCGTTATAAGGGACTCAGAAAAGGGCTTACCCATCCTCTTGCTAATGGCAGCGTCTCCGGTTTCCACACCGAACTGAATCAGATGGCATCCTGTCCGCTTCATCTTTGCAAGGAGCTCCTCGTCGACAGCATCGATGCGTGCATAACAATTCCAACTAAATTTGAAGGACAGTAGTTCGAGGAGCCTACAAAATGCGAGGGCATGCGAACGATCAGCACCAAAGCTCATGTCTTTGACAAACAGTTGACGAATCCCCATGGCCCCGACAAATCTCAATTCTCTTTCGATGTCGTCGAGCCTACGCACCTTGAACCCTAACGATCCTGAATTACAAAAGGCACAATGGGAAGGGCAACCAAACGTGGTCAATACAGAGGCAAACGGATGGTACTTGTGCAGTGGGTAGTGATATCGTTTAAGAGGAAACAAATCATACCTGGGTGTCCCATATGAGAACTCGGCAGGCGAAGCCCTGCTTGCTAGTCGTTTTCTTGGGGGTTGGTAGCGGAGCGAGGCCAGGGTAATGATTCCAGGTGTATCCCGCTTGCTCTTTAGGTAGTCGGCGATACCGCGATCAGTAAAATCAACGATCCCTGCCTCTAACCACGGCTCTTTTTCGAACATCTCACTACACGTCCCTAAAAAGACCTCCCCACACCCAAGCATCCGCCGCGCCTTTTCGCGAACCAAGGCACCAAGGAATTGTACATCCGATGCCCACGATGTAGCCCCGGTAAGGAAAATGATGACATCAGGATCGAACGTGCGAATAAATGATAGGCAGTGGTCTGGTGTCTTGCCTTGTGCAATCGCGTCGAGGACCGCAAGACAAAACCCATCATCAGACAGAATGCCACTCATGACGAGCAAATCTATAGGTTGCCAATAGTAGCCTGACTTGGATATAGAACTGCAATAGTAATCTCTGAGATAGAGCCGGTCCCCAGGCGGATTGAAAAGGAACACTTTCATACGTGTACGAGTCTCCTCCTCATACGATGGCTCCATCCAGTCCTCGCCCCTAGCTAGCTGCCCGCAACGATGAATATTGCCACCACTGGGCTTACCTTTGATGATAGAAGAACCGTTCGTTGAAACGCAACTGTGCAGTTGACATGTACCGTCACATTCTGATAATAAGCTCACCTTGTCGACATGGGGTGCCGCCTAAGAGCGGTCCCAGAACTACCCTCACCGGGGCTCACACATGGGCGTTGGTCAGCTCTCTGTAACTCCCCAGACGTTCAAGCAGAAACGCCCACGATCTATTTTGCACACGAACTGCACGCTGACTCATATGTCGGTTGGAGCAGCTATCCTATGCATTCTCAGCTTGTGTGTCGGACCTAACGAACCCCTTGCCGAGGAAGGATCTCAGAGCTCATCCTGGTTGACAAACCTGCCTTTGACTGGCTGTCTAAAACTTAGCCCGCAAGGCAAGGAATGTGCAGAACCAGTCGTGTACACTGAACCCCAGGTCCTTTCATGGCAAGGACTCATTGAACGGTTTCCACTTGCCAAAAGGATCCCCCCTGCCCTTCCAGAAGATCTCAGGTATCATACAGGATCGGTCTCGAAGAAGGAGACCACGACCATTGACATATGCAGCCACGTACTGGAATGGCTCGCACTCGATTTTCGCGGACCTCAGTTTGGCAGTGTTGAGCCATGGGCCCAGTCAGTGGGAAATCTCCTCGAGGCCTTTTCAAAGTACGACAGAACCCTTTCAGCCAAAAAGGCAGCCCTTGATACGCTCAAGGCCACATACCCAAAGATCTGGGATGCAACTAAGGACTTCCTGCCTGAATGGGTACTGGATGACTTTCTTTATTCATCCGCATGGGATCCTTACAAGACCGAATCAACAGATAACGCTCAGAATGATGGAATACTCGAACGACCTCCACTGCTCATGCGAGCAGGGGCCTCAAGACCTGGCTTTGAGACACCTTCCCAGAATAGAAAGATATTTCAGGCAAGTGCGCCCATTTATGCATCCATGGCAACGATCATAACAGCTGAAAATGACTTTGGTTCCTACCCGCATCAGGTCGGTTCCAACTACCAAGAGGTGTATCCCCTCAAGGGCACCTACTTTGCCGGGGTCGATCCCCTTGGCAAGCCCTTTACGGTCTACGACGTCTCGTTCACCCAGAAGCCTTTCTTCTTGGCAACGCTTCGCTTTGTCCTCAGACAATTCATTCATTACGAGGATAATCGGTTGGTCATGGAAAACATCCTACTCGAAGGCGACATGAAGTACCTTCGACTCAAGATTTATTACGATCCCATCCGTACCACAGACGGCCGGACAATTGGACATGTCAAGACCGAGCTCATTGACGTAGACGTCAAGACACTCCCAATGGGAGACAAGGACCGCAGTGCAGCTGTGCGTGGCGACGTAGGTAATATCAAGCGTGCTGCAGAAGCATTGTCCCCTACCGCACGTTGATGACTGATGGCATGCGCATGGCATCACGATCGGCAAAAGGAGGCCATAGTATGAACCATAGGCACCTGCTCAGCCTCTCTGCGCTCGTGTGCGGGGCACTTTTCGTGGCTTCCTGCACCAGCAACTTCACCCTGGAGGATCAACGACAAAGCAGCATCACTCGAATAAGGACTGACAGGCAGTACATCAGGGACCAAAAGCAAAGATACTTGTACTTCCACGGGATAAATGTAAGTGGAAGCACCAAGTTCCCCTATGAGTACGGCAACACATTTACCTACGTAGGAAAACCGTTCCCCCTGGAAGAAGCTGATCACCACTTTCAGATCATCAGAGATTTGGGGTTTAACGCCATCCGTTTACTCGTTATGTGGGAAGGGATCGAGCCGTACGAAAAGGGAAGCTATGACACCGAGTATCTCGATTACATAGAAAAGATTGTAGCAAAGGACCACGAACACGGTATCTACGTGTTAATGGACATGCATCAGGATCTTTTCAGCCGGCATCTTTTTGTGCTTTTTAACGACAAAATCGAGCCCAAAGAACCATTTGATAAGGAGGTGCTTTTACCACCACTGGATGCATCGGGAAACCCTATGTGGGAGGCAATGAACAGGGTTCGAGGAGATGGTGCCCCTAAGTGGGTGGTAAAGCTGTGTCTGCCGGACAAGAACGTCGACTCTCCAGAATGGGGAAGGTCCTGGAGGCTTCCTGCTGAATATGTGTCCAATCCAAAGAACACCACCGACATGTATCCATTTACGATCTGGGGAGTGGATGGATTCTTGTCGATCGACATCAACCGATGCTTTGCCACCTTCTTCGCAGGAGACAAGCTATATCCCAACTACACTATAGAAGGTCAGTCCATAAAAGATTACCTCCAAGAGGCCTATACGAATTCGTGGTGCGAGGTCGCCAAGCGGGTCAAGGATTATCCGAATATCATCGGCTATGACATCATGAATGAGCCGATCGGATTCTATTTGATATTCACAATCTATGCAGTGCTGTATGAGGCATTGGAGGCAAATGCGTTTAGACCGCTTACCTACGAGCAGGCTGAAGGCCTCGTAGATGCCTACCTCAAAAGCATGATGGGATATTTCGATCCTCTCAAGGCAGAGGCTACCTACCAGTTTATTAAGACATATCTCGTGCAATCCCATCACATACCTACCACTGCAGAAGAATTCGCTGCCCGTGGTTTCCCACGGCCAGACCACGCAACCTTAGGAAGGTACGCACCAGATGTAAACGCGGCCATTGGCCTCAATATCGATTTCAATCGCAACTACCTGCAACCCTTTCATGAACGGGTCGGACAAGCTATTCAAGCTATAGATCCCGATGCCATTATCTGGGTGGAGCAGTCGCTCGGCCTTGGCGATACGGGTCTGATGGGCTTCTGGATATCAGCCATGAGACGACCTGAAAACGTCAATCAAGTGATATTTGCCCCGCACTTCTACACCGATATCTATCCGTTTCTCGGCTACAACCAGCCACCCAGAAGTTTTACTGTCGATGAAATACAGTACCGAAGCTACAAGAGCGGGATACGGGCAGCTATCGCGCCTTCGACATTCTCTCTAGGCAATGTGCCGGTAGTCATGGGCGAATTCGGCACGTACTTTAACTTTAATGGAATAGAGAACGCCATAGCGAACAACTATGAGGTCTCAGCCCATATCCTGGACAACTACTTCGAAGACTATGAAGATCTCTTTCTCAGCCACATGCTGTGGTGCTATTCGCCGGAAAATACCAAGGAAGATGGTGAAGGATGGAACAAAGAGGATTTTTCTGTCTTAGGACCGGACAGAAGACCTCGGGCCGAGGAGGCCTATTCGCGTCCGTATCCCAGATGTATGAGTGGCAAGCCTGTGAGTCTGCGCTTTTATTCTGATTATCATTACTACGATACTGATCCGTATGTACCGGATCCGGTTCGCGAATTCGAGGTGGTATTCAAAACTCGCGAGACTGATGAGCCCACTGAGATCTTCATCCCACCTGTTCAATATCCTGATGGCTTTTATGTGTACATTTCAGATGGCTATTGCCACTACGACCACCAGCATCATCTGCTGTACTTCTACCCTACCGTAAAAGAGCCCAACACCTTGCACACACTACGGATACGACCGCCGTACCAACGCTATGGCGATCGCACATGGAACTACTTTTTCAAGGGAACAGAGGTGCTCACCAATATCCAGCCTTAAAGGGCATCACACATAATGGAGAACGGCGCATGAGACAAAGGATGTTGTTGTGCTTTGCTACGATGACGGTCTTCGTATGGATGATATTTCCCGCACCAAGTGCTGGGCAGCCATCGACAGGCACTCTTCCCATTACCTCAAGCCAAGCACCTGACTATCTTCCAAAGAGGACCCACCCGAGCACCATCGATTTTTCAGGCTGGCTGAAGACGTATTTCACCTGGAGGAACGACCAGGACTTTGACAGAACCGAACCACTGTTCAACGAGTACGGACAAGCAGTCGGGTTCATTGCAGTGGCATTCGATCCTCGCATCACCTGGCGGCCTACCCAGCGCATTGCGGTGCACTACCTTGCTGATATCACTGGTAGCTTGTGGAGCCGAACAAATGTCGATCCTCAGCTGGACCAGCTCAAGCATCAGCCTGTCTACCTTCAAAAGGAATTCTGGGCTCAGGCAATAGGGCCACAGGACACCTTTGGTTTCAGAGTCGGCTTTCAGTATCTGGAAGATCCCACAAAACTGTATATAAAAAAATACGTTGGCGGCCTCCGAACATTCTACCAATCCAACGATTACTGGCTTGCCTTGACCGCTGCACAACTACCTGACTCAACCTACGAGGCCATCGAGTACAGGAAAAACAATTTCGAAAACGACAATTTTGTGTTCTCGGTCGATGCTCACTACTCGACTACCCCTCGGTTGAAGATCCGTCCTGCTGTATTCTTTCAGTGGGACCGATCCATCGTCGGTAAGACTCAGTATCTGTTCACGCCCAGTGTCAATGTCCACAGCCGTTTAGGCGACAATTTCCTACTGGAGTGCGATCTCGCACTGCAGGCCGGAACCGTAAAGAACACAGCGCCTGGCAACCGAGACACCAGCGTCGTGGCAGGAGCTGTGCAGACTCGAGCGCGTTACGAGATGGAGAAGGGGTACCTCGAGGCCGGCCTTGTTGCCTTTAGCCCTGATGACGCTGATCCTTACAATGGACGAGACACGAGCTTTCGCTATTCAGGCTACTCGAAAAGCAGGACCTATCTCCTTTCGGAAAACAAGCTCCTTGACCAGTACGACAACCTCGATGAACGTGCTGCAGCGAGTAAGGCGGGCTGGCTCCTCTTGGACCTTGCTGCAGGATGGAAGCTCCGTCCATCGATCGAGCTGTTCAATGTCCTAGGCTATGCCATGACGTATCAGAAAAAATATGCGAACGGAGGGCAACAGGTAGCCCTGGAATACGATGCAGGTCTCACCTGGCACCTCTACGAAGATCTCTTTGCCACCCTTCTAGGAGGAGTGCTTGTACCTGGACGTGCAGGAGGTGCCTTCTATAACGAATTAGCCGACCTGAGGGAGCGGGATCCTATATTTTATTTCCAGGGCATGGTCCTTGTAAGCTTCTAGCTTGCATCGCTCACCTGTGCCTCTGCTGCACTGGCTATCACGGATCGGGTCACAGGCACGCGCAGCAACCTGGAGGATACGTGACAACCATTCATCTCGGTACAATTGATTGGATAATCGTTGTCCTCTACTTTGCCTTTATCATTGGGATTGGTTTCTATCTCAAGAGATACGCAGACACAGGCGATGATTTCTTTCTTGCAGGCAGACGAAATACTGCCTGGATGGCAGGGATCGCATTTGTGTCTGCCAATCTTGGAAGCCTTGAGATCCTGGGCTGGACCGGAGGAACAGTCAAGTACGGGATGTTCGTTTCTCATTTCTATTGGGTCGGTGCAATCCCTGCCATGCTCTTCCTCGGCCTGTACATGATGCCTTTTTATTACAGCAGCAGGATCCACTCTATACCTGGCTATTTGTTGCTCAGATTCGACGAGAAAAACCGCCTCCTCAATGCCATATCCTTTGCAGGCATGACAGTGCTCATGTCAGGCATAAACCTCTATCTGATGGCTCTGACATTTCACCTCCTTATGGGGTGGAACATGAATGTGTCGATATGGGTTTCAGCAGGTGCCATTGCGGTGTACATTACCTTGGGAGGCCTGCTCTCAGCCATACTGACAGAGATTATACAGTTCTTCTTGATCTGGTTCGGCCTGTTTCTGGTCTCGATCCTCGGACTCATTGAAATGGGAGGGATTGGATCTATCCTTTCCACCCTTCCCAAAGCCATGGCAAGCCTGTGGGCTACGGCAGGTGATCCTACGATGAATCCAATGGCAGTGACTTGGATTCCCATCGTACTCGGACTAGGGTGGGTGCTCTCTTTTGGCTACTGGACAACGGACTTTCTCCTCGTTCAGCGCGCCTTTACTGCACGCAATCTCCAGGCAGCCCGGTTGACGCCAATCATTGCGTCATACTTCAAAATGGCACTCCCCTTTATTGTAGTGGTTGCAGGGTTGGTCGGATGGAAGCTTTCCCAGATCCCTGACTCTGGATTCGTCATTCCCCAAAAAGAGGATGGCGGTCTGTTCTATGATGCAGTCCTACCGTTGCTCATTTCCAGATACTATCCTGAAGCGCTTGTGGGACTTGGTGTGACCGCACTACTTGCAGGATTTATGGCAGGTCAGGCTGGGAACGTCTCGGCCTTCAATACCGTCTGGACGTATGACATCTACCGGGTCCTGTTCAACAAACAGGCCTCTGATCAGCACCTCGTATGGGTGGGTCGCATCACGACGGTTGTAGGCATATTACTGTCTATCGTGACGGCATACGTTGCAATGGGTTACCATTCTATCATGGATTACATTCAAGCCATTTTTTCTTGGGTCAATGCCCCACTGTTTGCAACAATGCTCTTGGGGATGTTTTGGAAACGCACCACTTCATTCGGTGCCTTCTGGGGACTGCTTATCGGTATGGCGAGTTCTTTTTTCCTGTTCCTGGCACTCAAATTCGAATGGATAGATCCGTACTATCTCACATTCTCTCACGTGCCCTCTGATATGGGAGCAAACCTGTGGCGTGCGTTTTGGGCATGGTCCATTACCTTTTTACTCACCATTGTCTTGTCACTGGCCAGCACACCGAAACCAGATGAAGAACTCGTCGGTCTTGTCAGAGGACTGACGACTCAAGTCAGTCTGGAACGTATCTCGTGGTACAAAAGACCCGAGCTCTGGGCAGCAGTAAGCCTCCTTGTGTGTCTTGCATTGAACATCTATTTCTGGTGATAAGGGGCGCGTAGCATCATGGCAACGCACGGGGCTGAGAAGAGAAAGATGATCTCCATCTGGACATGGGTAGGCATCGTGCTGTGCACCTTTGGCACCCTTGTCCTAGGAACAGGTATGTACTATGTAGGAACACCCCCTACCACGGTACTGGGTCATCTTCATCCCAGGATCTGGTGGGGAGGATTCATGGTATGTATCGGTCTCTTGTTCCTCGGTGTCCTTGGCCGCACCAGCAGGTCTCGATAGTATCGGCCGGCTCGAGGCGCTCGGGAGTCTATGGTGCCATGAGCTGTGCGACATCTCTCCTCACCCAGAGGCAGTCTTCTTTGCCTCGCTTTTGAGCTTTTTCAACTCTGCCCTTAACTTGGTAAGCACCTCCTGTGGCTCGCCCCTCCTCTGAGCCTCAAAGAGTCGGGCCCGTGCCTGCCGTACCCTGAGGATACCTGGTTCTAAAAGACCGGCTGAGGAGTATCTGTTTCTTTTCTTTGGATTGTTGTTAGGAGTAGTAGCCTTCATTATACTTTCTCCTGGAACCCACGATGGCATAATACGATGAACAATGAGAACTGTATCCCAGATGGTTAGCCTCTCCACATACTTTTATACTATGCAGCAGTAGCTCCTTTCAACAAAACAGGACTTCAATGGATCGCACCTTGGCAGTTGCCAGCAGCAGCCTTCCTCGATCGCCTCGATGCCTCTCGTGTGGCTCACCACTTACCACACGTAGACGCCGATATTGCTCCACAGCATGCAAGGACGAACTCACGAAACGACTGAGCCTTACGGTCGGCCTGCTTGAGGCGCTCAACGTACGGTTTGCAACCTTCTCTTTTTCGAACGACGTGCTTTTTCTCGATATGCTGCAGCACCGTTCACGGGTGGTGCTAAGCTATACCTGCACCAGGTCAGCCCATCGACGACCTGCACAGGACCTTTGGGATATGGTCGAGGGGCTAGGAAGGATATGGCATGCCGCAAAGCGTAGAACAGGAAAACGGTATCTCGCCTGCCAAGAGGTGCTCATTCGAGCACGAAAAAACATGGTATCACCTCACGTGCTCGTCCCTAGAGAAGAACGGAGACCTGCGTTCGCAGAAAAATCTCTCGCATACCTCAAGTTGACAACTGCTGATCTGCTTTCTCCAGATGCCACCATGCGACTGAAAGCAGCCTACCGGAGAGAAGCCAAGCTCCATCACCCTGACCACGGTGGAAGTGCCGCACGGTTCAGAGCTATCCACTCTGCCCACATGGCCCTGAGCGCCTGGATACGACATCCGACGTACACCATTCATAGAGGGATTCCTGAAAAGTGGAGTTACGACAGTCAGAGGCGGAGGAAGTGGCTGCCTCCTGCTCGGAGTCGCACAGCCGGACTGCGATGACCACTGGCTGTGGTGCAGCAACAACCATCTCTCCAGCCATTGTCACATTTCCTTAGCACAAAAGCAGCACTGTCAGTATGCCTCTTCGTAACTCAATGTCGGCCGCGAGGCCTTATCGCGAAAGAGCCGATATGCCCACACCTGGTAACCAATCACCACTGGCAGAAACACCACCACAACGGCCAGCATTATCTTCAGCGTCAAAGGCGAGGACGAGGAATTGTGAATTGTCAGACCAAAAGAAGGATCTAGACTGCTCGGCAGCAGATAGGGATAAAGCCCAATGACACCGAACAAGGTTGCACTTACAATGCACACACACGATGCTGCCCACGCCATAAGATCCTTTCCGTATGCAATCGCAATCCGAGTGAAGACAAGGCCTACCAGGAATGCCAGCGGAACAACACCGAGTACAGGGTATCTCAAGTAGTTGTCATACAGCCTGGTCGCACGCGCTGTTGCAATGAGAAACAGTACTGCGACAATGACAAGCACAAGCCACATCCAGGATGCCACGGTAAGGGACCTCTGCCTGAGAGAGCCTTCGGCCTTGAAAGCCAGCCAGAGGGACCCGTGCTGAAGAAAAAGAACGAGGAAGAATATCCCTCCAAGAATGCCGTATGGATTGAGCAGGGTAAACAGGGTCCCCCGATAGACCCTTTCTCCGTCTATGGGTATACCCTGAAAGATGTTCGCGAAGGCAACACCGAACAGCAACGAGGGTAGCAGGCTTCCTATCCATAGGCCTATATCCCATAGGGACCTCCACCGGGCATCTTCTGCCTTAAACCTGAAGTCGATAGCAACAGCTCGAACAATCAGGGCAAACAGCACGATCATCAATGCACTGTAGAGCGAACTGAACATGACCGAATAGGTGAGAGGAAACGCTGCAAAGGTGACGCCCCCTGCGGTGATAAGCCACACCTCGTTTCCGTCCCAGAACGGGCCTATGCTTCTGTACATGAGTCGCTTGTCGTCTTCGTTCTTAGCCATAAAGGGCATGAGGGTACCAATCCCCAAATCGAACCCATCCAACATAAAATAGATAGCCCACAGCAATCCCCATAGCACGAACCAGATTGTCTCCAACATACGTCATTCTCCTTATCCGCGTGCACCTACCACACGAGGCCCGAGTTGCTCAGGCCCTTTCTTGACGTTCCTGTACATCAGATACAGTGCTGCTGCCCCGAGAAAAGAATACATCACAAGGAACATGATCAAGGTTGGCCACACCTGCACAGGGGAAAGCGGAGAAACAGCGTCTGAGGTCTTCATCAGACCATAGACAATCCATGGCTGGCGTCCTACCTCTGTGACGATCCATCCAGCCTCTGAGGCAATATAGGGAAGAGGGGCAGCCAGAGCCATGGTACCCAAGTAGAGCCTCGAAGACTCGAGTTTGTTTCGCTTCCACACGCCAATGAAGGAAAGAAGCACAAAGAGAAACCCCAGTGCAACCATACAACGAAATGACAAAAACGTCAGCGTCACCGGTGGCCGTTCGTCCTTTGGAATGTCCTTGAGACCCTTTACCTCGGCCTTGGGTGAATGGTAGGCAATAAGGCTCAATCCACAAGGTATGCTAAGGAATTGAAACAGGTTTCGTTCGTTCTTTTCATCCGGCACAAAAAACATGACAAAAGGGGCATGTGTCTGTGTCTCCCAGTGAGCCTCGAGTGCTGCAAGCTTTGAATGTTGCTTCTCGGCTACATGGAGGCCTGACATATCGCCGAAGACCACAACCAACACAGAACATGCACATGCAAATGGCAAGGCGACCCTAAATGATTTGGCAAAAAAGCGGCTGTGATGCTTCTTCAGCATACAGAATGCACTTACGCCCATGACGAAAAATGCAGAGAGTGTGTACGAGGCAGCAAGTGTATGCAGAATGCTGACCACAGCGAATGGCTGTGTGATCACTGCAAGAAAATCCGTGAGCTCTGCCCGTCCGGTCGCCTCGTTGATCGTGTACCCGACCGGCGACTGCATCCAGCTGTTGGCAATCAGTATCCACACTGCCGAAAGGGTCGAGGCACCGGCGACCAGCCAGATACACAGAGCATGCAGCCGTGGTGACAACTTTTTCCAGCCAAACACCCATACGGCAATAAATGTGGATTCAAGGAAGAACGCCACTGTCGCCTCTATGGCAAGGATGGATCCAAACACATCGCCCACGTAGGCAGAATAGCGAGACCAATTGGTGCCGAACTGGAATTCGAGGGTAATGCCTGTGACGACACCAACAGCAAAGTTGACGAGAAAAAGCTTTCCCCAGAACTTGGCCATCCGCTTGTACTCCTCATCACCCTTACGAACGTATATGGTCTCCATAACAGCGACAAGGACTGAAAGACCGAGGGTCAGCGGCACAAAAAGAAAATGAAACAGCGTGGCTACAGCAAATTGCAGGCGAGAAAGCAACAGTACGTCCATAAGCTGCTCCTTTTTCTAAGGGAGTCACTCACATGCCCCAGTGAAAATAGCATACATAGTATTGGTGAGTCCGAGACGCATACAAGGAATGTTCCGGGGAAAGAAAAACACATTGCCCTCTGATTCGATGCTTCATTATGCCAAGTGGTAGCAGCGGCTATAGAGACTACACTAGCACAGCTGATGGCATTCGGCTACAGAGCAGATCCTTACTATCACACCATCAGCAGCACAGGGATCCCTACGCGTCACCTTCTTTCCCACTATTCTAGAGAACGGGCATGCCTATTGAGCTCTCCCGCTTCAGAGCAAAAGCCTTCGACCACACATGCCTTCGTAAGTCAGCAAGGAGGGTTTCACCCGCATAGTAAGCTCCACATACGGATCCAGCCATGCGTCTCTTCGTGCCTCCTTTTGACCAGCCCGGTCACTGTCACTTGTGAGCACACACGAGCAGCATCCTTCTGGAGCTTCTCACGTCGCGAATGGTCAGACCTGCTTTGCAGAGACTCTCTTCGAGCTTGACCCTATCAACAAGGTGTATCCCGAGAAGCTCAGCCACTTTGTTCACCGTAGAGGACCTGCTTTTGCAAAAGGTCATCAAAGTGAACACCCCTTGTGGCTTGAGCACAGCATGAATACGTTCTAGTACTGGATCGATATGATCAAACAGATGCAGTGCCCCGGTGCAGTTCACTCCATCGAACATATTGTCGCGAAAAGGAATCTTCGAGGCATCAGCCTTGATGAGCCACATCGTGTGCAAGGCCTTTCTGGCCGCAACCTGGGCTGCCTGTTCGAGCATCTCTCCAGAGGCATCGACACCCACAACGATTCCCTCACTGCCAATAGCCTCGGCATATCTTCGCGTATACGTACCTGGTCCGCATGCAATATCCAGAAGACGATACTGAGGATAAAACCCGTGATACCCGAGGATGATCTCCTGCTCCGTTGAAAAAGGGATCCAGGTGGCAAAAGGAAACGTCATATGTCGCCACAGACCATTGTAGACCGCAACAAGGGGCTTCCAGCGCATCGCAGCCTGTCCAAAGGTCATGGTTACACGGCATTGCTCCTCATCCATCATATCGATGAGGAAACCACGAACAGGGATCAGCCGGCCACATCTGCACCTTATCACCCCTTGACTTACGAGCAGACCTTCTGCCCCACATACAGTGCAACGCAACATTTCTGCGAGCCTGCCAAGTGCCTCGTGCGCCATTTCCACGTTACCTTGTCCAAGTGAGTTCTGGCCACGCACCTGCTCGGTGAAACACAATCCGGCCATCCACCATAGTAAGATCGATCTGGACCTTACCCAACAGGTCTTCAGGCCTACACAGGGATATGTCCCTGGACAAGATGGTTATATCAGCTAATTTGCCAACGTCGAGTGTTCCGAGCAGATCCTCTATGCCCAGTACCCTTGCAGGAAGAGACGTGTACGCATGCAGCGCCTCTTCAAGACTCAGTGCCTGAGGCATAGGCAAAAGCCCAATGTCAGGAGGTGTCGTACCGGGTCTGACCATAGATGACCATATCCCGACTAAGGGGAGCAAGAATGGACCAGCCGGCCAATCCGTGCCGAATACCACTGTTGCACCAGCATCCTTGAGAGACCGAATCATAAAAAGATACTCACATCGTCGGTCCCCGATCTCCTGCCTAAGTGCGCTCAATCCTGCAGTAGTAGAAAACAGGGCAGTCAAGGGCTGGACAGAGGCTGCTGTACCAAGCGAGACAAACCTAAACACATCCTGGGGATGGAGAAGTTCCACATGTTCGATGCTATGGGATCCAGCTGGTGGAGGACACGACCTTGATGCACCTTCAATGGAGTCAAGGGCGCTGCGGACTGCCCCGTCTCCTATGGCGTGGAATTTTACCAGTAAGCCTGCACACTGGGCGTCTTTCGTAATTGTGTCAAGGGCGGTTTGACTATAATTGATTGTACCTTTGTAGCTAGGTTCTCCTGCATAGGGTTCAAGAAGCCATGCAGTACGGGCCTGGAAGTTTCCATCTACGAAGACCTTTACCCCAGCAACCCTCAGCATCATGCCGGCAAGGCGGTCCTTCCAAGAGAGGACTTCCTCAATAGGGAAATCGCCAGATAAAAATACGTGTATCCTGCATCCCAGCTCGCCCTGCTCGAGCAGCCGCACATAGGCAGAGAGATCTGTCTCTGACATTCCAGGCATGACGAGGATTTCCTCAACCGAGGTTACGCCCATGGTAGCAAGCTCCTGGATTCTCTGCCGCAGCACCTCAAGCCTGGTTTCAGGGTCTATCGAGGCCAGAGCAGGACCTACTGCAGCCTCATACAAAAGCCCGTTTGGCTCACCGGTCACCACATCCCTGCCAATTTCCCCACCAGGTGGATCAGGGGTCGAGCGATCGATTCCTGCCTTTAACAACGCCTCGGTATTGACCCATGCGTAATGGCCGCTCATGTGAATGAGCACAACAGGTCTTAGAGGCAGGACACTATCGAGATCCTCTTTGGTCGGCAGTCTGCCTCCAGGCATAATGTCGAAATACCATCCATGGCCCAGAATCCACGTGAGCTCTGGATGCGCTTTGCCGTAATCGGCCACACGCGCCAGGGTGAGGGCGAGCGTTGGCGCAGAAAGGAGATCGAGCCCCATTGAGGAAAGGGATCCATAGTAGAGGTGTACGTGAGCATCATGAAACCCTGGGATGATACTTCTTCCGGCAACGTCAAAAACTGTTGTCTGCGGCCCTATGAGGCTTGCCACCTTCTCGTTGTCACCTACCGCAACGATCTTGTTTCCTCTCACAGCAAGGGCCTCTCGCAACGGTTGTCCAGGGGTACCAGTCCATACCCGGCCTCCTACGAGCACAATGTCTGCATCGCCAACCAGCTCCTTCCCACTCGTTCTCTTGCTGTCACCTGAACACGCCTGGCAGACGAGTATCAGCCACAAGATGTCTAAGAGCCCCAACATCACAATGAAGTGGCCCATAACCCGCATCCTAGATCCTGTAGGTCTCAATAATGGCGCGCGCATGCCCCATACCTCACACGTTGATTAGGACCATTAGGACACCTAGTTCTTAGATATCACTTAAGACCAAGAGACCTCAAGTAACATGTGGTATCCTTGAACTATACCAGATTGTGTGCTAGCGTGGCGTTCCTGGCAACGCGTAGTACTCTGATCGTCTATACACAGAGACGTCCCGACCTTCTATGTGTATCCTCGAGCAATGAAATCGCTCACCGCACAGCGCACTGCACACTGGATTGTCTCCCTGCTGCTCGTCATAGGACTTTTTGTCGAACTCGGCCTTCGATTCCTGACCGCATGGAAGGAGCCAAAGGGACGATTTACCTGGATGCTGGGCAAGAATCGGCTCGAGGTGCTTGGCGAACGTGATGGGTACCGCTTCTTTACCGGCAGGAAGAACGCAACGGTCGATTTCGGACCTATGCATTTTGAATTCAACAACCTCGGCTATAGGTCCCGCCGGACGCAGATTTTACCGAAACGCGAGCATGAATATCGAATCGCGTGCTTCGGTGACTCGGTGACATTGGGCCAATACGATCGTGATTTTTACGACACCTGGCCTGGCGCCATCGAAAAACATCTCAACACCTTAGAGCTTACTAAAGAGGTCGAAGTCCTCAATTTCGGCATGGCTCACTATACGTATGTCACGAGCCTCGTCAATTTGACCCTTCTCGGCACATATGTGAGGCCTGATATTGTTATCTTCCTCATCGGTCCGAATGATTTCCTCTCGTTATTCATCAAAGAATATGCAGTAGACGGCACACAAGATGGCGCGTGGCTTCTTCCGATCACTGATCTTGTCTGGGGCTTTCATCCACTTGGGAGCATTATAGATCGCAGCAGGGTTGGAGCGCTATTACACGGCGCCCTGGCAAAAGGGCTCCTCTTGCTGCATACAAAAAGTGTCTTCATCGCCGATCCGTCCAGTGAAACCATACAGTCACGACTGGAGATCATGGAACGTCACCTCAGCACTATATGCGCGTTTTCAAACAGCATAGCTGCGGTGCCTGTGCTTTGTACCTACGTGTACGACGAGCAAAGGCTCATTGCTGTCAGAGGCGAGCGATTTCGTGCGCTGCTCGACGCCATCGACACGACAATTAGAACTGCAGCTGCTCGCGAAGGTGCGCTGGTAGTCGAGGCAAAGGATAGGATGAGGCATCATCCAGAATACTTTAGAGACGATTTTCACCTCAGTGCTCACGGGTCAGACGTATTTGCTCGATGTGTCATAGACGTGTTACAGCGCCATGCGGTATTGCCACTGACGACTCATCAACCTCTCCAGACCACACAGGGCAGTGATGAATCGTCTCGCATCTCCAACGAGTCCTTCTAATGTACTTCCATAGCATCTCTTTTGCGTTGTTTTTGCCAACAGCAGTCGCTGGATACTGGTTGCTCGCTTCCCCCTTGAAACGGTGGTGGCTCATTGGGATGAGCTATATCTTTTACATGGGCACATTTCCAAAGTACGCATTGCTCCTGTTTGCAGTGACAACGCTTGCGTATGTCTCAGGCCTTACCATAGCTCGGTGGCCTCGTCGTCGCACTGTAACCCTCTCTCTATCCATATCCGCGAGCCTGGGTATATTGCTCGTATTCAAGTATGCCGAACTTATTCGTACCACCTTTGCCAGTCTGGTTCAGTTGTTTGGAGGCCAGGTTCGGCTTGAACCTTTTACAATGGTTGCTCCTATCGGTCTCTCTTTCTACCTTTTTATAGCCATGAGCTATACCATCGATTGTTACCGGGGATCGGTAACGCCCATAAGAGATTTCTCGCTTTTCGCATCGTATCTGTCCTTTTTTCCACAGCTCCTTGCCGGACCCATTGTAAGGCCAGGACACCTGTTGCCCCAGCTTTCTCGGCCAGCCCAATTCGACCTACGTGTGTGTGAGGAAGGCATACGGCTATTTATCCTTGGCATATGCAAGAAAGTCCTGATCGCAGACAACCTTGCACCTGTAGTCGACTATGGCTTCAGCAGGGCGGCTATCCTGACTGCTCCTGATGCCTGGGTGAGTCTCCTGGCCTTTACCTTTCAAATCTACTTTGACTTTTCAGGATATACAGACTGCGCCCGGGGGTGTGCAAAACTATTCGGGTATGAGCTTCCGGAAAACTTCTTTCTCCCTTATCTAGCTAGTAGTCCGAGGGAATTCTGGAGGCGCTGGCATGTGACCCTGAGTACATGGCTTCGAGACTATCTCTATATACCCCTTGGCGGTAACAGATGTTCACGAATGAGGATGTATGCTAACCTGATGATCACCATGGCCCTGGGAGGCTTGTGGCACGGGGCAGCATGGACCTTTTTCTTCTGGGGCATCTACCATGGATTGCTCCTGGTGCTACAACGTGCCATAACCAGACCCAAGCAGTTCATCCACCGTCCGCATCAAGGCCTCCGGTCAGTGGGAACCGACACAGCTGGTCGGCTAGTGACGTTCCTACTGATTGCCATAGGGTGGGTATTGTTTCGAGCATCATCCCTGGATGAGGCAGTCTTGATGTACAGCGCCCTCATCCGGTGGGGTGAAGATGGGCGAGCTGCAGCCATGCTGATGCGCTCAGCTGCACTGCCTGCCGCGCTGGCCCTTCTCGCATACCATGGTGGCAAGACCGTACTTAAGAAGACAACAAAGATGTATTATCCCCGAGCACAGCGACTCTGGACATGGTCCTCGCTCATTGTTCTGATTATCACAGTACTGTATCTTTCTCAGGTTTCTGGACAGGGCGCAATCGGAGCCCCCAAGCCGTTCATCTATTTTCAATTTTAAGGATGCCGAGGAGAACACTCCTAGACAGCAGGTCCGCAATGACAGCACCAATTTCCAAAGAAACCTTGTGCCCGCACACTGAGATCGAACCGCTGAGACCACGTAGATGGATTGTCTCATGCTGCCTTCTCCTCATCATGGCTATAGGCATATCGATTCGCTTTTACCGAATACACGAGCTCGAGCCCCGGATTTGGGACGAGGGAATGTACGTGCTCGAGGGTCGCTTTCTGTCTACGCTTTCTGCTGCCGTGAGCCAGAGCGCACAACGATTCCTAAAAGAAAAGTTCACTGGAGAAGATCTTTGGAAAAAGGACGAGCAACTGCCCCTTCTACGCCAAAAGGTACGCGGCCTCCCGCCCCACTATGGGCGGATCCTCCATGACGCCTTCCTCGGCTTAGGGAATCTCCTACTTGGCGAAACAGCCTATGTGGGCCACATCGTAAATGCCTTGTTCGGTAGTTTGACGATCTTGTTGATCTTCTCATTGGCTCGTCTCATGTTCAACGAACGTACCGGCCTCTATGCAGCCATGGTCTTTGCCCTCATGGGCTATCACATTCATTATTGTCGAAGCGCGCTTGCTGAGGCAGATTCGCTCTTTTTTGAAGTTGCAGCTGTCTATTTCTACTATAAGAGCAGATACCGTTTTCCTGTGTTGTCTGACCGCCACATGAGTTGGTGTGGGCTATTGCTTGGACTAGGATTTACCGTGCATAACCGTTCGATCGTTATTGCAGCACTCATAGGTGCCATGGAGGCACTTTTGTGCTTGAAATCAGGCCTCATACCGCCCCCGCATGAACGAAGAAAAAGGATGCTGCTCTTTGCAGCATGTTTTTTGCTGCCCTCCTTTCTTTGGGAGGCTCTCTACCATGTCGTGCTTATCGTGTTCCAGCACCTTCAGACCATTATGACTGCGCCGACCTTCCTCGAGCAGATCGCCCTAGCATTCTGGCACTCTCTTTTGTGGGGGTACATTTCTGATAACTTTCGGGCCGCTGGATTTCTCACGTTCCCATATCTCTATCTATACATGAATGGAATTGTCGCTCTGGTGGTACTTTTGGTAGGAATCATTGCAACATTCCGACACCGGGGCCTTGCTGGCTGGATGCTCGGCGTTTGGTTTCTCGTCCCGTTTGTCCTCTATAGCCTGACCAATGCAGGGCTTACTCGATTCTTCACGCTTATGCTTCCTCCTGCAGCGATCATGTCTGCCGCAGGCCTCGTCTTCATAGAAGGATTGCTACTCGACCGTACCATCCAATGGAAAAGCCTACGGACCGTACTCTGGTTCGTCGCACTGTGTGCATTGCTTGGCACACAGGTACATGCCACTTTGACCAGGGTCATGCCATCTCGCAGTAGTTACGGCACAACCGTTGCCTGGATTCAGTCTCGCGGTCAGGCACACATGATCGCAACCGGTGTGCCGCTTTTTCAAGTCTACGCAGGCGTCGAGCACGTCCAGAGACCTCCTGCTACCATGGAGGAACTCGAAGATCTCTATCATCAAGGATTCCGTTACTACGTCATCGATTATAACCGCCTCATTTACACGTACTACCAGACTGACAGGGTCAAGATAATGGATCACATCTCAGAAGAGCTCGAACCCCTTCTTTCGGAACCAAACACGTGTATCGTGCAACCTCCTTACGCATTCGAAGGAAACCTCTACTTCTGGAAGACCATAGAGATCATAAAGAAAGCCCGCGACGAGGAAATGGATAGAATCAGAGTGTACGATCTCGATGAGTATTTCTCAGCTAGGGGAAACGACACGCACGAGCCCGGCAGTGGCCCTCTTTCGAAGGGGCATGATACAGCATACCGCATTGACACCCATGGCCCGCTTTCCTATACTTGGGCTTGGAAGCGCTCATACGCACGTCAGTGAACACGGACACAGGTCCCACCCATAGGCACGACCAACCCACGCCCATGGTATACAATCGTTTCCACGACATCTTTCACGGAGAAACTGCGCCATGAAGGCCAGACCGTTAGTAAAGCGTCTGGTCCACGGAATGTCCATTTTCTTGGCACTTTATACTATGTTCGGGTTTTTTCTTCTTCCACGGATCATAACTCAGTACCTCAGCAGCACCATCGCTGAGAAGTTAGGACTGAAAGCGACAATAACCATGGTGCGCGTCAATCCATATACGCTTTCTGTCTCCTTTCATGGCTTCTCGATACAGGACAAAGATGGCAGCACATTGGCAAGCTGCGATGCATGCTCCTTCAATGCCCAAGCCTCCTCTATCGTGCGCAGGGCAGCTATCTTGAAAGAAGTCACATGCAGGGCGCTTCGCATAGGGCTGAAGATACGGCCAGATGGAAGCCTTGACCTTGCAGATGTGTTTTCCTTTGGCAATAACGAACCACAAGCCACGACCAACGGATCCCTGCCTCGAATTAGCATCAATCGCGTGAGCTTGTACTCGAGTTCGATTGACGTTACCGATATGCACCGAGCAGTGCCGCATGCCTTCTCTCTTTCTACCCTCACTGTTGAGGCAGAGCACCTTACGACCCTGCCTGGGCACAAAGGGACCTACACACTCCATGCGGAGACTCCTCGCCACGAGCGTCTCGAGGCCAGCGGTACCATTTCGCTCGATCCTTTGCATGCGACAGGATCTGTCTCAGTTCACAACCTCACATCAGATACACTAAGAGATGTTCTCGATGATCTTGTTCCGATCGAATTGCGTTCAGGCACCTTGACAATCACCGCTCAGTACGAGTTCGATATGTCCAAAGGCAATGTAGCGTTTCACGTCAGGAATGGTGCTTGTTCAGTCTCAGAGCTTCGGTTCGGACCCGGCACCAATGAAGCCGAACAAGCGTACCTTACCACTTTGGAGGTTTCAAATATAAGCCTCGATCTTGGCCAACGGTCCCTGCGGATTGGGAAGGTGAGCTCACATGCAGGCCAGATCTCGATCCAACGAGATGCACAAGGAAAGACTGCCTGGTACCCCAGCCAGTCAGTGACTGGCGCTGTCACGCTAGAGAGCCACAATGGAGCTCACGACACTGCATGGCACGTAGAGATTGCCAGCATAGAGTTCAAAGACTTTGGACTGCATTTCATCCACCTACCTGCATATGGGCCAGTCAGACTGACAGCTCACCTAGTCAATCTCCACATAGCTGACTTCAGCAGTCGTCCAGGCAGCACCTTTAGCTACACCGCTGACATGGAGGTCCTGGACAGTGGTGTGCTGTCGGTAAGCGGCTCAGCTACTATCACTCCTCTCAGAGTGGACAGTACGATAACACTCAGCACACTGCCACTTAAGCCATTCCAGCCGTACCTAGAGACCTTCAGCAGGCTCGAGATCATAGGAGGAAACCTTACAACAAAGGCAACCTTCACGTATCACCACACTCCCAATGGACCAAAAGCAACTTTGTGTGGCGATCTCTCACTCAAGGACTTCTACACAAGAGATCGGACCAGACAAGAGCGATTTGTAGAATGGAACGCACTCGACGCAACAGGCCTCTCTGTCGATCTCTTTCCAACTACTGTTCGCATTGAACGGGCAGTAGTCAACGCTCCGTTTGCAAAGGTACAGAACTCCAAAGACCGGCGTCTCAACCTCGCAGAAGCATTTACAATACGTACACTGCATAGCACCACGAGCAAACCATCTTCAGCGCTGCACACCTCCCCTGTCCCAATAGAAATCGGCTCAATCGCCGTAGAAGGGGGATCTGTGTATTTCTCGGACTTCTCGCTCATTCCTTACGTAGCAGCAGGACTACAAGGTGTAAGAGGAACGATCAATGGACTTTCAACACGAGCCTCGTCCCGGGCTCGCGTAGATATAACTGGAAAGGTACGTCCGGTAGGCACTGTGTCGGTCTACGGAGAGATCAACCCACTTGGCGCTGTCGCCTATAGCGATCTCCACGTGCGGTTTGAGGATGCAGAACTGAGCATCCTCTCTCCATATTCGGGAAAATTCGCAGGCTATGTCATCAAAAGGGGCAAGGTCTCTCTTGATCTTGCCTACAAGGTTGTCGACCGCACATTGGTTGGAGACAACAAGATTGTTCTCAAACAGCTCCAACTAGGAGAGCGTACTCACAGCCCTGATGCGGTCAAACTTCCAATAGCGCTCGCTGTAGCACTGCTGCAAGATGTACATGGAAACATTGACATCGACCTGCCAGTACGGGGAAGCCTGGACGACCCTACATTCAGTTTGAAGGGGATCTTTTTCACGGCCCTCAAAAATTTTATCATCAAGGTGGTGCGTTCGCCTTTTCATGTACTCAGCACACTCGTTGGTGGACGTCCTGAATCACTGAGCAGTGTATCGTTCGCCCCAGGGTCCGCGGTCCTGAGCAATGACGAACAACAAAAAATAGACACCCTCGTGCAGGGGCTTCTCCAACGACCTGCCTTGCGACTCGAGGTCTGTGGTTGCTATCATACAGAGGCAGACGGGCAGGCGCTGCGGGAGGCCATGGTGGAGGAACTGCTGGCAGAGCATCTCGCACCGTATACAGATAGCCAACGGGCAAAGAAAGAGCTTGCTGCAGTCGAAACGCTATTCAAACAGTACCTTGGCAAGGACGAGCTTCGGCGTATCGCTTCTGAATGTGACCAGAAGGATCACTCCTATCGTGACGCCTTGAAGGCCCGGCTGGCGGCCGCCCAAGTGCTGCCAGAGGGCGGTTTACGGGCGCTCGGCATGGCTCGCGCAATAGCCATTAAGGATTGGGCAGTGCGGCATGGAGGTATAACTGACAGCAGGATCTTTATGTTAGAGCCTTGCCAGGAGACAGTTCTGACCAACGAAGGTAGTATTCCTTCACGACTCAGTATTGCAGTGAGCGAGTAGAGTGACTGCTGGCGGAAGCTACATCAGTAGTATAGGTAGGTGGATCACGTTGGGATTAGAATACAGTTGGTGAAAAAGGGACTTGCACGCCATAGACGAGCAACGAGGAGTGTACGATGAGCAACATTACCGTTGTCGGTGTCGGGTACGTGGGCTTGGTTACCGGCACATGCTTTGCTGATCTTGGAAACCGTGTCATCTGCCTCGATATCCAAGAAGAACGAATTGCCAACCTGAAAAAAGGTATCATGCCCATCTATGAACCTGGCCTGGAGGAAATGGTTCTCCGCAATGTACGGCAAGGGCGGCTTTCGTTTACCACTTCCTACGAAGAAGGTATGAAAGAAGCTGAGTTCGTGTTTATTGCAGTTGGCACGCCCTCTGACGTAGATGGTGAAGCAGACCTGCAGTACGTACGAGCTGCTGCCGAATCCATTGCCGAAGTGATGGACCATCCACTTATCATCGTGAACAAATCTACCGTACCTGTGGGTACGGGCGACTGGGTGGCTGACATCATCAAGGCTAAACAAAAAGTCCCCATCCCATTTAGCGTCGTCTCGTGTCCCGAATTCCTCAGGGAGGGCTCTGCGATAAGCGACTTCATGAATCCTGACCGTATCATCCTCGGAAGCCTAGATCGAGAGGCGGCAAATCGGGTAGCAGAGCTGCATCTTCCGTTGAGGACGACGATTATGGTTACCGACCTTCGTACTGCAGAGATGATCAAGTACGCCAGTAACGCATTCCTTGCAACCAAGATCAGTTTCATCAACGAAATTGCCACAATCTGTGAGGCCCTCGGAGCAGATGTAAAAGAAGTGGCTGCCGGCATGGGCTACGACAAACGCATTGGCCGCCACTTCCTCGACGCTGGCCTTGGGTGGGGAGGGAGCTGTTTTCCAAAGGATGTAAAAGCATTGGCCCACATGGCCCATGAGAAAGGACGACATCCTCAGCTGCTTCGTGCAGTCATGGATATCAATGCAGACCAGCGCCGCGATGTGATTGCCAAGCTGAAGGGCGTGCTCGGTGACCTCCGTGGCAAGACCGTAGGGCTGCTTGGACTTGCGTTCAAACCCAATACCGACGATATGCGGGATGCACCTTCCATTGAAATCGCCCAGATGCTCCTTTCAAAGGGAGCAGTGGTAAAAGGGTATGATCCTGTTGCCCGGGCCCAGGCCGCTCGAATGATGCCTGCCTCGGTACTGCTCACCGAGACTGCTTATGAGTGCGCTGCTGGTGCTGATGCGGTGATCATTGTAACCGAATGGAACGAATTCAAGCAGCTCGACCTTGCCACGCTCAAGGAACGAATGAAGCAACCAGTGATCATAGATGCCCGGAACATATATGAACCCGCTGTCATGAAGGAGATGGGCTTCATCTATCGCGGGATAGGTCGAGGCGTCAACGGCATGGGATAGGTTTTGGCATCAGGGCTTCCACTGTGCCCACGTCCCCATTTTGATAGGATGCCTTATCCATGAGAGACATTGGCATCGACGAATACGCCCGCAAGGCTCTCGATACACTCGGCGTCCGCGTCATCGTCGTTGCCCCTGACGGCAGGATTTTGCTGGCCAACAGTGCGGCACTGAAAATACAGGATCCTCACGCCATAGGCCGATACTGCTACGAATACTACTACCACAAGGACAGGATCTGTCCTGAATGCCCGCTGGTAAGAGCTGCCGCGTCTAAGGTACCCATGGTGAGAGAACCTCTGCCTTCTGGCATCACCAAAGATGCTAACTTTTGCTTTAGGATCACTCCATTGCTCGATGAGAGCGGTAGTGTTACCGCTCTTGCCGTCAGCGACACCGACCATACCAATGTCGACAGTCTGGAACATGAGCTCACCAGGTCCAACGCGTTCTTGCGGAACCTCATCATGAGCTCAGTAGACGGCATCATCGCAGCTGATATGAGAGGAAAGATTATTATCTTCAACGAGGCTGCCTCTGAAATAAGCGGCTACAGTATTGAGGAAGCACTCAGAGACCTCACTATTGTGCAGCTCTATCCAGGTGACGGTGCCCGGGAGGTCATGCGGAAACTCAGGAGCGAGGAGTACGGAGGCAGAGGAAAGCTCAAATCATACCAAGTCGACCTGTTGCGTAAAGATGGCACTACCGTGCCTATTAGCCTTTCTGCAGCGATCGTTTACGAAGGTGAACGAGAGGTCGCCACAGTCGGCTTTTTTTACGATCTCAGGGAAAAACTCAGGATGGAGACAGAACTGCGAAAGACACAAGTCCAGCTCCTCCAGGCTGAGAAAATGGCATCTCTCGGCAAGCTCGCCGCAGGGGTTGCACATCAGCTCAACAATCCTCTCGGAGGCATAAACCTCTATGCCCAGCTCCTCATGGAAGAATATACGCTCGAACCTGCGGCCCTCGAAGATCTCAAGCGGATCATCGATGACGCCGAGCGCTGTAGGAACATCGTAAAGGAACTCCTCGAATTTGCCAGACAGACACGGCAAGAAATCCGCTTGAATGACATCAATCTTGCGCTTTCCCGCACGCTGTTCCTTCTGGAAAACCAGTCCCTGTTTCATAATATCGAGATCATCAAGGAACTCGACCAGTCCTTACCCCACGTGCCCTCTGACATACAGCAACTCAACCATGTCTTTATGAATATCATCCTCAATGCAGCCGAGGCCATGGAAGGTAAGGGCACACTTAAGGTCAAGACCTCATGGGCAGAACCCGAAAAAGACAGTGTGGTGATAGAGATCTCGGATACCGGACCAGGCATTCCCGAGAAAGATCTGCCACACATCTTTGAACCATTCTTTACCACCAAGGAGGAAGGTAAAGGCACAGGACTTGGGCTCAGCCTGGCATATGGCATTATTGAACACCACAAAGGTACTATAACGGTCCACAGTCAGGTGGGCACAGGAACGAGTTTTTTCATTACGCTCCCACTGAGACACGACGATCAAAAAGGTGAGTCACGTGATGGAGACGACGGATACCAACCGGATACTGGTCGTTGACGACGAACGAGACATCCGGGACGGCTGTGATCGGATCCTGACAAGGGCAGGCTACACGGTTCGTACAGCGAGTCGGGGTGAAGATGCTCTGGAGATCCTCAATAGAGAGTCATTCTCAGTGGTACTGCTCGACCTAAAGATGCCAGGTCTTGACGGTATGAAGGTCTTGAACCTCATCAAGCAGTTCTGGCCTGACATCTTAGTTATCGTTATTACAGGATATGCCACGATAGAGACCGCTATCGAGGCAATGAAGCGCGGGGCCTATGACTTTATCCCAAAACCGTTCAAGCCTGATCAGCTGCGTATCGTCGTCGCACGTGCCATCGAACGAAAACGACTCACCGAAGAAAAAGAACGACTCGCACGGGATCGAGAACGGACACTGCAGGACCTCGATGCTGAAAAAAGCCGAACTCGAACCATTATTCACGCACTGCCCGAAGGTGTGGTCGTCACCAGACCTGATGGTGTCGTGGTGTTGATGAATCCTGCATTCATCAAGATGCTCTCGCTCGACAACGATTCCCGTCCAGGCGCACCAATCAAGGCGTATGTCAAGGACGATGGCCTTGTCTCCCTTGTACTGAAGGCCTCAACCGGCCAGATGCCTGCAGGCCAGACAAGTCTGTCATACGAGTTTCCTCTGGAAAATGAAAAATTTCTCCTGGCCCATGCCACACCAGTGACCAGTGAAACAGGAGAGGCTCTCGGCGCTGTTACGGTGCTCGTCGACATCACAGAGCTCAAGATGCTGGATCGTCTGAAATCCGAATTTGTCTCCCATGTCTCACACGAACTCAGGTCACCCTTGTCCACGATCAACCAACAGCTCGCCATGATTCTAAGCAATCTCGTGGGTGACGTGCCAGACGAACAACGACACGTTCTATCGCGTGCAAAAGAAAAAACGCAGGCTCTCATCACGCTTATCGGAGATCTTTTGGACCTTTCCAGGATTGAATCAGGTCTCGTCCTCAAAGAGATACAACCAGTAGACGTAACTGCCGTGCTGAGAGGCGTGGTCGACTTTCTCGCCTCCAAGGCGAAAAGCAAGAACCAAACCCTCAGCCTCACTGAGACCACACTTCCACCTGTTGCTGCAGATCCTGTTGCGCTTGAGAGCGTCTTTAACAATCTCATCACCAATGCCATCAACTACACGGACGAAGGAGGCTGTATTCATGTGACAGCTTCCCTTGACGGCGAGTACATCCGAGTGGCAGTAAAGGACAATGGGTTTGGGATCGAGGAACGCCATCTGACGAGAATCTTCGATCGATTCTACCGCGTCAAGGACGAAAAGACTCGGTACATCAGTGGCACTGGTCTCGGACTCTCGATTGTCAAGGGAATTCTGGACGCATTGGGTGGCCGTGTGCTGGTAGAAAGTGCACCGGGCAAAGGAAGCACCTTTACGGTGCTCTTGCATGCAGAACTAGCGGCACGGTCCGAAGGGACTGCTCCGCTGCAGGCATCTACATCAGAGGCCCAATAGTCGCTTTACACTCTCAGTAATCTCTTCTGCAGACGCAGGCTTGGGAAGATAGTCGTCGGCCTCCATGCTCATGCCATCGAAATGAGAATAGGTGGTCGAGCTGACTTTGGATCCTACAGCCGTAAGGAGCACGATAGGGATGTCCTTGTATGCACTATCCTGCTTGAGTTCACGACATACTGTGTATCCGTCCTTCTCAGGCATCATCACATCGAGTACGATGACACCAGGCCTTTGCGTCCGTACCTTGTCTAGTCCTTGCACACCATCATAGGCAACGTCGACCTGAAAGCCCGCCTTTTCCAGATACGTCTTAACCACTGCGACAAAATCAGGTTCATCGTCGACCACCAATACGCGCTTCTTACCTTCGTTCATAAACACCCTCCTGATGGTATGATGCCCCCTGCTGCACGGTATATTTCGCTAGACGGGCTGCATACGATTCCTCCGTCTCTACGACCAAAGGAACCTTAACAAATCCACTTCTCGCCTGTCAACCCTTTGTCGCTCCAGCATGTCCGAATCCACCACGACAAACGCTCTATGTAGACAGGCGTAGCAGTAACGACTGAAACTCAGGCGGGCGAGGACACCGAATGGTGAGAGTCGTACCATCAGTTGGATGACGTAGTTGAACCGTTACCGCATGCAGCATGAGACGCTGACACACAATAGCCTGGGTGCCTGGAGCATGCAACCTTCCATACAAGGTATCACCCACTATCGGATGACCAATAGACGCCAAATGGCATCTGATCTGGTGTCGGGCCCCAGTGGTAATACTGACCTGGACAAGCGTGCACCCTTTGAAATAGGCGATACAGCGATATCGTGTGAGGCACTCACGCCGATACCGATACGTTGCTGAGACACGGCCTGCAACTCGCACCTGTCTACTACGCCGACCACGAGTTACAATAGGGGCACGTATTTCTCCATACGGATCAGGTACACCATAGACCAATGCCTCATATTCTTTCAGTATACCGCCGACCCGCTGCTGATACCGCAGTCTTTCAAATGCACGGTTGTTGAGTGCTGCAAGCACGATGCCTGATGTGTCGGTGTCGAGTCTATGGAGAAGACCCGCTTCTTTGGGTGAAATGCCCACTGAACGCATCTCCGGATATCTATGGACCAAGGCATTCGCTATAGTGCCCTTTTGTCCGAGTCTGAGCGGATGCGTTGGTGTCCCAGCCGGTTTGTATACAGCAACGAGGTCATGATCTTCGTACAGGATCTCGAGTGGAACAGTAGCGTCGGGAAGCACCTCTTGAGCGTCGGCACGAAACGGCGTGCACAGGTGGATACAGGCTCCTTGGTGAAGGTGCATACCTTTGTGAACGCGCCCCCCACTGTGTGACATAACATAGCCCCGACGTATCCATTCCGCAATCTCTCTCCGGGAACAATGTGGCAGTTGTTCCTTGAGGAATGTGTCGAGCCTCATTCCACTGCTGCGTTCGTCGACATAGAACGTGCGCACGGCTCCAGTGTTCATAGCTCGTGGCGATCCAAAAACCGGCTTATTCTTTCATAGACGGCAATGGGATGTTCCATAAGCGCAGCATGAGACCAACCGTGCAGCACGGTACATTCTCCACCTGGAACATCGGCCATAAGACCCTCAAGGTCTCTAGAGCCGACGGTATGGTGTCTAGCGCAACAGAGTGCGAGAAATGGCACTCGAATATCCGTTAGGGTGAAAGGAGGCCCTCCTGCGTTTCTTCCGTAGACACTCGCGATACTCCTTATGGCAATGCGAGGATCCATCTTGACCGCGTTCTGGCACACAGATCGAAGCAATCGCGTTGCCGACGGCCATCGTACCAGAGAACGAGACCACGGCACCGTACCCATCATCCGCATCTGCATCCCCAGTGCCCTCTGCAGAGGAGTACCCCACACTCGTGACGAAACAACTGCTGCCTTGAGAAGTCCCAAGGTGGCTTTGTGAGCAGCACGACGTGCACCGCCAGGAGCGTGGCCATAGAAGCCACACATACTTATCATACCGCTGACCCGAACGGGATAGCGACGATACAGCTCGAGCATCACCAGGGCACCGCTCCGGTATCCAATGCACACTGCCTTTTCAATACCTGTGCCACTCATCACGAGTGCGCAATCCTCGGCAAATGTCGCCAGCCCTATCTCCTTTACATCCTGTGGAGCGCTAGAAAGACCTTGACCCATATAGTCCCATACAAGTACACGGTGGCGGGAAGAAAAGTGCTCGACAAGACTCGTCCACACACCCGATCCTGACATGATCCCATTGAGCAGCACTATAGGAGTACCGCTTCCGTACAAGGTGTACCTCAATGCTCGAGCACTGTGTGTGTACACGATACCGCTGCTTACTGATTTCATACTCACAGCCCTATTGGCCCAGCCTTGACATGTGTGATCACTTTTTCAGCCACGATATTGGCCTCTCGTGTACAGTCGTTCAAGGCTACACCCCGAAGTGCATTGCCGGTCAAAAAAATACCTGGATGCCGTAAAAGCAACTCTTCGATTCGCTCCAGACGTCTGGCATGGCCAAGCGTATACAGGGGAATGGCTCGTGGGTGCCGTATAATGTTCACATACACGGGCCGCGCCTTCCAGCCCACGATGTGCTCGTACTCATTACGTACTGTAGCCACGAGCGTGTGGTCATCAAGGTCAACCATTGTCTGCGCACGATACCCACCTACCATGGTACGGGTGAGCACATGACCCTCAGGGGCCCGATGAGGAAAAATGCTCGAGCACCACAGGGAACCCAAGATGGCTCGTTTTTCCTTCTGTGGCACGAGAAATCCAAAGCCGTCAGGCGGATTGGGAAGATCTGCCATATTGAAACCTAAGGCCACCACCGCAAGGGGCGAATACGGGATCTCGTTCAGAAGGTCAGCTATCTCGCTTTCAATGGTCCTCACCACCTCACTTGCCGCATACGCAGGTAAGGCAACTACCACCAGGTCAGCATCGATATAAGAATCCTCGCCCCTGTCTCGATAATGGACTCTATAGCGAAACCCAGACGTGATCGCATGTAGGTGTTCAATTGAAAGAGCAACGCATCCTGTGCGGACAATAGCGCCGAGATGCTCTGATAGCCGTTTAACGAGTGTCTCCAGCCCCTCTGAAAAGGAAACGAGGATACCTCCAGGCCCTGCTGGCCCTGAACGAGGTCTGGAGCCATGGGGATGAAGAGACGGAGCCTTTTGAGAAGTAGTGTCCTTCGTGTTTGCAGCACCTTGCTGCTTTCTTTGCCGAGCAAGCTTCATCATGGCCTTTATCAGGCTCCCATACTGTCTTTCCAGCTCTGCGATCCTCGGAAAACACGCCTCCAGGCTCATGACCGATGGATCGCCGGCAAAGATCCCCGAGACCATGGGATCGAGAAGCTTTTCAGTTGCCTCCCTACCGATTCTGCGTGTTCCGAATTCATAAATACTGGTATCGACACCGATGGGTGTAGGCCTGGCAAAATACTCACCGAGGATCCGGAGCCTTCCTCGGAGGGTGAGGAGATTCGAAAGAAAGAACGCTCCGGCCGACTCAGGGACAAGATGCAATCTACCCTCAGAAAAGATAAACCGCTTGCGTGCAGCATCATTGCTGGCGAGGAGCTGACTACCCAATGAAAGGTCATCGCAGAGGGTGATAGTATCAGGCCGGTTGTCCAGGAATCCGTTGGGTCCCCATTCGCAGAGGTATCCTTCATGCCTGTCGGTACGAATCTTCCCACCGGGTCGCGAGGCAG
>FWPU01002180.1_pt1 | contig 37609 bp, 25 predicted proteins | sample 2228361 | NCBI WGS metagenome assembly FWPU01 (sample SAMEA103939777, study PRJEB20133) | metagenome
TCCATCTCTCTGTACCTGCTCTCTGTGTGTTTTCTGTAGTTATCAAAGTCCGCCTGAGTTCGCTGCAATAGGTCAAGGAGTTCTGCAGCTCTCTTCTTATGAGTCGATAGCTCATCCTCCGGCATGATCTCAAATACAACTTCCTCTTCAGAGTCTACCTTTTCCTGTGTGCCATCAGAGGTTGCCTGTGTGGAATTGTCGGTCTTTTCATCATCATGCATAGTCCGTCCACTCCGCCTGATACAGTATCAACTATGCAGCATGTCATACATAGAAGCCCGCTTCTGCCTCTCAGAAGGCAAGGGGTCTGCTGTTATAGACCCCTAAAGTGACTCTCTTGGGGTGACGCTCCTTTTACTAAGATAAAAAAGCTTTACTATTGGTTCGAGATGTCCTCTCTATCAGTGAGTTGAACTATATCTTCATCACACAAGATATTCTAGTATCATCGGACATCACAAATACAACATGTATGTTACAAAGACATCTGTTCGATCATCATTGTAATATATGTGGCACGACAGAACTAAATTGAGTCTGCGGTCTCCTGTCTTAGAGAAGTTGTTATTACAATCACATATTCTAAGTATATGGTCCTTGTACTCTTACAATCAAAATAATCTCTGCTATTTTATATGATGAGTCTAACAGCGTTCTCTTCGAAAACTATTATTGTCTCTCCTCACGTTCTCTAGTACGAGCAATGTCCGAGATCAATATTAACAGGGCGCGACGACTAATTGAAGATGCCACCAAAATATCTGCTCTGACCGGTGCGGGTATCAGTGTTGACTCTGGAATTCCTGATTTTCGTTCAGAGGGTGGACTATGGAAACGATATGAGCCGCTGGAATATGCCACCTATGATGGATTTCTGAGGGATCCAAGTAAGTTCTGGACGATGGGACGAGAGCTCGCAGAGGTCTTTCTCAAGGCGCGACCTAATGATGCACATATTGCACTTGCTGAACTGGAGAAGAGAGGTCGTTTTATAGGTGTGATAACTCAGAATATTGACGGACTTCATCAGGCCGCTGGCAGCAAGACTGTAGTTGAACTTCATGGAAACTATCTGAAGGCACACTGCATGGAGTGTGCTCGTGAATACATCGGTGAGGCAATCCATAGACGTGTTGCAGATGGCGAGATTCCACCACGTTGCAACGAGTGTGGCGGAGTACTTAAGTCCGAGGCAGTATTATTTGGTGAGCCGTTACCAGAACAGGCAATGCGGGCTGCCATAAGTATCTGCAGAGACACCGACTTGATGCTTGTTGTTGGTACAAGTCTATCTGTGTACCCATCTGCATTTCTTCCACAACTGGCAAAGAACTGCGGAGCTAAGATCATTCTTGTGAATATCAATGGAATCAATAGAGATGAAGTCGCTGATGTTGTGATCAAGGGCCGCGCATCGGTCGTACTTCCGAGGATCATTGTCTTCTAGACCGCAGGGAAGAAGAACCATGAGTATGCAGCCAGTGCAGCAGGAACTATTATCACACCGAACACTGTCGTGATGACTCCAATTATCCCTTTTTCATGATCGATCAACCAGAGACCCAGGTATGAATAACCATATGATCCAGCACACGCTGTGAATCCCAGTACTATCACCGGCCCCAATGGCAGTGCAATGGACAGGATACTGCCAGGCTGTGTCCATAGAAGGCCACCAGTCAACAGAACAAAGAATCCACGGACAACTAGATAGGCAATGATTGAGATGGCAATTCCAATCTGAGAAAAGGTCAATCTTGCAGACAGACTCATCTTATATCACACTGTAATATGATCCATATCATGTGCTCCTATAAGAGTATCTCATATTTTTGAGCGACATGTATTTTGAAAGATATCCTCTGGCTTTGGATGAACGTACCACTTCGTTCTAATCGTTGCACTTACTATGTTCAGATAGATACGTTCCAATTGTATATTTATGACTGATGATGCTTAATCTTCTGATTAGATATACGTTCCATTAGAGAGTATGTTGACGTATCTCTATGGAGCCTCAAGGAAAGCGATTTTGCAGTCTGCCGCCGTGACCGCATTTTCGTAATGCTTAATAGTGTGACCTGCACATGAAACTCCAATCACATATAGATTACAGAGAACGCGGACACGAGGAGATAGACTGTCAGATGCGCGGTCTGACAGGCAAAGGAGGTTTATGCGCAGAGTGAGTACTATTTGTACCGCTCTGAGTTCATTGTTCTCTGAATCCACGTGAGGAGAAGAAAAATGAACTACAAGCGAAATATAGCTGTATTGTTGTTTCTGGCAGCCCTGACACTTGGCGTGTTCTTGGCTCCAACTGGTCCTATCACCAGCACAGCATCTGCTAGTTCGCCGGTTCTCTCTCCAGAGACGCAGGATAAGATCAACCAATGGTATGATCAGTTGTCCCAACCAGGCTTCACTGCCAAGGTGGACCCACTCCTTGCTAACTGGAAGACTGGCGAGCTAAGCACAAAAGTTGTCACCATAGATGGTGCTGTGAGTGCGCTCGTAGTCTGTGCACCATGGGTCGATGAGGCTACTGTTCGCAGCCTTGTCTCAGTAGACTGGGTCGCTGACCTCATCGCCATGAAGACTATGAAGGTCACAATACCCTCTGCAGACGCACTCAATGCACTCGCTAGAGTGAAGGGTGTCGGTATAGTTGATGCCGATGTCTACCTTATGGACATGGACACTGGTGCAATCGAGGAGCGACTTGCCACTGTAGAGCCGCTAGAGACCGAGATTGGCCTTGATATGTACCACATCAGAGAACTCGTTGGTGCTACAACTGCTCCAGCATCTTCCTACACTGGTGATGGCGTCACTGTTGCACATATTGACTCGGGTGCTGACTTCGGCAATCCTGAACTCGTAGATGCATACGAGTGGGCATACGATCCCACAGGTTATGGTGCGGTCTATACCAAATACCGTGCAAATGCGACCAATGTGAATGTCACAGAATGGCTATCTGATCCCTACAACCTGTTGACTTATACATATAAAGGTCATGTGTATCTGAATGTGACAACCTGGGATCCCATTCTTAACACAGGTCCTGATTTTGGTGGTTCCCGCTACCTCATTGGTGACGGTGATTATAGTGCGCCGTACCATGACCGTATTGGCTTCATATGGCTCTATGCCTACTATTGGGGTATCGATGGTGTTGATAAAATCCTACCACAGATATGGCAGGACATTGAACTTCCGATAATATCTAACATTGATGGTCACTACATACTCGGCTGGATGCAGCAGCGACGGTACACACCCTATGCGAGAATATTCGCTCCATGGTTGGTCTATAATACCACTGCTGGTGAATACCATGCGATTGTCAACTGGGAGGACACTATGGGCTGGAACTATCTCTGGACTGGTGGTTTCTATTATGAAACACTCGACTTTGAACATCCTATCGATAGAAGACTAGTTGTCAATCAGTTTGACTGGAGTTTCGCAGACGAGTACGCTGCTGGCGAGATCATTGACGTTAACAACCCCATTGTAGCGTATGACTATACTGGAGATGGTATCTTTGACTTTAGCCTTGGTGCACTCTGTACAGCCTACTATCAAGGTGCACTATCCGGCCTGACAAGTCCGCGATACTTCGAGGGCTTCCACCCGACTGGTAATGGTCTTGCTCTGTACTACGACCACGGTACACACGGCACCGCAACTGCTGCACATGTTGCTGCCCGTGGAGTACTGAACTACACACACAGCGAATCGGGTTGGGGCACATCCACCTTCCAAATGAAGGGTATCGCACCAGACGCAAAACTCTTGTCAGTTCGTGCAATCACAACTGGTAGCATGTACGGTGGCTTCATCTGGGGCTGTGGCTTTGACTTAAACACAACCTCTGGTGAGTGGTACTACACTGGTGACCACCTCGCAGATATCTCCACCAACTCTTGGGGTTGGATTACATCAGCCGCGAGCGAGTTGGACTATCTCGGGTTGACATGGGACATTCTTGCCGTGCCCGGTGTACTTGACCCTGCATATCCCGGCGTACTGCATGTCTTCTCAGCAGGTAACGAGGGTGAGGGCTTCATGACTGTGGCACCGCCCGGTGCAGCAGCTGGTGTGTTGACAGTTGGTGCATCCACAAGCAGCCACTGGCTCGAGTATCTGTACGGTCCAACTCAACCATATGAGGGACTCGCATCATTCACAAGCAGAGGTCCTGACTTCACAGGCTATGTCAAGCCAGATATTCTTGCACCAGGTCTTGCTGGCTACAGTTCTGTGCCATGGTTCGACCAGTATATGGCCAGTCTTGGCGTCTGGAGTGTTTCAGCTGTAACATACACACTGTTCTCTGGAACTAGTCAGGCAGCTCCCGTAGCAGCTGGTTGTGCTGCTCTATTGTACGAGGCTGCTGCTGGCTTTGACAACCCATACAAGGCCAAGATGATCCTACAGCAGACTGCTAAGGACCTTGGTTACGATCCAGCATGCCAGGGCTTCGGACGAATCGATATTGCAGCCGCTGTTGATATGGTTGAAAATGGCGGACTCGTATCGTACAACGTCAATTCATGGAACAACCATGCTGATGTCTTGTCGGATGCATGGGAGTACTGGGGTACCTTACCCGCACCATATCTGGGCCTTGAGATTGATCCTTTGGCAACACAATACCCAACTGATATCTGGGAGGGCTCACTGTACTTCGGATACGTGTCACCTCTTGGTACATATACAATTAGTCAGCGTGTCTATAGTGACAGCTTCACAACCATGGTGGACTTCAGCTCACTGACCGATTATGATGCGTACACCTATCAGGCAATGGATACCTTCACGTTCACCGACACCACATTTGTGTATAATGATACACTCACCGGAGAACTTGCCTATGGTTACTACAACCTGCGTGATCAATTGGGTGTTATCAACTATACCACCCTGCTGAACTACAACTATTTCACCATCGCAGTGTCGTTCAGCTCTGATGACCTGACCGCTGGTAACCCATGGATGTTCCTCTATGACTGGGTGGACAATGAATCAGCTGATGGTATTCCAAACCTGTGGAACGGTACCTATGGTGATGAACTGCACAGACTGACCAGTGCAGCTGCTGATAGCAACACCAACGCTATGTCATGGGCAGTACCCAGAACGACAACACTGGGTGCTGAACTGTTGGGTAACCTGACATTGGTGATCCATGATCCTATCCATGATGTGAATGCAAGTGCAACTGGTAACGACTTCACCGCCACCGTGATATGCTGGGATATCGTTAGCGCAAACAACATCACATTCTCAGATCCCGGTACCGAATACACAGTCAATATCACACTGACTGTACCTGGAACCCCCGAATATGGTATTCACCAGGGCTTTGTCTATCTCGAGGTTGGTAACGAGTCTTTGTTGCTGCCCTACAGCTTCATGTGCGTCCCAGGACTTGAAGACGAGGCCACAACCTATACAGTTGCCCAAGACGGTGACCCACTTGAGCCATACGACGACAATGTCTATGGTATACTAGGTGAGGATCCCGGCACATGGGACTTCAGAAACTTTGCAGTGTCTATCTCTAACGACTCTGCAGCCTACCTTGGTGTCCGTGTGGTCTGGGAGAATGCAGGCAACGATATGGCCGTTGAGGTACTCGACATGGTGGGCGAGTCGCTGGCAACTGGTACCGCTAGCACTATTAGCACAACTGCAGTAATTGCAGAGATCTCCGGTTCCGGTATATACTACATCTTCGTACACCCAGTGGCACTCGAAGAGGCAGAACTACCTGCTGCATACACACTTGAGGTCATGTGGTATGCTGAGATTCCAACTGCCGATGATATTGAGTTGACATACACAGCAAACGACGTGCCTACTCCAGTACCAGTCAATGACCTAGACACCTGTGTTGGTGATCATGTGGTATTGAATGCTCGTTATCCAGTGTTCAACCTGTCCGGTATGCCCGAGTATGAGGTTGTCAGTATGGACCTTCAGTTCCTGTCTGGACTCTACGAGACTAAGTCAGGACCACTAGTGACATACAGTGGTTCATACAACCCATTCACTGGTGCACCCATCGATCTGACAAAGTTCGCATGGGAACGATTTGATGGCATCGTGAGTGGTGACGATGTCCGCCTGAGTGTCACATTCGATATTGGTGACTGTGACGTAATGGTCTGGTGGGCTGACACTGACAATGCGACATGGACCTACACCAACAACCTTGTAGGCGATACGATGGCCTCAGGTGCTAATCCTGAGGAGGGCAACTTCATTGCTGACCGTGACGGGTCCATCATGGTGGGTATCTTCAACTATGATAACGAGCCAGGTACCTACTCCGTGACAGTTGACACACGTGCAGGTAGTACAGTGCATGCAGACGACCGTACCGTGTCCTATGACACATATCAGTTCCTGAAGAACGGTTCGTTCTCAATAATTGTCAGTTCCTACACTCCGACCAATATTGACTTTGAGGTCAACTATGCGCGCATCACATTCGACAACTTCTTTGCACCTACCATGCAGTCAGTCACAGTGACAGCACAGGGCTCCAATGTCTTTGAGGTGACATGGAATGCTACTGACAGGAACGCTGGTGACGATCTCTACTACGAAGTCTACCTCTCTGCGGATAGCGGTCTTACATACCAGCTACTCGACAGTAATCGTACCACCACCAGCTATCAGTGGAACTCTACAGACTTCCTAGAGAAAGACACCTACCGTTTCAAGATCGTTGTCTATGACAATGATCCTGATCAGGGTATCGCAGCGCCTGGTTCGTACTGGACTGGCATGAGCGATGAGATGGAGTCCGAGGACTTCTCTGCGGGTGCTCAGACAACTCCAACCACAACCACAACCACAACCACTCCAACTCCGACAACAACCACTGTCACAGTCACTGTAACAGTGACCATCCCACCACCTATTGACCCATTGGTTGCAGGTACCTTTGGTGGACTACTAGTTGGTGTTATTGTGGTGTTGATTCTCTATCTTCTCAGGAAGAAATAGAGTCGGCACATGGGCAGTCTTAGTTTAAGGGGGCTCTGTCCCCCTACCTCTCTTTTTTTCACGTTGTCCACAACAATAAGTAGTCAATTCTTCACATCTGCTCACATGCAAGTAGTAGGCTATACAGTTCTATCATTGACTGAGATGCTATTCTGTTGTATGAATGACTGTTGGATTGACAATATTTATAGGTCGTTCCCCCTTTAGTGCTGCAATCAAGTTGGACGCACACATCTGCGCCATCACAGTTCGCGTCCTGTAGCTTGCGCTGCCTATATGTGGAGTAAGAATAACATTTGGCATCGTGAGTAACTTGTTATCCATAGAAATAGGTTCACTGGTGAATACATCAAGTGCTGCGGCATGAAGGTGTCCCTCTTCAAGCACACGGATCAGTGCATTCTCATCAACCACTGCACCCCTGGACGTATTGACCAATACGGCTCTTGGTTTCATTAGTCTGAGTTCTCTCTCTCCTATCATACCCCGTGTCTGGGACGTGAGTGGCAGATGAATTGTAACTATGTCGGATTCTCTAAGAAGAGTGTCTAGGTCTACATGTGTGGCCTTGAGATGTTGAAGGTCTTCCATCAGTGTAGGACCGCGTCTTGAGAAGTAGATCACCCTCATACCAAATCCACTAGCTCTTCGGGCAACAGCTGTACCAATTCGTCCCATACCGATTATACCCAGGGTCGCACCGTGTACATCTATTCCAAGAAATGACTCTGGTCCCCATGCCACTCTCCAATTGCCTGCGCGAACGTACCTGTCCGCCTCAACAATTCTTCGTGATGCTGCCATTATCAGTGCCCATGTGAGATCCGCAGTAGTCTCTGTCAGTACTCCAGGCGTGTTAGTGACAATTATTCCTCTTGAAGTTGCAGCCTCAACGTCTATGTTGTCAACACCGACTGCGTACTGGGCTATTACACGCAACTTGTTCAGTTGTTCGATGACCTCTCTGTCAATAGGATCTGACAGAAGCGTCACCAGTCCCTCACAACTTCTTGCTCTGTCAATTATCTGTGTCTTAGATGGAGGTGTTTCACTCTCCCATACGTCAATCTCACAATATTCACTAATCATCCGTAGACCGATGTCTGGAATCCTTCGGGTGACGAATACTCGCATTGTCTTCATTCTCCATTGTCTATTCTTTCCTCAGAATATCAAAATACACATGGGTGCAGTGTTTTGTTAGATACACTCTAATGAAATTGGATAATGTACAGGTATGTGAGTTTTTCTGTCTGGTGTCAAAAGAAGTCACAATGCGTCAACAACATGGCTTATATTACTAGTGTCTTATAGATACTTGTACAGCCTCGTTAATTAATTAATTAATTAGGTGTGTGAGTCCCGAGTTGTCACTTGATCTGCCAAGAAGTGCAATACTTGTGTTGGATCGGCTCAGTACAGAGGGGCCAATGACGCCAAAGGACATCAGTGAACGCGTAGATCTTGCTCCTCGCACAGTCTCCTTTGCGTTAAGAAGGTTGATGTCTCAACAGTTATGTAAAAAGGTTCCAAATCTCAGAGATATGCGCCAGCCTCTGTATAGTGTTGACAGAGAGCGACTTAACGAGTTCCGGATGAGGTATGAACATATCTTCCGGCAAGTCCTCTTGTAATGTGTTATTGTGACATGTTTATTTACAAAGTGTTTCACACTCATTAAACGAGGTTATCTTATAGTAAATGGATTTATAGCCTATCTGTATCCCATATGTTGAATGAGGTGTTGATATGGCGCACGAGAGTCTTGCTGTCATGCTGTTGATACTTGGCTTGGTGCTAATCATCTCATTTTATCTTGGTCCATCACATGAGTCACGTAAGGTCAAGCGATTTGAGGCTCAGATAATACTCATTCCAACGGGTGTGATATTGCTAATAATGGCAGCAATCGTCTTCTCTGGTGTGCTTGGTTGATTCAACCATATCTCATCTTGACCAATTTACATAGTATGGCTGCAGAGATGAGGTCTGCAGTTGTCCCTGGATTGAGTCTGTTTCCGTTTCTCCGGAGTGCAATATCAAGTGCTGCAATCTCCTCTGTTGGTGTCTGCCCCATCTCTTTAGCCCTCACTATTCTCTCAGCCATCTCTCTGACTCTCTCGGCCGCCGTGTGTCCCGCCTTTTTTGTTATAAGTCCGTCTGGTCTCTTTGACAGCAACCACAGATATGTATTGACAGTCCCCTCTTCGAAGTCTTCCAGTCCTGTCACCTGACTGTCAAGCATTGGAAACACTTCTGTGAGAGTCATTCTAAAGTATTGTGACCATTCACTAGATATCTCGTCTACCGTGGCCGACAGGTCAAACAGTTGCTTGAGTGACACAACATCTTGTATGATGTTATCTAAGACGTGCGGGTTGTCGATGTCATATCTGTCGTGTGTACTGGTCCAGTTTCTGTTCCCCTTATTCTTGCTACCAATAGGTCGGACTATGAAAAAGGCCCTATAGAGGTCAAGTGTGTCCTCAACTGTTGATGCATCAAGAATTCTCTTTAGCCACTCTCTCACGGATGTCGTGGAAAAGTGCCCAGAATCACAGACCGCAGCTGCTATTGCTGCAATGAGTGGTACCTGAAGCAGAATAGATCCAAAGACTGTGTTCGCCCTGTTTATATACCCGAAAACGTCTTCTGCACATGTGACTATTGCCTCACCAAGACGGACATTGCTGGCATCGATTATCCCTCTGGACAACATCTCTCCCCTCTGAGCAGCCATAAACAGACCGCGTCCGGAGAGTGATGAGCTTGCCACGAAGTGGCGATAGGACATGTCTGAGAATCTCTGAAGCCTGTTGACATTGCCTGGTTTGGGTGAACTAGCCTCAAGTAACATCGCAAGTTGACTCAGACTTGTCAATGTCCATGTTATCTCTGTCATTTCTGTTCGCCATTTGGTATATTTGACTTATCAATAGACCCGTGTAGATATGCTGTATGGCAGGAGGTCGTATGGGCGGACATGTTGTCCTGTCCTGTATTTGATACACGTCTAGGTGGTTTGAGTCCCTTCATACGTGATGTTGAATTTGATTGAATGTCCTAGTATCTCCTCTAAATGAATTGGAACCGGCCCGCAGACGTGTCGCTATATTGTTTCATGTGGCATAACATACAGACTTCTATCTGTTTCATGCCTTCAAATCTGCTCTTGGTGCCTAATACCAAGTCACTGCTAACTCTGTCACTTCTATCATGTACGTGTGAGCCGTTTGATCCCATCAGCAATCTCATGGACCATTAGTACTGCACCAATGAGTTCAATCTTAGCAGCCTGCTGCGAACCGTCTGCAGGTGGACGGGATATACGCCCAATCGCACGACCAAGTCCCTCGACCAGAGAGGTGAGTGCAATCTTAGCAGCAGGATCAAGACGGCTACTGTCAATCTGTGACATGAGTTGTGCTAGGTCTGAGATCACGCTGTCTGCAACCTCTGTTGCTGTCTCAGCCCTGCTCTTTATATCCGCAAGTTGTGCCTCAAGTTCTCTTGTTCTACTCTCTAGACTGGCAATCTTCTGCGTGTCCTCATGTCCAGCCTTCGGTGTTATCGTGGCTCTTTCCTTCTTCAGTCGTTCAATCTCAGCCTGAAGTCTGCTAATAGTGTTGTCCTTTTCAGCTATTGTTTTAAGATACTCCTGTTCTGCGTCTGCGCCAGCTGTTCTCGCCTTTGATGCCTCACTAAGCTGGGTCTCGAGAGTCTTTCGCACCTTGTCGCTCTCGCTGATTGCCTGTTTAAGTTGGTCTATCTCGGTCTGTAGAGTTTTCAACCGTTGTTCTTTCTCTGCAATAAACTCGGTCAGTTTTTTCCGTTCGCTCTCCAACTTCTGAGACTCATTCTTCATTCGATCTGCTGTTTCTTGGGCTGTTCTAAGTTCCTCGTTCAGTTTTATAAAGTCTGGATTTGGTGGAGGAATAACATAGTATGTCAGAACCAGAAATCCGATTGTGACCAGTGCTATGAATAGTACACCACTCACTGCTGACCCAAATATACTACTTGTGACCCATTGAATTCCCTCTATGAAGACGGGCCACGATCCCAGTGTCGGTCCTGTGGGCCCCCACAGACTCTGTCCAAATCCCGCATACAGAGTAAGCATTACAGCACACAAAAAGCACATAATACAAAGGCCCACCATGATATTGCGCACCCTGTCTGTCTGTGGCAGGTACCTCTGGCAAATAAGAAGAAGAATACCAACAAACAGTAGTGGTAGTATGTAAGGAATGACCGCAATCAGGTCAACGGGAAACGTGATATTGGTCTGCATTGCCTCTGGTTCAAGACTTCTCCAAGGGATATTAACTACCAAATTTCAGGCCTCCTCTAATACTCAGACTAGTACTATGCAACGCCACGCAATAAATCTGTTCCTCAATTGCAAGTATGCACAGATATCTTTAATCTGTTTCATGATCAAGGTGATGCGACAATGACTACAGAGGTCTACTCTAGCTCCTTTGAGCAGCACCACCAGATGCATACACACATATTTGACTGTCAAGATAAGCCTTAATTGTAGTCAGTCTGACAACAAGTGGGAGTAACAGAGATGTCGAACCATTATTCCTCTCAAAAGACCCGAGTCTCAACTCTTATTATCATTGCCTTAATACTATGGTCCTCGATGCCTGTGAGTATGGTTGTATCACTCACTATGACTAGACCATCGTCATCATCAGTTCTATCCCCTGAACTCATGGTTCGCATGATGGATCTCGATGCCGACACGTCTATCTCGACAGTGGTACAGTTTCAGGCTGGGACATCTGCAGAGGTCATGCAACATGTGATTGAGTCTATGATTGATTCGACAGATTTTATACGTCATGTCTTTCATTTGATACCTGTAGTATCCCTTCGTGCTAATCGAGCAACTATAGAGCGGCTCGCATCGGTACCATTGATACAGCGTATATCCTCAGATCCCGTCGTACAACTCACAAGTCCAGACCCCGCCCTTGTAGTAAGTCAGTTTGATGGCTTCAGTTATGTACATTCTGACACAATTCTTGGAGCCAAGTCAATGTGGGCACAGGGCTACAATGGTTCTGGTGTTGTGGTTGCAGTCATAGATAGTGGTGCGCAAGGAGATCATTCTGACCTCCATGACGCGCTTGTGGGGTTCAAAGACTTTGTCAACAAGCATGATGATATGAATGCCACTGATGGTATTGATGCATATGACGACAATGGACATGGTACTGCTTGCGCGTGGTTAGTGGCCGGCTCCGGTGCTTCAATGAACGGTACGTTCAAGGGTATGGCACCAGGTGCCAGTCTGCTCATAATAAAGGTGTTAGATAGTACGGGATCCACCGAGGACTCTGTGATTGCACAGGGCATTGAGTTTGCAGTCGACAATGGTGCTGACGTGATCTCTCTGAGTGTTGGAGGCGATTGGTCTGACACAGGCTATGTCGAACCCTCTGTCCAGGCTGTCAAGGCAGCCGTGAGTAGAGGTGTGCCCGTAGTGATTGCAGCTGGCAACAGTGGACCGGGTACAGCAACAATTGCTACACCCGCCATAACAGAAGAGGCCATCACAGTTGGAGCATCCGAATCATCGAGTGGGGTTGCGCCCTTTAGTAGCCGGGGGCCAGTCATACGTACACTTTCTGAACCACAGGGCGTATATGCTAAGCCTGATGTGGTTGCACCAGGCTATCTTGTAGTCTCCGGACGATGGATTGACGCCAATACTTTTGACTTTCCGTTGTATAACTCGACCAGTTTTGGACAACTATACACTATGTGGTCTGGTACGTCTGTAGCAGCCCCTGAAGTGGCAGGGCTTATTGCATTACTGAAGAGCAAATATATCGGGCTCACGCCACTAGAGATCAAGACGTTCCTCATGGCGGGTGCTACACGACTTGATCAGGACTATATGGCACAGGGTCATGGTCTTGCAAACGTCACAAGAACCGATGCGTTGATTCAAAGCACATCCCGTATCATGACTATAACCTCGCCTGATCGATATCCCACACTGCCTGATGGACCTAATGTATTGATTGTTGACGAGAGCAATCGTGCACAGAATGTGACAGTCTTATCCACAGTAAACCGCGGTCTCACAAATATTGTGATAACTGGGAATGCCAGCATTTACATCAGGGTGTCACCAGCACAACTCCAGATACAGACAGGTTACACACATTTTGGAATCGAACTGAGTATTCCGTCTGATCTCCCCCTGACTGCTCTGGGAGTGTATACTGGACTTGTGAGTCTCAATGTGGGTGATGATACCATTGCAACCATAGATGTGAAGTTTCGCATAACCATGTTCGGTGGGCATCTATTAGTAGATATGGCCCACCAAGACTTGAATGACCCCGACTCGCCAGAGTCATACCGGTACTTCGATGATGCTCTGAGAGAATGGGGCATTCTGATGTCTGAGTTCTCCAACGTAAATAATCCCTCTACAATCGATCAGTCTGTTCTATCTATGTGTGACATCTTTCTAATAGTTGACACAGAGAGGTCATACTCCCAGAGTGAGATAGATGCCATCCATCAGTTTGTTGCAGATGGGGGTGTTCTATTGATGGTATCCGAGTGGTATGACAGCGCTTCATCGGTTGCCTACTTTGCAATTGACTCTTACAATGAGATTCTATCTCCCTATGGTATAACATGCGAACGATATGGGATTGGTGATGACCCTGATGACTATGGTCGCGTCTATGGAATCGATACCGGTGGCGTTGTTGTAAATCACTCGCTGATGTCTGGTGTTAGTAATCTGTATATTCTCTATGGCAGCACACTCTCTGTGAACGAGTCTGTCACAGGTACTCAGGGACTGTTCTGGATTGATCCCACACGTGAACATGCTGTTGTTGCTATTGCAAGATCCGGTCGAGGTCTTGTCATTGCGGTGTCTGATGGGTCGTTCATGTACGACAGTGTAGTGTTTGATGCAACTAAGGCAGGGGCAGATAATCTTCGACTGTTGCGAAATATTGCTGCGCACCTGAGGTCAGACCGTCCACGAATACAAGATGTAATATTGAAGAGCGCAGGACCAAAGAATCCCGCCAATGTGACAAGCTACGTGTTTGACGAAGATCTGGATACCGTGACTATCTCTATCAGACTGCCTAACGGAACGTACATACCTGGTGCAACCTTAGAGTCTCTGGGTTACAAGTTCACAAGACAGTTTGTGGCACCCACGACCGGCTTTTACACAGTGACAGTCTTCGCAAATGACACCATGGGTAATGCACGTTCATTTAGTTACGTGTTCCTGTTGACTGCAACCTCTTTTGAGGAGGCACTTTTTGTCACAGTTGTTATCATACTGATTATAGTCGTGGCATCTGGCCTTGGCTGTGTTCTTTTGATTAAGATAAGTTCCAGAACGCCACAACGTAGTACACGCGTTGAAGATGAGTGGGAGGTGCCATTAGAAGGAGGTAGCGGCCCTACTATCGGATAGGTCCAAGTGTCCGTTCTAATAGTGCCTTAATATTTGTGTGTTTTGACTTGAGGAGTGGCCGCTCCTCAAGCACAGCCCCATCTCTAATTCTCTGAAATATCTGGTAACCTATACTGCCGGCCATTCTTGACGAGATCACCTGTCCACCAATGAGCTGACCACTCTGTGACAAGACAAGCGCTATCTTCATCGAGTCTGTTGGTTCTTCGTCGTATATGACGGAGGATCTCACATTTACACTGGTCGATGTCTCAGATGAATGGCCTGCACAGATGACCTCTGTACCAAATACACGGTCATACTGAAACCGCAGACTCGTGTCGTCATATATATGTCTACTACCGACTGCACTCACACCTGCTTGTCTGCCACCTCTAGCAGCCGCACTAGCTGTTGGCATCAGTATTGGCTCCCCACTCAGAGAGTCATGCATCTCTACACAGTCCCCCACTGCATATATCCCCTGCACTGAGGTCTCCATAGTCTGATTCACCAATATGCCCCCCAGTCTGCCCAGTCGCAGACCGAGTCTCTGTGCAAGATATGTGTTTGGCCTGACTCCAGTCATCATGAATACTGCCTCTGCCTTCAAATGTTCACTGCCTATCATCACTCCCTCTACTCTCCCGGAGCCCATGACTCTTGAAGGTTCCGTACCCTGATGAATCTTTAATTGGTCTGGAAGTCTGTCACAGAGGTATTCGCTCATCACTGGTTCAAGTAGACGCCTCATGAGTCGTGACCTGACTACAAGATGTACAGTCTTGCCTAGTGTAAGTAGACGTTCTGCCACCTCAAGTGCGCTGAGACCGGCTCCAACTACGACTGCAGTATGGCAGTCTTCTATACTCTCTGAGGCGCGTCTTGCATCGGTCAGTGTCTGGATCGTGAATACACCCTTCTGTGTCACACCGGGGATATTTGGCAAGACTGGTTCTCCACCCGTTGCTAGGATTAGACGGTCATACTCTACAGACATATCTCCTCTGTCCGTCACTGCCTGTAGTGAATGTGTTGAGACGTCGCCATCAACAACGTTAACACCACTACGTATTTCGATGCCTCTCCGTGCAAGGCGCTCTGGTGACCAGTCTTCTATGTATAGCTGCTGTGTAGCAGGATCTGTTAACGCGAGTGTTACACCCGGTCTTCTGTGAGAGGGAGTAGTCTCATGCGTGAGAATACATATATCCGTACTTGGCTCAAAGGTATGAGCCGCAACTGCTGCTGCAACTCCACCGGGCCCATATCCAACAATGACTAGTCTCATAATGGTACCTCTATATTCTCTTTTTAAATCGACGGAATGCCAATGTTGCAACTGCTCCCACAATGACTGCAGCGAGGATGAATGGTATTACATTGACCTCAATCAACTTGAGTGTTGCAAACTCGTTCTCTATTAGCAGTCCTGTTGTGGTCAAAACTATTGCAAAGACTCGATATGTACATGGTTTCATATTCGCCGCACTAAACAGTATCTCATAGACTCCCTCTACTCCCTCTAGAGTGAGATTCAACCATTTCCCGTCTGATGATTGAAGGCCAAGCATGAGGCGATTCACATACTGATTTCCACTGACGACAATCCGGCCCGTAACAATACTATATATGAATGGACCAACTATCACCTCTTCATTATCGAGACGTGTCTCTATAAATTCCACACTTGCTGAGATTAGAGCCAAAAGGATCGGGTCTGTCTGGAGCGTTGTATATCCGTCAGTCACATTCAGGATGACACTTGATCTACCAAGTGGAGCGCCTGTGTCAAATGTGAAATTCATGATTGACTCCCCTTGTTCTACACCGCTCTCAAGTACTTGCATTGCTCCGTCCACCAGTTGCCATCTCAGTATGAGGTCTGTTGAGGAACTGTCAAGATCGCTCAGATTCACAGTAATATTGAAGGTAGTGCGGATCCATTTATAATTCATAGACTCTATGAGTACAGGCCACTGATTTTCGAGTATGAGCCAGTCTGTCAAATCCACTTGTGTACTAGTTGTGTTATATGTGATGAGTGTAATGTTCCCACGTGTTCCTACATCTGGCATCTCCAACCATACAAATAGTGTGCCTTGGTCGTACCAATATCCAGATCTCAGTGATGATGACACAAACTCTGTGCCGGCCCACTCTAATAGCGACAGGATGCCATTAGTGAGTCTGGCACGTAGTTCAATACCATGATATCCTGTCTGTGAGTTCGAGTCCGTGTCCCATTCAATTCTGAACTCACTGGAGTCTGCAAAACTGACATTCTCACGCATTGTGATTGCCAGTGTGATATTCTCTCTGGTCTGGTGTAGTCGTACCTCCCTGATATCTAGTCTGCCTTCCACAAGCGGGTCGAGTGAATCCTCTACTACTGGACTGATGCCCGCCCATTCATCTAACATGGACTCTACAGGCGGCACGATGAGCATACGGACTGATGCAAGTGCATCACACAGACCATATCCCCAGCTGGGGTCGGTGAGTGTAAAGTGTGACTCGGAACCACCCGCACCCTGCAATAGTGCAGTGAGCCCCATCCATCCTGGTCTTTGTCCTAGTGCCTGTCTGAGCAGAGCCACAAGCCCCGCCACATGCGGGGATGCCATACTCGTTCCACTCCGCGTCTCCCACAGACTTGTCAACTGTCTTGATGATGCTAAGATGTTTACGCCTGGTGCAGCGACCTCTGGTTTACTGATACCATCTATTCTTGGTCCTCTCCCTGACGTAGTTGAGATCTGCGCACTGCCCTCATCATATGAAGCCACAGCAATACCAAGATCTGCTGTCGCTGGACAACTGAGCGTTCTTAGATTGTCTATTCTGCTTCCAAAGCGTAAATTACTTTCAGACCAACTGTTGTCCCATGCATACATATCGACCTCTATAGCGCCTCCATCAGGATTGGTCACTCGAACTGACCAGCTGCCTAATGCCCACCTGTGTTCTGTAGTCCCAATCTGAATTATGACCTGATTTGTACCTCTCAGGCTTGTTGAGGCAAAGACATAAGCCTTTAGATCCTCAGTATCAATCTCAAATGCCCTGTCTCTTATGGTTGAGAATGCTCCAAGATCAGTCTGTTCGTCGTTTGGTGATGTGAGAACTATGTGCTCATCAGCGTTGTCACTCTGCCACAGAATATTGAGAAATGAATACATGGGTGGCAAGGCGACTGTAAGAACTACAGACTTCGAAGTATTACTATTCACCTGTACCCTTGCATGTTTTGATTGTCCCCCCAGATTACCAGTTGCGATGGTGGAGAGCACACCACTCTTAAGAAATACCTCACTGATCGCAAGATCCTCGACATCTGTTCCATCAAGAAAGCCACCAAAACTCGAGAATGACATGTTGATCACGTCCGCACCCAGTTCCACAGCAAAGTGAATTGCACGCACTATGTCCGCTGATTGAAGTGTGCTCTTGATCACTATCAGGTCTGCACCTGGTGCCATTCCTAACATCGCTGTATACCCGATCTGTCCCGCTGCAATTATTGATGCAACATGAGTACCATGTCCATTCTCATCCCCCACATTCAGTGCAAGTGTTGTCAGATTGTAGTCGCGGAGATAGACCCTATCTGTTGTCTGGTCATAGAGTGCCAGCACCTTGCACTCCCCAAGTAGGACCACCTTTTCAGATGGCAGACTCAAGATACCATCATCATTAGAGTCGACACCAGCAAGCCATCTGTCACCATCTGCATAGTCAAAGTGACTATTATTATCCACATCGACGTAGAGATATTCATTGGCAACGTCTATGACTCCTGGATTGCTGATATCTACAAAACGGATTGGTCCCTCGCCATCATCCACCTGCATGTTATTGTTAAGGTCTGCATAATATTTGCCGTCCTCATACAACACATTCAATTCATCTCCAACGACTCGCCAGAAGCTGGGATGGGTCCACTGGATTCCGGTGTCAATGATTGCCACTCTTGCATCACGGCCGTCAATACGTTGTCCTGCCTTACTCAGATTATTCCATACTGTCGTTGCATTAGTGACTGGTACAGATGATGTCAGAGCAGGCGTGAACGTCTTGGAACCATCAGTTGCCTGTATCAGTCCCAGTGAGGACAGAGAATGTAAGGCATCTAGAGATGTGATCCATGCCACATAGACACGTCCCACGTGTACAATCTTCATCTGTTGTCTGACAAAGGTCACACCAAGTCTCTCCGCCATCTGAACAGATGCCTCTGTCAGTTCATTCTGAAAATAGAGAACGACCTGTTGTGGAACCCCTGAGTCCTTATTGAATGAATTTACAAGCATTGGATCTAGTCGTATTGTGGACTGAGTGACAGGCTCAGCTAATGTTGGTGTGTCTGCAGTCACATGTGACTGCATAACGGGTGATATGAGCAGCAGAACTAACAGAGACCAGCAATATAGTCTGTCCATTGGCAATTCCTCTAACAGATGGCTTTAGAACTTCACAACAAGTTCGCTCATATTCTTTTGTGTGGAACAGTCTACATAATATCTAATGCTTCTTCGTACAATTCATACTCTGCCAATCTACTTGGCTAGACACATGACTGATTCTCAGTATACATTTTCTTCTAACAACTTTTGATGTCATTCTCTGACAGTGACAGTCACATCCTCAAACACCATCTCTGGTCCAATCAGACTCAGTGCACATATCGGATCCCGTGCAATCTCTGTTGTTGACTTGAGTAGGTCATATATATTACCAGATATCATCAGACCTGGAACACTACCGACCATTCTGCCATCCTCAATCAGTATTGCCGGGTTCCCAACAACTGAGAAGTCCCCTGACTGAGGGTTCGAACTGTGCGCACCCTGCAGACCACGAATATAGTATCCGTGTTTGACAGTTCCACTGATATCCTGTATAGGTCTATCCCCTGGTAAGATGATCACATTTGATGTGCGGATGTCCACTAGACCGTTGCGCATGTCTCTATGTGCGTTACCAGTGCTTTTGACCCCCATCTTATTTGCCCAGTATGTGTTCCACAGGAATGACTTCAGAACACCCCTCTCTATGATGGTTGTTCTCTGTCTTGGCACGCCCTCATCGTCTGCTATTGATGCATTCACACCCCGTATGTCCATTCCGTCATCAAGTAATGTGACTCTGTCAGAGGCCACCATCTCACCTATCTTATCTCCAATCCTTGATTTTCCTCTTGCCACCTCGTCTCCTCTCACTGAGGTCAATAACGTGTATCTAAAGAGCTCGCCATAAGCATAGGGATGGAGAATAACAGTATGTCTTCCACTGTGTCCTCGGGCGGACTTCTTTACCACACGAATCACATTACTGACATCCTCAATAATAGCACCAGCATCCAGATTCAGTCCTCTGCGTATATCATACGATATAATGCCAGGCGTCATACCACCATTGACAGGTGACACTGCAAATAACATCATGTATCCTGCGGTTGCTCGTTATGTCTTCCGTGTTTGCATAGGCAGAGATGCTCATAGACATTCCACACTCTGACATGGCTGCTATAAGTTTCTGTTCTGCAGACTCTGACCTGCAAAGAAGGTCTACCATGCGATTCACAATATCGTCTGCCCTGGCCTCGGACATACTATTGTCCCACAGGCCTCTGACATCTGGATATGAGGTTGGTCTACGTGGGAGTCCGACCCAGTCCGGATCCTCAGTACTCGCTCTGGCTCCCGTGATTGCCATCCTGACTGCCTCTCTGATGGCATCCCTCTCCAAAATGTTAGTGAATGCACAACCTACTCTCTGGTTGACGTATAGTCGTATTGCGATACCAGTGCCACTTGTTTCACTTACACTGCTGATCTGCCCCAGTTCAATATTCGTCTGCATCTCTGTGCTGGCACGTCCCTGTGCCTCACCGGCATCCGCACCCTCTCTGACACCCATCTCCACAGCCAATTTGCACAGTTCAAGTAGTTGCTTCTCATCCATTCGCATCACCCCGCTATTTGCTCGTGCCTCCAAAGGTCACACCCCCTCTCTTAAATCGAATACTTGGCCCACCTGCTGCAACGAATGCCTCCTGTCCCTTACCACATCTTCCCAGTTCGAAACCAAACTTCTCGTCAGAGACCGCATCTATTAACATCAACGAATCTGTTGCAATACCAGAGATTGAGAGGTCCATCACAGGTCTGCCTATCTCACCATTTACGATCTCGTAACCCTCCTGGACTCCGACCTGAAAACTTGCATTCATCTGAGCCTGTCCTCCTCTATAGTCTGCACACAGATATCCAAATTCTATCCCCTCTAATATCTCTTCATAGGAGTAATCGCCTCTCTCAAAGAATGTGTTCCGCATACGAATGATTGGCGGATACAGATAGCTCTCTGCTCTTGCGTTACCGGTCGGACGTAGTCCCGTCTTTGCTGCATATTCTCGATTGGTCATGAGTTCCGTTAAAACAGAGTCTTTGATTATCTCAACACGTGTGGTGGGAACGCCCTCGTCATCATATTTTGTTGTTCCCAGGTTGCCAGGATCGGTGCCATCATCTGTCATATTGACTCCCTCTGCAGCCACTACCTGACCAATCTTGCCGTTGAATGCACTGTTCATGGTCAGATCCGCCTCTGCGAGATGGCCGAGTGCCTCGTGGGCCAATATACCAATGACTCTGGGTCCTAATACACATGGGAATTGGCCTGCCTTTGCTGGAACACCTTGCAGTTGTAGTTGTACTCGCTTTGCGGCACTCAGTCCAATTGTTTCTGGTGTTGCCACTCTCTCTAAATACTCCCATCCCTCATGAGTAGATGCATCCTCATATCTAGCTGCAGTGAGTCTTGTTCCCTCTCTCCCAGTGACCCATGGATATACCCAGACTAACATAATTGGCATCTGTATCTGTGTACCATCTGATGTGAGGATGTATTTTGTTCCAGAGGCGGTCCTTAGTCTAATTGTGACTGTCGTTATGCGTTGGTCATACCTCTTTATCACATCGGTCATGTCTTGCATATATCTGATCTTTTCTTCTACTGCAACATGCCGGGGATCCCTCTTTGCAGCAGATTCAATAGACTCCTTGTAGGCTTTGACCTCTGCAAGGTGAATAGGCTCACTGCGTGTCTGAGCAGCTACTCTGGCCATGGAGATAGCATTCTCAACTGCTCTGTTCAGGTCATTCAACTCACTTGTGGTCACGAATCCCCATGCACCATTCACGAGTACTCTAATTGCCACACCCTGTTCTATCCTCTGTGATAATGTGTTGATGCGTCGATCATCCATCTGGATATACTCTTGAAATCCTGTCTCGCCTCTTGTTTCAACGTATGAGGCACCCAATTCACGGCCTCTCTCTATTACCTTCTCAAGCATTTCTAACAATACTGGTCGAACTCCACATCATATCTGTTCTAGCGGTGTATGGTATATTCTCATATATATTAAACATCCTGCATATTACTTACAAATGTAAAAGAATACACAGGAAAGGATAATATACGTTCGATGAATTCTGTGGTTGATACTGCTGTCAGTCATCGATGGACAATCTATTCATACTATGGTAGAGCTGAAAAGAATGCCAAACGTTCCACCTGAGTTCTCCTATTTCGCAGAAGACCCTGAGATTCCGTGGGTTGAGATCAGCCGTCTCATGAAGAAGTACAAAAAGGAACGTACAACATTTGAAGCATTTACAGACATTGTGATTGATCTGGCCTCCAAGGAGAGCATGAAGAGCAGTCCATCAAGTGCTCTTATATGTCTGGGAATGGAGGCCTGTCTAGTGCGAGGCCGGTTGGCTGAGGCACTATTCATGTCAACTGACTCTACAGACATTAATACGCTTACTCTGAGGGCAATTGCCCTCTTTGCTCTCTCTGACATAGAGGGTCTTGGTGACGTGCTTAGAACATTAGAAGGTCTTGTTAGCGAGTCATCATCACCCAGTGACCGCATACGCCTGAGTACTATACGGGTTCTCTATGCAGCCTCTCAGCGTGATATGAGTGTCATAGAGTGTGTCACAGAGTTTGACGCTCTACTGACAACATATCCAGACCAAGTGGAGACTCCTCTCATCGAAACTATGTTTGCACTCTATGTGGTTGGCTCACTACTGAAAGAAGTGGGACAGACAACAAGAGCGTTACGTATAGCACTCACACTAGAGCGAATGGCTGAAGCGAGAGGTCATCGGATGATCTTGGCATTGGCTGAGAATCTACGTGGAAATATTAGCAACTTTCAAGGCAACATGACAGACGCCGAACGACACTATCTCAGAATGAAGGAACTGAGTGAAGAAGTCTCCTCGCGTCTGGGTCTTGGTATGGCTCTAAATAATCTTGGTACTCTCAGACTGAATGCACTGCGACTCGAAGATGCTCTCAAGACATTTGAGGCTGCATTGCAACACATGGAGATGGATGTGGGAAGACAAGTCACTCTTGCCAATCTTGGCGAGATTGCAGTGTTACTAGGACGTCACAAAGAGGCCGAACAATATCTCAGAGAGGCGCTCCGGCTTGAAGAAAAGACGCATAAGGGCTTTGTAGAGAGTTATGTCTGGTATGCGATACTCCTCACTAGAACTGGGCGACATGATGAGGCTAGTGCATTACTTGATAAGGCACGAAGAACTGCAGAGAACTCAGAACGTCCTATTCAGCGTGGAATGTACCTATATGGTGGTGCAGTATGTGCCACGGATCGGGGCAGACATAAGGATGCACTACCATTACTAGTTGAGGCACTCAAGACCGCAAGAAACAACTCGATATTCGAACTTCTTGTACGGGTGGAACTTGAACTAGCAAGAACATATGTTGGATTATATGCTACGACCAACAATCAAGAGTATCTCACCGGTGCAACATATCATCTTGACGATCTATTACAGATTGCAAAGGAACAGGAACTTCACTCATTATATGCGCAGACTCTGCTTCTGAGGAGTCAGGTCCTTAGATTGGCAGGAAGATATTTTGAGGCCGTGGGCGACCTTGAACGTGCATCAAGCCTTGCCGTATTCGTTGGTGACACAAGACTCGAACAAGAGATTACCGCGCAGATGGCCTCTCTGACTGCGGCTAAAGAGAAGCCTACACTCTCCTTGGATCAGTCTCACTTTGCCAAGTCTATCGATAGAGCGGCAGGGTTCAAGTTTGGTGGGCAGTTGAAAGAGGTTCCTCGACCCACATTACACGTTCTGTTGGCTCTGAACAGAGACTCGGGTATGCCAGAGTATGTCTATCAGTTTGAGGGTGGGGTAAATATGGACAGTACAATGTTAAGCGGTTTTCTTGCAGCCATCACGTCATTCTCCACTCATCTGATGGGACGTGGTGGTCTGCTCCGTTCAATCAATCATGAGGGATTTGTTCTACTCATGGAGCATACCGCACACAGAACAGTCACTCTAATTGCTGATAGGGAGTCCTTTGATATCCGCTATCTCCTCCGTGAATTCACGCAGAGATATGAGACTCGTTTTCCGTATGAACTATATGGTGACTCTGTGACACCAAGTGACTTTGATGATGCTGAGGCGATTGTCCATCAAGTGTTCTTTACAGAGGATGCGACACAACCCTCGTCTGAGTAGCTGACCTTATATCACTTGAGACACTGCAGATGGACTGAATTGGAATGACCTGCAATGACATCAATTGAGGAGTTACGAGATATCCTGCGGGTGGGCGAGACTCAAAACACAGAGTTCAAACTCACTCTGACAAAGATGGACCTCAGACCGGATAGAAGAGAACGTCTCGTGGCTCGAATTCGTTTCATGACATGCGAGCGTCCATTTGAGGGACGTTTTCTAGTTGGAATTGAGGACATTCATGGTAGAGAATGGAGGATACATGGCCTGTCTGAGACCGGTCTCTCTACAGCACGTGCAGTCCTCTCCGAAATATGTCAAGAGGCAGGTGTTGAGATAGTCGAGGAGGAACGAATTGAGACCTCAAGTGGACTCATTGGTATTTTTGTTCTCAAGAGAATAGATAGCGTTGAAGTAAAAGAGACCTGTTCTATCAATATTGCTGGGCGCGTCAGCTCTGGTAAGTCAACACTCATAGGTGCCATTGTGACTGGCCAACCTGACAACGGAAGTGGCCGAGCGCGTTCCTTCTTACTAGTTCATCCACAAGAGATAACCCGGGGACAGACTGCAGATATTCATCTTGCATTCATGGGGTTTGCAGCAGACGGCACACGAATTCATCCATCAAATCCTCTCAGCAAGGAGGAAACTGCAAGAGTTCTTGACAAGTCCAGTAAGATCCTGACGTTTTTTGATGCGCCTGGTCATGAAGAGTACAGCAAGACTATGATTCGCAGTATACTCGGTGCGGATGCGCAGTATGGACTGATACTTGTTCCTGGTCCAGATGAGGCGGAGCTGCTGATTGATGAAGAGATCCGAACTGGTCGTTACCGGCTGGATGACATCACCAGAGAACATATGATATTAATGGCCAATCAGGGCGTTCCCTTTATCATTGTCATATCTAAGATAGACAAGGCGCGTGAGGATGCAGTAGAGCTGGTGATGAATGTAGTGAGAGATACACTACGAGAGATTGGCAGAATACCTGTGGCTGTCCGAACAGTTGATGATATTGCCCCAATTGTACGAGAGATTGGAAATGGGGTGATCGTTCCTATATTCAAGATGGCCGCTACAAGTAATGAGTATTTAGATCTTCTAATTGATTTTCTAAGGGCATTACCATCTAAGACAGGACAAACAGAGATCACTGAGAGTGCTCGTGCATATGTAGACAAAGTGTATCGAGGAATAAGAGGCACAAATGTGGTGGTCACAGGTACAGTGAAACAGGGTGTCTTCAAGAGAGGACAGACGGTCATCATCGGACCAGACGAGAACGGGGAGATGTTAGAGGGGCGTCTCTTCAGCATAGAGGTCTTCAAGAAACGCGTCTCTGCTGTAAAGACAGGTGACCTGTTTGGGTTTGATATAAAAGACATCGATAAACGTGTTGTACGCCGTGGTCAGATCATTGCTGACCCTGACGATAGAGTCAGAAGTTGTAGAGTATTTGAGGCAAACATTGTTGTGACACGTCATCCGACTAGGATCTCTGTTGGCTATACTCCTGTACTTCAGTGTCATACAATTCAGCATCCTGTTGTATTGCAACAGATCTACGGTGTGGACTATCTTGCTGTAGGTGACTTCGCCCGCGTGCGACTAGAGTTTATGCTTCATCCTGAGGTCGTTGAGATTGGTGATAAGATTGTCCTGCGAGAGGCGAATACCCGAGCAATCGGAACGATTGTAGAGATAGTCCGCTAAGTCCACAGAAGTCCTTCTAAGGACTCGGGCAACAGTATCTCTGTACGAACAAGTCCTCTCCTCGATGTTGCTCTCACGATAGGATATACTTGGAGTCCTCTATCACGTGCAATATCAATGAGATATTCTTGCCATATGGACGTTGCTGCAACTACCATGTATATGTCATGAGTGGTCACAAAAGCGGTAGTTTCTAGGGCATATTTACATACATCATTTAGTACACACTCATCGCCGATGATCAGAAGGCTCGCCTTCACACCAATGTGACCAAAGTCAGGCAAAAGAACGACATGTCCTGCTGTAGCGAGCGCCTCAATCCGGTTGAGTGAACCTGTCAGTGAGTTGTTCAAGACCGCAGTTCCGCCCTCTAAGAGTCTCTGTAGTACTGCAAGTTGGTCTACAGGCAGATCCGATGTTGTTCTCAGGTTGAGTTGAGCACTATATGTTGGCACCCATTCGCTCTTCAGTCCAAGTATGTCTGCTGCGTGTCTGAGTATGCTCACGCCCTGTGACATGAGCCCACCACTCTTTGGCACTATATCGTCTATGTTCAGAACATATCTTATCTCATTGAGTGGTTGGACTGAACCAGGTTCTACAACCAGATGATTTGTCTGAGAACCGGCAATATACTCTACGTCCAGCCACAGGTCCGCCTGTGTGGCTGGTTGCGTTGTGAGTGTCCTTATCGAGAGTGGAGTTCCTATAGCATTGGCATTACATATTGCTCTAGGCGCTAGGTGTACTGCCAGATGTGTATGTTTCTTTTGTATTAGTTGACGCGGATCCGTGAGGGTGTCGCATAGGCCTCTTATCACATGATACTGCTCGGTGTTCACAGGAAGTTCAATTCCATCATGAATCAATTGCAATACTTGCGTCCATTGTTCAATGCTCTCCGTTCCCGCGACACGAGCGATGAGCCCACGCAGTATCGAATATCCACGTGGTATGTAAGTCTCTGAGTGCATGACAAAATGATTAAGGAATGGTACCCACGGTCCCCCCTTTGTGTTGACAGTCCATATCTCAAGCCACTTTGTCTGTTCTGGTGGTCTTAGACTGGAATATGCTACTGCATTACCCACAAGCACGGAAAACTCGGTTCTCATAGATGCAGCACCACAACACAGTAGGAATGCCATACGAAGAGCAACTCCCTCGACCCATGGCGCATTTACAGTCGCCTCTGAGAAATATAATGCCCCATCATCACCAACTCTTATTCCGAAACTCTGTGTTCGTTCATTCAGACTCTCTCGCAAGACATACATATTTGGGAAACGTGGTTCGTTGACTCCCAACATTCTTGCAACGCGCCGGATCGACCTTGAGAGCAGGTTACGGAGTTCCTCGGTAGCATTCAATCGGAGTTCCTCTGGTGTCGGTTCTCTCGGACGTTCAAACTTCACCATCAGTCGGCCGATTGCTCTCACTCTCTCATACGTGACATGGTCTATGTTATCCGCCCCTAACATGACTCCTGACTCCGCAAAGTAGTATATTCGTACTCTGTCGGAACTTATCACTGCCACGAGATAACTTGTTGGGCCTATCTCTCTCAGATATTTCCGAAGTGCTGCCATCTTTACTCTTAAGACTTCAACTGCCAATGCGTCAGTCTCATGATACTGACGTTCGCCAAATGCAGCGAGCTGTTGGGGAATGTCTCTCCTTTTTGCAGTCATGTCTTTACCGCTCGATGTTATCTCAGCTCATATCGCCAATAAGTATGATGACGGACTAAGATCTCTTGATAGAACGGCAGACGCCATAATCATAGTCCAGACAATGTTGTCACACACAAACAATTTTTTCATGCAGTACTGCGAATGATGTTTGATGACCTGTTGATTAATGTGCCATACACTCTGCTGTATAGTATGACAATCTGAATCAGTACCTGCTCCAACAAACATGGTTTCGTTTACCATTTATAATGGGCAATGTATGCCTTGTGCCAATGACAGATTATGTAGATGGTGGATCTCTCTCATACGGTTGGTCTTGTGAACGTCACTGGATTGTCATGGCTGACTGTTTCAAATGCATTATAATATGACATCAGCAGATCTCTTGTTCGGGTGGTGTTCATGACTATGTCAAGGGTCTGCTCGTTACGCATGAGTATACAACCTAGAAACTCATACGTAAACTTGTCTAGTCGAATGTTGACTCCTCTGCGAGCAATCTGAGTCAAAAGTAGAATGATTGTAAAGTCACCACGTGGAAGCTGATTTAGAATCCCCTTCTTCATGTCGGGCTCCAGATCGTCCTCCATTTGTCTTGCCAACACACCACGTTCTATGAAGTTATAACGAATCCTTTCAAAGTCACCATTTGGACTCTTCTTCGGGCGAAGGAAGGAAATTGAGTATCCAAGACGTTTCAGAGAGTTATATCCAATTATGGTCTTGTAGAGCGGCGGGCTGATCGGTTCCAATTCCACCTTACGCAGCTCTATTATCTCTCCATTTCGTTTGATTCGCAGGTTCACTCGCATACACACTCCAATGTCTTGTGATTAGAGGTCCCTACATAGTAGTTATTTTCTTATAGTATAAAAGATTATGAGAAACTAATCCGCAGATTTTTGTTCTCTCTCAAGAAGAGTCTTCTTTGTTGCAAGTCCGAGACTATATCCCCCAAGTCCGTCTGTTGCTACTACTCGGTGACATGGAATAAGCGGAGCAAGTCTATTTCTTGCCATCACATTGCCCACAAATCTGGCACCATGTGGTAAACCGGCCATACTAGCTAGTTGACCATATGTGACCGTCTTTCCAGCAGGTATTTTCAGTAATGTGGTGAGCACTCTGCGTGTCTTTTCAGTCATATCCGAGAGATCAAAACGAATTGTAGTTATATCGACATCATGTCTTCCATCATAGACCTCAAAGACTAGACGGAGTACTGAGACATCCTCCGGCTGATTCTGCGGTACTAGTCCTGTACCATCAGATGCAGTGATTGCCTGTTCCTCCGTTGTTCTAGGAACACAGGTGGAATAGAGCCCCTGTGGGGTGAAAACCCCAGCAACATAGAGTCCCCCACGTTCCACTACTGCAAGTCTACGTTCCATCTGCTTATCTCACACTCTTCACTTTACAAGGCGTCTGCATTTATTCAGAGCATAGACCAACAGAGATGTTAACTCTGTATCACTCTTTTTCGAACCTGGACTTGACCAACCACCATCGGTATTCTGTGTACTGATAATGAGTTCAATACCTCTTCTAATCACGTCCGCCTCCTGAGTAGTACTCGTCCGATCTAGAACTGCAAGATCGACCATGTCTGCATGAGATCTGCTCTCGATTGCTGTCTTGAGATGCTGGTATAAGGCTGCTAGTCCATCAGCGTAGATCTTTGCCTTCGGAGACATTCCTGCGGCTCTAAGGGCCGGCAGAATGTTTCCAGTACCCAATGGGTCCGACTCTTGTGCACCCTTATAGTCTGGCCAGTGGCCATCCTCATGTTGAGTCGACTCTAGAAAGTTCTGGGCTCTCTGTAGGCGTTCTTTGTCATTATATCCTGTGAGAATGAGCGATTCTAGTACCTTTCCAGTCAACCATGTTATACTTTTGCCAACAGGATACCATTCCACTGGAGTAGTCTTCCCGTATCTGTCTTCAATAAGCGGTTCTAGATTGAGTGTCTCTGAGAATCCGCCATCATTCTTTTGTCTAGAAACAAGGAACTGTACCATTCTTTCAGCAAGTGCCGGCACTGGATTTTTCAGTTCCATTAACAGTGTCAAGATCTCACTTGTTTCCTTGACAGAACTAGGGTTTCCTGCCTTGATGCCAAAGGGAACTCCACCATCCTTGTTTAGAATGGACTCGAGTCTGGACAAGGTGTCTTTCAGTACGTTATTTGGCACTTTAAACTGTGCGCATATCAGCCGCAGTTTATCTGCAATACTTCCGTTGTTCAAAATAAATTCAGTCACATCATAAAATAACCCAAGTTCTTTTTTGGTCAACAGTCTACCTCCTGTGTGTCAATCAATCTTGTGTATTGTGAATCTGTCTCTGACCAAAACAAGTTGGCCGTCCTAGTCGCAATATGTCGGTCAGTGATAGTTTCTCCATATGATAACTTAAATGTTGCATGTGTAATCTATTCTGACTCCTCCCCTTCTTCTTCCCCATAGAACTCCAGTATTGCCTTATGACGCTCACGTTTCTCATCTTCTGTGGTCTCCTCCTCTGCAATATCCTCCTTCTCTACAACTACAATCTTTTCACGTGGTGAATGCTTGACGCGGTATTCAACTTTGTACTTGGAATCCACAACAGGCTTTTCATAGCCGCATTCACGACACTTTAGGATTGGTGTGCCATCTCTCTTAGCAGGAAGCATTAGTGCACTGCACTTTTCGCAGAACTCCAAATCAGATCGCCCCACTATTTTATAGCCTTCGCCTCTCCATGAAATTCCAATTTAACTTTGCCGTTGATAAACAAAGCGATGAATGAACTGATATATGACATTCCCACAACTAGCTATGTGACGATAAGAGTATTTCATTAGACCTATAACAGTTCGGCAGAGAATGTCGCTTCTACAGAGAATACATACGGCGGGGCTTATCTCTTTTCTATCTCAAAGCTCGTGGAACTGTCTATGATAATCCCATCGAGTTCCTTTCAAAACTGGGCAGAAAGAAAAGCTTATGTGAAAGACAGATACGCACGCAGAACGTGGTCATAGAACGCCCTATGCGTCTATCTCGGATGTGTCCACAGTGAAATCTGGTGGTTTCCATGGTTCGAGTTGTTCCTTTCAAGGCATATCGGTATGTTGAGTCTAAGGTGGGACGCTATGACAACGTTGTGGCGCCTCCATATGATGTGATTAAGGGCAATAGAGTTGATGAACTTCAGGCACGTTCACCATATAACATAGCTTGGATCACCAAGAACAAGCCTCAGAATGATGATACTGATTCCAACAATCAGTACACGCGAGCCCGCGACCTATTATTGAGATGGATTGAGGAGGGCGTACTGGCGCAGGATCCACAAGAGAGTTTCTATGTATATGGTCAGGACTTTGAGATAGATGGTATGAAGTTCTTTAGATATGGTTTCATCGGACTCATTCATCTTGAAGAGTTGCTATCACAGCCTCCTGTCAGTGCAGGGAATGTCCAGTTCACAGGTGTGTTACAACATGAGCAGACTCTGCCAAAAGACATTCTTGACAGGTTGAGTCTCTGTCGTACCACAATGACACAGTTTGGTCTCATATTTTTGATATATCCTGATCGTAAGGGTGAGATAGATGCCATACTGAAAAAGGCAATGCAGAAACGACCTGCAATAGATATACTCGACGATGAGGCAGTACGTCACAGAATATGGATAATTGATGACAAGGCTGAGACAGAGAATATCACACGTCTTATGGCCCATCGATATGTGATAATTGCGGATGGTCATCACCGATACAAGACGGCACTTCAGTTGTCTAAGGAGAACCCTAAGCTTGAGAGCGCAAAGTATCGCATGGCTGCATTTGTCGACATGGCAAATCCCGGTCTTGTCATTCTTCCCACCCATCGGGTGGTTCAGAATCTGCCTGAGTTTGATAGGGCTCGGCTATTAACACGACTGAGCGAGAACTTTGAAATTGAGGTGTCTGACAATGTGGATGACATGTTCCGACTCATGCGTCAGCATTTTGATAGGAATGAACATTCTTTTGGGCTATTTGTCAACGACTCAAAGTTTTACATACTCACTCTCAAAGACCCCCGCATGATGAATAAGATCTTACCCGCCTGTTCTGAGGATTTGCGTTCATTGGATGTCTCCATTCTACACTCCCTTGTTCTTGAGCGCATCCTGGGTATTGATAAGGAGAAACTTGAACAGGGTACCATGCGTGGCGAGGGGTTTGTCATCTACATAAAAGGTATAGGTGATGCGGTTGATGAGGCAATCAGCTTGGTCAAGGCGGGTGCACAAGCGGTATTCTTTATGAATCCCACTCGCATTGGTGATGTTGAGGCGGTGTCAACCAAGTTTGAGGTGATGCCTCAGAAGAGTACATTCTTTCATCCCAAGGTCTGGGATGGGTTCACTATGAATAGACTGCAATAGTATAATGATACAATGGTGATCAAAATGGTCAAGCGAGTATACAACTTTAACCCCGGTCCAGCAGCACTTCCTCTTCCTGCACTACAAAAGGCACAGGAGGAGTTCCTAGACTTTGCTGGAACTGGAATGTCTATCCTTGAGATCTCCCATAGGTCCAAGGAGTATGAAAAAGTACACCAGACCGCTACTGATCTGGTACGAGAGTTGCTCGGTGTGCCCTCTGATTACAAGATTCTATGGTTGGGTGGTGGTGCATCAACTCAGTTCTACATGGTTCCTATGAACCTATATCTTCCTGGCAAGGCAATGGAGTATGTTTTGAGTGGTCACTGGGCTGAGCGGGCAGTGGAAGAGGCATCGATATATGGTGAAGTCAAGATAGTCGCCTCTTCTAAGGATAAGAACTATGCATATATCCCACAGAATGTTGAGTTTCACAGTGAGACCTCATATGCTCATATCTCAAGCAACAACACAATCTATGGTACCGAGTGGCATTATTGGCCTAAAGTCCCACAAGATGTGCCACTTGTATGTGATATGTCATCAGATTTTATGGCACGGGAAATAGATGTAAAGAAGTTCGGCGTGATATATGCAGGTGCACAAAAGAATGTCGGTCCTGCAGGTGTGACAATTGTCATTGTGAGAGAAGATCTCCTTGGACGTGCCCCTCAAAATATTCCCAAGATGTGTAAGTGGAGCATCCATGCTAAAGAGTCATCCCTATTCAATACACCTCCTACATTCGCTATCTACATCTCGATGCTGTCACTCGAATATCTCAAAGAGATGGGTGGTCTATCAGCTGTTGAGAAGGCAAATCGTGAGAAGGCAAAGATAATCTACGACCTGATTGACAAATCTGGCGGTTACTTCAGAGGACATGCAACTCCTGACTCCAGGTCACTCATGAATGTCACTTTCAGACTTCCAACTGAGGATCTCGAGAAGAAATGTGCTGAAGAGGCAACAAAACAAGGTCTCATTGGCATAAAGGGTCACAGGTCTGTCGGCGGAATGAGAATCTCGCTCTATAACGCGGTCACGATCGAGGCTACCAAGAAGGTCGCTGACTTTCTACGTGAATTCCAACAACAAAATCCTGCTCCCTAAGAGGACCATCTGTGAGGTGTCCTCCCACTTGGACACCTCCCCGGTCCTTCTCTCTATTTAATATCCGATGATATCTATCTATCTATCTCTGCGGTTTTCTTTTTATGAACTGCGTCACAGCATCTTGAAGTGCATTCTTTAATGGAGTAACTATTGACTCATCAACCTGTCCATTATATGTACGTCGCATCGTATCTCCACTGACTCTGACTTCGATGTTCCGCATACCACGTTCCTCAAAAAAAGACTTTAGAGTTGATACTATCGGAATTAACACACCTGCGGGTAGTTTACTTGCAAGAAGATCTCGGCAGCACGCACAGTCAAGTATCACTAGAGTGTTCTCCCTGTCAACAAGGATCTCTACAGGTATCCTCTTCTTTTTGAAACTTCTGAGTGAACTGAGTTGATTGTCATTTAGGACTAGATCAAACGTGCCGATTCTCTTCATACTATAGGCACCTACAATGCTCGCTGGTCATTGTTCTAATCCTGTCTCAGAGTCATATAAGAACATCTCAGAGAGAGATGTTGTGTTCATAATCCTCCCCGGCAATTATTTTCGTCTTCTCTGATTAATATAGGAGAGCATAACGAGTCCAAATACTAGTGCCACAAGAAGCCCAAGCAACATATAGTCTGGTTGTGGTTGTTCCGTGGTTGTTGTTGTCGTAGTTGTTACTTGTTGTACTGTGTATGTGTAATTCGGTGAGATCGCCCAGATCCCCCTTGTATCTCCAGCATAGACTCGGTACTGGACCTGTGTACCCACTGGAAGGGCTGGAATCTGTCCCTGGTATACATCTCCTGTCAGTATCATTGTGACATTGACCCAGCTTGTACCATTATAGTACGATAGAATGACTGATGAAACTCCAGTATTGTCATGTACGCTAACAGTGATTGTGACAACTTCCAGATTGTTTGGTGCAATTGGGTCTCGCGTAGGTGTTCCAATAATTGGTGCATCCACATCAATTGTTATGTACTCGAAGATGTCCGTCATATTCCAGTTGTCTGCAACGTCTTTGGCAACAAAACAATACTGCACGTGTGTGCTGTCAGGTTGTCCTGGAATGATACCACTGAATGTACCATGCGATTCTGTGAGGACTACCACCAAATTGTGTGCCCAGTCATCAACTGTATAGTTGAGCCAGACCGTGTCAACTCCTGATGCACCTACCTCCTCAGTCACATCTATAGACACTGCAACATTGTGGTCTGCGGCTGTAGAGTTCCGCCACGCTCCACTGAGAACAGGTGGGCGATCATCATCAACAGAGAACTGCATTACTGACGTCTGGACTGAGCTGCCTGCTGTGTTATTTGCATAGACGGCATAGTAGACAGTCTGTGAATAGGCAAATGTACCAATTGTTGCAGAGTATTTTCCCATGCTCAATGTCATTACCACTACCTGCTGCGGGTCTGTCCACTCATCAACATCATACCTCAACAATACTGTGTCAAGTCCAATATCATCAGTCACGTTTGCTGTGACTGTGACTGTATCATAATACCGGACCTGCTGTGGTGAGATCTGTACATCATGTATCGCCGGTGGGGTCCTATTCATGACAAACAAGATGGCTGCAGAGACGTTGAGCTTGCCATGCCCCCATATGCTGTTGGGTACCGCCCCCGTGAAACCGTCTGCAGTTGTAGTGTTCTCAATAATATTCTTCACCTCAGTGCCCATCGTGCATGCCAGCTGAATAATCAGAGCGGCACAACCTGCCACGTGTGGACCCGAGGCGGAGGTCCCACTGAATAGTCTATAACCTCCAAAACATGGATTGAGTGGCAGAGCACCAAAGGCATTGAACCAATTACTCCATGCAGAGGCATTTGTATAGTCTGATATTATGTCGTAGCCTCCAGGTGCAGCAACTCCCTGCTTCAAGGTCTCATCTATACGTGGTCCACGAGAGGAAAAGCCAGCTATACCACCCACTACCTCTGGAGCCACGAGTCCACGAGTTCGATAGCTTGCAACACTCAGTGCCTTATCAGCTGTTGATGGCCATGTGATATGATACGCATTGTTGACATCGCTCTTCCAGACCGCCCCACCTGTCCATCCTGCTCTGTCATCTGAGATAAACGCATGAAACGTAGTGGTCTGTGACGGGGTGATGTTGAGTATGTGCCAGGGTGCTCCGTTTACTGTGGGGATGTTATTATGAATCCATATACCACACATTCTTGTCTGTCGGTCTGATATAGAGATAAATGAATGCACAATAATAACTCGTCCTCCGAAGGCCAATGCATCACCACCACCCGAGAAATTGTAGTATCCCGTTTTTGGATGAAGATAGAGCGGTGGCGATGATGGTGGGCCTCCCCACCCTTGAAGATTAAAGATCAGACTGAAGTTGCATTGTGCAAAGTCTGTGTTATTTCTCGATAGTATTGTGATGTAGACGTTTTCAATATCATATTTGACGTAGACACCATCTGGTGGTGGTACCGAGAAGTCAACAACATACGGTACATCCTTATTCGCAGTGAACAGTGCATGCTTGTCTTTTCCACCCAGATTGCCGCTTGGAGAGATGACCGGTACTCCTGCATCAACAATCGTATTTATTGCGGTCTCAGCGGCAGAACTGCCATCTAGATATTCATAAGTCCATGAACCTATCTCTGTCAGAATGACGTCTGCGCCATGGTTATACGCCCATGCGAGCGCCTCTTCAACTGTCAGCCACCTTCCCCATGCATCTAGCACACGAAGCATCATCAGTTCCGCATTGGGTGCAACTCCCACGTATTTTCTGAATCCAATCTGTCCTCCGAGAAGAATGCCCGCGACTGCTGTGCCATGTCCGTCGACGTCTAAGTGTGTTGAGACTGTGAGATTGACGCCTCGCTCCCACACCACTATATTGTAAGGTGGTACATTGTTCTTTTCAACAATATAACGTGTCTTCGGAGTGGATAACATATAGAGTTCTTCATTTGGATCAAGAACATCATCACCATCCTCATCGAATGCAACAAAGAATGGTTCTCCAGGCTGAGGTACGCCGTCCTGCGTCACATTGTCAATCCATATCCAGTCTGTGGAGACGTCATATACCCCATTTCTATTGATGTCGATGATATAGAGCGTTTCGTTTAGAGACTTCAGCATGTCATTGTTGATATCTATCCAGTCGCTTCCATTTGTGACTTGTCCATCTGGAAAGACCTCCAGCCAGCGATAGGGAGTATTGTCTGGGAACCAGAGGTCTGGATGCCGCCAGTCTACACCTGTGTCTAAGTCAGCTATTAGAATTCCCTCTCCAGTGATGTTATGCCCGAGTTGATCAACCATTTTCCACACGTCGTCTGCACTGATCTCTGGAATGGAGACATCCCGTGTACTATGAATATGTCTAGTTGAGGTCTGAACCATAATATCATCAACCATCCCCCGATTCCAGAGTTCGTATAGTCCCTCTGTCGGACCGGTTATAAGATAATACTTCCCGATATGACTCTCCTCATAAGTCCGTAGAGATGGCCCTACTGAGAGTCTTTCAAGTTCAATGACCAGCTCCTCGTTGAATGGCATGCTAAAATGGACCATGACTGGTATTCTGGGACCAAAGACATTAGAAAAGGCGTTAAAGTCTACAGGACACAGCCTGAGTTCATCATGTACGTCATTATCGGTATCTGATGTGTTTGTATATGGCACAGAAGGAATAATTATTATTATCACTATCAGGATGACCAACAGCGGCATATATCTCATCAGTTCATCCACTCCTACTGTATACACCCCTCGCTAGCATACAGCAAAGTAATGCGTAATGTAATATATTTACAGGGACTGTTATTTAATTTATGCACAACAGGGTCTCTTACACAATATAGTCAGTACTGACGATTTATTGAAAACCAATACTACATGCGTAGTAATTGGAAACAACGATGATGTGCGTATAGTTAATGTTGTATGAACCAAAGTGACTGGTTCATTTCGAATATTGTGGTCATTATTATGATTATGTGTCGGAGTATCAATTTCTACGTCTTATTTGTCACTTTATCCCTCATTAGTCAGGCGATTTAATCACCAATATTGCACAGTCTGCATTACGGACCACACGTTCGGTAGTGCTACCAACTGCTCCCCTGCTTTCATTTGCTAGTCCTGCAGAACCGATCACAATGACATCCACACGTTTCTGCTTTGCAACCTGCACTATCTTATCGGATGGAAGACCCTTTTCAAGTATGAGTTCAATATCCAGACCATACTCAGAGGCGGCGTTCCGGTATCGTTCCAGAAGATTTCGTCCGTTCTCTATATATTGATTTAACACAACAATTGGGTCTGTACCAGACATCTTGGCGACCTGTTGTACTGCACCTGCATTTATCACATGTATGATGAGCAGTTTTGCGCCGGTCATGTGAGATAGCTCGAATGCTACGGATGCAGCACGGCCAGAGTCTCTACTACCATCAACAGGAAGCAGTATCATCTTTGTCCTGGAGATCAGTCCCTTGGGTGCCTGGTACATGACATCGAGCATACTACTATTACATTGTCACAACTGCTAAAGAATGTTGGCGTGGTTGAG
>FWPU01003710.1_pt1 | contig 37606 bp, 31 predicted proteins | sample 2228361 | NCBI WGS metagenome assembly FWPU01 (sample SAMEA103939777, study PRJEB20133) | metagenome
GGATCTGGCCGCGCAGCAGGCGCACGTCGAACGAGCGCGGCGCGAGCGCGACCGCCTCGTCGAGCGACTCGAGCTGGTCGTCGATCGCGAACGCCCCCTGCCCCGCGTCCATCTGCCGGCCGAGCACGACGGCCGTCGCGATCGACTCGCCGCCGCGGCCCGCGCGCGCCGCCTGGGCGAGGAGCGCGGTCGCGACGTCGGGGGTCTGCCGCGCGGTCGCGTAGGAGCGCGCGAGCGCCGCGAGCGTCGGCTCGTCGAGCGGCTCGCCCAGGCTGCGCAAGAGCGGCAGGACGCCGGCGCGCGAGGCGCGAAACGCCTCCCAGTTCGCGTCGACCGTCTCCTCGTAGAGCATCCACGGCGCGCCGAGCTCGATGAACAGGTTGTCGTCCGAGTTGACCACCGGCGCACGCGCCGCGAAGCGGTCGATGTCCTTCGGCAGCAGACGGAGCAGGCTCCACAGGTCGGTCGTCGAGAAGGTGCCGATCCTCCGGAAGTCGTCGCGCACGGGCTCGGGGAGGTTCTCCCAGCGCGGCAGGTCGTCGCGCGACAGCGGCCGGTCGGTCGCGAGCAGCAGCAGGTCGGCGTGGCCGTCGGTGTACACGAAGCCGTACACCCAGCGGAACTCCGAGCGCAGCGCCGCGAGGATCGAGGCGAGCGCGCGCGGCTCCATCGCGTAGAGGTGGATCCACTGCAGGAGCCGCCCGCCGGGAGCGAGCGCCTGCTTCGCGGCGGCGAAGAACTCGCGCGTGAACAGGTTCGACACGCCGCTCATCCACGGGTTCGACGGCTCGGAGATGATCACGTCGTACCGCTCGCGCGTCCCCGAGAGGTACGTGCGACCGTCGTCGAGGACGAGCCGCACGCGCGGGTCCTCGAGCGGGCGTCCGTTGACCTCGTCGAAGAAGTGCGACGCCTCGACGACGCCCGGCTCGATCTCCACCGCGTCGATCCGCTCGACGCCCGGGTGCCGCGCGACCGAGCCGACGGTGACGCCCGAGGCGAAGCCGATCACCAGAACGCGCTTCGCCGGCGGCCCGAAGACGAGCGGCACCTGGCCGAGCAGCACCTGGGTCGACATGTCGATCGAGGTCGAGGCGTCCGTCTTGCCGTTCACCTTGAGCGCGAGGAGCCCGTCCTTGCGGTGCACCGACACCGTCGTGTTGAGCCCGTCGCGGTAGAAGAGCATCTCGTTCGGCGGCACGCCCTCGAGGTCGCGGTACTCGATCCCGAAGTCGAGGTGCACGTCGGGCCGCGTGAACACGCCGCGCGTCAAGGACACCGCGTCGAGCGGCGGCGGCGCGACGAGCAGCGCGACGGCTGCGGCGATCGGCAGCGCCGCCGCGGCGCGCGCGAGCGGCCGCTGCCACGGCAGGCGGACGAGCACGGCGCCCGCGGTCGCGAAGTTGATCGCCGCCGCGAGCGCGAGCGTCCCGCGCAGCCCGAGCTGCGGGATCAGGAGGAAGCCCGCGCAGAACGCGCCGCTCGCCGAGCCCAGCGTGTTGGCGAAGTAGACGCGTCCCACCGCGACGCCCGGCTCGGTCGCGTGCCGCGCGACGAGCAGCGTGAGCAGCGGGAAGAGCGCGCCCAGGACGAGCGTCGGCGGCAGCATGACGAGCATGCAGAGGCCGATCTGCACGAGCACGATCGGCCCCGGCTCGAGCCCGTTCGCCTCGAGGAAGCGGAGGAACAGGTCCGGCAGGCGCGGCAGGAGGAGCGTGGTCGCGAGCGCGAGCGCGCCCAGCGCGAGCACGCCCCCCGCGAGCGCGGCGAGCGGATTGCGGAGCGCGTCGACCCGACCGCTGACCAGCAGGCTCCCGAGCCCGATCCCCGCGAGGAAGGCGCCGAGCATCGCCGCGAAGGCGTAGATCGAGGAGCCCAGCACGGTCGCGAGCGCGCGCGTCCAGGCGACCTCGTAGACCAGCGCCGTGAAGCCGACGAGCGCGTAGGCCGCGAGGAGGAGCCCGACCGTGCCGGCGGTGGACGCGAGCCCCCGTGCCGCGCCCGGCGCGCTTGCTTGCCTGGGCGCGCCGGGTGCGCGCGGTGTGGCGGCTGCATCGGTTGCGTCGGCTGCTTCGGTTGCCGCTTGCGCGGGCAGCGTCGCGGCGAGCGCGCGCTCGTGCGAGGGCACGATCGCGAGCAGCGCGACGGCACCGACCGCGATGTCGATCGTCGCGCCCAGGAGGCTGCTGCCCGTGAGCCCCAGCAGCGGGAACGAGACGAAGGTCGCAACGAACACGCCCGCCACGGCGCCGAGCGTGTTGAGCCCGTAGAGGAGCGCAGTGCGCCCGCCGATCCGCGGATCGTCGCGCACCAGGGCCGCGACCAGGATCGGCAGCGTCGCGCCCATCAGGATCGTCGGCACGAGGAGGACGAGGAGCGCGAGCAGGAAGCGGACGATCGCCGCGGGCCAGAACGGCAGCGCGTAGAGCCAGGCCCGGTTCAGGTCCGGAAAGAAGGAGAAGACGAGCGGCACGGCGAGCGCGTAGACGCCGATCCCGATCTCGAGCCAGGCGTAGGCGCGCACGCCGCGCACGATCCGCCGCGACAGCCGCCCACCCAGAAGCCCGCCCATCCCCAGCCCCAGCATGTAGGCGACCAGGATCGTGCTCGCCGCGAGGGTCGTGGAGCCGAAGACGAGACGGAGCTGCCGGGTCCAGACCACTTCCAGGACGAGGCTGCCGAGCCCCGAGAGGAAGAAGCACGGGCCGAGGAGAAACGCGGCACGGCGCGGCATGGCCGGTGCAGCGTACCATCGGGGCGGCGGGGGACGGTAGGTTCTTTCGCGCGCTGGTCGAGCGGGAGGGGGCGCGGTCGTCGTCGCGCCGTCAGCGGCTAGTGCGGACGTCGACATCTCCCCGTCGGCTGGTGGTGGTCCGATGGGTCGCCTTTTCACCGGCCCACCGTTCGAGCTCCCGTGCGCATGGTTCTCGCGCAGCTCAAGGCCGCGAATGCCTCGTCGCCCTTGCGGCAGAATGCGCCCGCCCGTTCGAGGATCAGCCAGGTCGCAACATGCGGTGGGAGCTCGGCCCTGCGAGCGCCACTCACCCACCGCCACGGTGCACTCCGCCGACGCCATCGATTCTCCAGCGCCCCCCCTCGAGTGAAACAAAATGTTGCTATTGACATCCATTCGCTCTTGGGATAGTATCGCCTAATCAAGATCTGATTTGCTACTTGACCCCCCGCAGTGGAGCGGGGCACACGGGTTCAATGATGCATCAGCGCCAGCTTGTCCTCGCTCTCTCCGCGCGGCCGCGTTGGGGCGGCGCTCGCCGCGGCGCGGGTCGAAAGCGCGCGCCCGGACGCCGCCCATCCGTCCCGCACCGCGCGCGCCCCGCACACGACGGTCGCGAGCCCTCGCTGGTCACGCTGCGCGCGCACCGCGAGGTCGCCTGGCTTCGTACCCCCGTGGCCTACCGCGCGATGCGAGGCGCACTCGCGTGCGCTTCGCGCGACGGCTTCCGCGTCGTGCACTACTCGGTGCAGCGCGATCACCTCCACCTGATCGTCGAGGCGGACGACGAGAAGGCGCTGTCGCGCGGCATGCGCGGCCTCGCGATCCGCTGCGCCCTTGCCGTGAACCGCGCGCTCGGCCGTCGCGGCGCCTTGTGGGCCGACCGCGATCACGCGAGGGCGCTCCGGACGCCGCGCATGGTCCGCAACGCGCTGGTCTACGTGCTCGCCAACGCGGCCAAGCACCTGCGTGCTGTTGCCGGGCTCGACCCGTGCTCGTCGGCGCGCTGGTTCGACGGCTTCCGCGATGCCGCTACCTGGATGAACCGGACGCCGCGCGATGAGCCGCCCACGCGGCCGCCGCGGACCTGGTTGCTCCGCGTCGGCTGGCGGCGGCATGGGCTGCTCTCGCGCGACGAGGTGCCGGCGCTACGCAGGCAATGACTTCCGACGAATCTGCGTTGAGCATCGTCGACGCCGCTGGGTGAGCGCTCTCGGCATCCGTTCTTCAGACCGGGGCGGCCTCCGCCGCGGCGCCGGCCGCAGCCACCACCCGGCCGCCCGCCTTGCGTCCCGCACCGCGCGCACCGCGCACGACGCTCGCGCGCCCGCCGTCGCCACGCAGCACGTGGCGTGCTCGTACTCGTCAGAAAGGACGTCTGGTCGGAGCGCAGACCTTGCGCCTCAGGTCAGCTCGCTCCTGCGCCACCTAGCGGGCGCGGCGCCTCCCAAACGTACGTCCGGATCCGCTGCAGCACCCCTCCACCCCTCCGAGCGGCACGAACCCCGCGCGCCGCAGCATCCGGTCCGACGCGACGTTGGGCACGTCGGTCACGCCTGCGAGACGCGTAAGCCCGAGCGTCGTCGACGCGTGCTCGAGCAGCGCGCGGAGCGCCTCCAGGGCGTAGCCGTGGTGCCAGATGCGCGGGGCGAGCGCGAGGCAGTCCTCCAGCGTGGCCTGCGCCTCCTCGCGGCCGATCACCCGGTCGTCCCACAGGAAGCGACGCACGTCGGGGTCGGTCCACAGCGGCCAGAGCGCGTCGAGATCCGCGGCACGCGCGGGCCGCAGCACGAGGCGCCGCGTGGTCAGCGACGGCTGGACGGACCAGGTGGGCGACGCGGGCGCGATGCGGCGACGTGGCACGCGCGCCGCGACGACGCCCACGCGGGACCGCGAGACTCGCGCCTCACCCCGCGCGCGGCCGGAAGCAGTGCAGCGCGATCTCCGCGGCGACCGGCACGAACTCCACCTCGAGCGGCAGGCCGAGCGCGAGCTGGTCGAGCCGCACGCCGCGTAGCCCGGACACCAGGCGCACGCCCTCCTCGAGCTCGACCACGACCACCGCGTACGGCACGTCCTCGGCGAAGCCCGGCACGAGCGCCTGGTGGGTGACCGTCCACGAGAACAGCGTGCCGCGGCCCGTCGAGCGCTCCCACGCCCACTCCTCCGAGCCGCACCTGGGGCACGCGACGCGCGGCGGGTGGCGCCAGGTGCGGCAGCCGTCGCGCGTGCAGCGCTGGAAGCGCAGCTCGCCGCGCGCGCAGTGCGCGTAGAACTCCGCCGCGAAGCCGCTCGGGCTCGGCGTGAAGCGGGGCTGGAATCCTTCCTCGCTCGCCACGGCTCACCTCCCGAGGATCGCGACGCTGCCGTCGCCGAAGTCGCCCCAGCCGGTCACCAGGCCGAGCTCCGCGTCCGGCACCTGCGCGGCGCCCGCCGTGCCGCGGAGCTGACGCGTGGCCTCGATCAGGTGGTTCATCCCCCACATGTGCCCCTGCGAGAGGAGCCCGCCGTGCGTGTTCATGGGGTACTCGCCGCCGAGCTCGATTCGCCCGTCGCGCACGAACGCGCCCGCCTCGCCGCGGCCGCACAGGCCGAGCGCCTCGAGCTGCAGCAGCACGACGTAGGTGAAGCAGTCGTAGATCTGCAGGAAGTCGACGTCGTGTGGCTCGACGCCGGCCATCGCGAACGCCTGCGGTGCGGCGAAGCTGAGCCCGATGCGGAACGGGTCGGGGCGGCTCGGGATGTCGTCCGCGGGGTACGGGTGGCCCTCCGCGACGCCGAGGACGAGCACCGGGCGGTGGCGCAGGTCGCGCGCCCGCTCGACCGTCGTCACGACGATCGCGTTCGCGCAGTCGGTCTCGAGCGAGCAGTCGTAGAGCCGGAACGGCTCGGACACCCAGCGCGCCGCGAGGTACTGCTCCATGGTGAGCGGCTTGCCGCGCATGAGCGCCTTCTCGTTGAGCTGCGCGTGCCGCCGGCAGGCGAGCGCGACGGCACCCGTGTCCTCGTCGCGCGTCCCGTAGAGCTGCTTGTGGCGCATGCAGATCCACGCGTACATCTGCACCGGCAGCATCGCGCCGTACGGCATGTAGTAGTCGCCGACCGTCTCGGCGAGCGAGGTCGGAGCGAAGCCGAGCTTCGGCTGCCTGGCACCCGGCTTCGGGCGAAACGCCGAGTAGCCGTTCCAGCCGACGACGATCAGCACGTGCCGCGCGAGCCCCGCCGACACCGCGAGCGCCGCGCTCTGCAGCGCCGCCGTCGGGCTTGCGCCGCCCATGTGCACGGTGACCGCGAAGCGCAGGTCCTCGATGCCGAGGTTCGCCGCGAGCTCCTCGGTGGTCGTGAAGCCGGGCGGCGGGATGAGGCCGTCGATGTCGGCGAGCGTGAGCCCGGCGTCGGCGACCGCGGCGCGCGCCGCGTCAAGCATCAGCTCGAGCGGCAGGCGGTCCGCGCCGCGCACGTAGTCGGTCTCGGCGACGCCGACGATCGCCGCGCGTCCGCGGAGGCTCATGCGCCCCTCCCGCGCGCCTTGCGCGAGCGCGCCTTGCCGGCCTTCGCGCGCTTGCCAGAGCCGACCGGACGGGCCGCCGCGCCCTTCCCGGGCTTCCCTTTCCCGCTCTTGCCCTTCCCGGCCTTCCCCTTCCCGGCTTTCCCTTTCCCCGGGTTGCCCATCCCCGGGTTGCCCTTCCTTGCCGCGGCCGCGTGCGTCGCCGCGCCGCCGCCGTCGCCTCGCACCGCCGCACGCCTCAGCCGCCCCTCCTGCCCTCTCGCCCTCGCGGCGCTTCCGTTGCCGCTCGCGCGCCGCGCGCCCTCCGCCGGCTGCGCCGCGCCGGTCACGCGCTCGAGGAGCGCGAAGGTGATCTGGCGCCGCGCGAGCGAGACGTCGGTCGCCTCGACCATCACCCGGTCGCCGAGCCGGAAGCGCACGCCGCTCCGCCGCACGATGAGCGCCCGCGCGCGCTCGTCGAACGTGGTCCCCGGGCCGAGGTCGTCGGCGCGCACCAGGCCCTCGACGGGGTAGCGGTCGAGCTCGACGAAGAAGCCGAAGGGCGCGACCCCGACGATCGTGCCGAGCTCCTCCTCGAGGAGGTGGTCGAGCATGAACTCGGCCTTCTTCAGATCGAGCATCGCGCGCTCGGCCGTGATCGCGTCGCGCTCGCGCTGCGAGCTCGACTCGGCGAGCCCGGCGAGCTCCTCCGCCTGCGCGCGCGCCTCCTCGATCCGGCCCTCGAGGACGCGGACGAGCTGGCGGTGCACGAGCAGGTCCGGGTAGCGGCGAATCGGCGAGGTGAAGTGGCAGTAGGTCGGGAACGCGAGCCCGAAGTGGCCGACGTTCTCCGTCGAGTAGCGCGCCTGCATGAGAGCGCGCAGGACCTGGCGGGACAGCACGCGGGAGAGCGGATGCCCCTCGATCGCGGTCAGCGCCTGCTGCACGTCCTGCGGGCGCACCGTCCCCTGGTAGTTCACCCAGGCGCCGAAGGGGGCCAGGAACTCGTTCAGCGCGTCGACGTCCGCCGGGTTCGGCGGCTCGTGGATCCGGTAGGGGAAAGGCACGCCCCGCTGCTCGAGGAAGAGCGCCACCGCCTGGTTCGCCTCGAGCATGAACTCCTCGATCATGCGGTGTGCGTCGTTGCGCACCGCGAGCCGCACCCCGACGCTCCGCCCCGCCTCGATGTCGATCAGCGCCTCGGGCAGGTCGATGTCGAGCGATCCCGACGCCATGCGGCGCCCGAAGAGCAGCCGCATCAGCTCGCGCATGCGGTGGAGCGCGTCCATGAGCGGCGCGAGCTCCTCGCGCCAGGCGCGGATCTCCGGCGTGTCGGCGTCCGAGAGCACCGCCGCGACCTGCGTGTAGGTGAGCCGCGTGCGGCTCGCGATCACGCCGCGCACGAAGCGCGCGTCGCGCCGGACGCCCGCCCGGTCGTAGGTCATGCACGCGGCGACCACGAGCCGGTCGCGCCCGGGGTTGAGCGAGCAGAGCTCGTTCGACAGCCGCTCGGGCAGCATCGGGATCGCCCGGTCGGGGAAGTAGACGCTGGTGCCGCGGAGCGCTGCCTCGAGGTCGAGCGCCGTCCCCGGGCGGACGTAGTTCGACACGTCGGCGATCGCGACCCACAGGCGGCTCCCGCCGCCGGGAAGCGGCTCGAGACAGACCGCGTCGTCGAAGTCGCGCGCCGTCTCGCCGTCGATCGTGACGAACGGCAGCTCGCGCAGGTCCTCGCGGTCGGCGAAGTCGCTCGGCGCCGGGTCGAGCGGCAGGGCGTCCGCCTCGGCCTGGACCTCGGGCGGGAACTCGATGCGAAGCCCGTGCTCGAGCGCGATCGACAGGAACTGCACCTCGGGGTCGTTCGCCTCGCCGAGGACGCGCTCGAGCTCGACCGCCGCCGGGCGGAACGGCTCGGCGCCGCGCAGCACGCGCCCGACCGCGATCCGGCCCTCGTCCTCGCGCCGCGGCTCGTGCCCGCCCTCGACGGCGAAGACCGGCAGCAAATCGCTCTCCGGCACGAGGAACCAGCGGGCCCCCTCGCCGGGCCGCGCGGCGCGGCCCGGGCGCAGCGTGCCGACGACGGGCCTGCTCGCGCGGCGGACGACGCGCTCGACCTCGCCCGAGGTCCGCACCTCGCCCCCTTTCCAGCGGGTCCGGCGCACGATGCGCGCCTCGACGACGTCGCCGTGCAGCGCGTCACCCTCGCGTCCGGCGGGGATGAAGACCGCGGCCGCGCGCCCGCGCGTGCCGGCTTCCGCCGGCGTGACGAAGCCGTAGCCGCTGCGCGTCCGCGTGTAGCGGCCCTCGACGAGGTCGAGGTCGCGCACCTTCGCCGCCGCCGGCGCCGGCCGCAACGCACGCCCTCGCTCGCGCTCGCGCGTCGTCGCCGGCTTGGCCGCGGGCCGCCGGACGTGGCGCACGTCGACCGGGCGGAGCCACTGGTAGCGCGTCTTGCCGACCCGCCTGAGCCGCCGCGCCTCGACCTCCGCCTCGAGCCGGCGCACGAGCGCACGCTGGTCGTAGCGCTCGAGACCGACGCGCCTGGCGAGCTCGGTCACCGAGAGCGGACGCGGCGCCACGCGCTCGAGCTCGGCAAGCAGGTCGTCGGTCATGTCGCTGGGCATTCGCTCCTCGGCCATCCGGCTTCTCGTACCGGCAAGCGGCGCGGAGCGCGAGCGGAGGCGACATTTTTTCGCGCCGCCTCGGAGGTCGCGTGGAGCGCCTCGCTTCGTGATCGGAGCCGTCGCGCGGACGGCTCCCATGCGTCCCGGGTGCTCTCTACTTGTCGGTGCGAGAGCACGAGGCGCGCGCGCCTCGCTTCCCGTGGGCACTGGGTACGGTTCGCGCGCGGGGCAGAGAGGATTCTGGACGAAAATATCTCTTGATGTAACAGTGCGGCGCGCCCAAGAGCGCGCCAAAGGATACAATGCTTGTATTTTACAACCCCTGAGGGCCCTCCGGGACGCGCGTTCTCCATTGACTTCTCCGAAGCCGATCGAGTACACCGCCCGGGTTCCACGGGCGCGCAAGCGCCGCGCCAAGCGCCGCCGCGAGCGCGCGCGGGCCGCGGCGCACCCGCGAAAACGGCCGACTTGACGCGCGTCAATCGATGAGCGCTGCGCTCACGGCCGCGCGGGCTGGGAAGAAGTCCCTGGGTCCGATGTCCGGGGGACCTCCGGCCCGGATGCGGGCTTCCGGAGCAGGCCGATCAGGTGGGTGCGCAGCGGCCGGACCGCGGCGAGCGCCGGGTGGAGGACCGGTGTCACGCGCGGGAGCCGCCGCGCGAGCGGCGGGAGCAAGGTGATCGGACGGAGCTCGCAGCGCCAGCCGGGGACGAGCGCGCGCACGCGGCGCAGGCTCATGCCGCGCACCTCGCAATTGTAGGGGCTCGCGACGCGGAAGTCGTGCCAGAGAAGCGCGCCGTCGCGGTGCAGGACGCGGTCGACCTGGGCGACGAGGGCCCGCGCCATCGCGTCATCGCGGATCGAGCTCAGCGCCGTGAACAGCAGGACCAGGCCGAAGAAGCCCGGCGCGTACGGCAGCTCCTCGCCGTTCGTGCAGTGCCAGTGGATCTCCGGGCGGGCTCGCCGCGCGACCTCGATCTCCTCGGGGCAGAGGTCGACGCCGTACAGGTCCTCGGGCGCCGCGCCGAGCTCGAGAAAGCTCACGAGCACCTCGCCCGAGCCGCAGCCGAGATCGAGCACGCGACGGCGGCCGAGCGGGGCGAGCCCGCCCCGTTCGAGAGGGTCCCGCATCGCGGCGGCGCGCTCCGCGTGGATCGCCCGGTTGCCCGGGTCAACCGGATCCCAGCGTCGCCGCAGCGCCGCGTCCGTGCGGTACTTCTCGTAGGCACGACGGATGCGCTCGACCTCGGCCGAGGAGCGCGGCGCGGCGACGTCGGGGGTCAAGGCTGGATCATCCGGATCACGTAGTTGAAGTTGTCGGCGACCAGCATGCTGCCGTGGGGGAGGAGGTGGATGCGCAGCGGCAGCGACATGCGCCCGTTCATTGCCGAGCCCGCGGGCGCAGGTCGGCCGCACGAGGCGGATCCGCCCGTGCTCCGAGTCGGCGATCAGCGTCACGTTGCCGCGGAACGCGATGCCGGTCGGCGCGAAGAGCATCGCCTTCTTCGCCTTCTTCCCGTCGCCGACGCCCCGCCCGGCGACGGTGTCGATCGAGTAGCCGCGTGCTTCTCCCGCCGTGAGCAGGAAGCAAGACGAAAGAAGGACGCAGATCGAGCGTAGGTGGGAACGTCGCATTCGAATCGTCCGGGTCGAGAGGTTGGTTCCGTCGACGGAAGAAGCCTGGCACCGCGTCGAGCAAGCGACATGCCCGGGCGAGTGCGAGGTCGCGCAGCGCGGGCGTTGCGCGCGCAGCTACGAAGGATTCGCGACGCGAGACGACGCAGCCGGCGCGCGCGAGCCGCGCGCGCCGGCTGCAAGACGTTCGTCCTGCGGACCAGGATTACACGACGGTTTGACGGGCCGCGCGTGAAGGACTTTCCGCGCGGCCTGCAAGAACGCGAGCCCTAGAGGTTGTAGAGCTTCGCCGCGTTCTCGCCGAGGATCTTCTTCTTGGTCCTCTCGGAGAGATCGTTGCGCTCGGCGATCATCTTGACGGTGTCGGGGAACGAGCAGTCCCAGTGGTAGTAGTCCGACGCGTAGATGATCCGGTCGTCGCCGCACAGCTTGACGACCTCGGGGATCATCTGCTCGTCGGGGTCGCAGGAGATCCAGCAGTTCGAGTAGAAGTACTCGCTCGGCTTGCGGTCGATGTTCGGCGCCTGCTCCGGCATCTTCTCCCAGTGCTCGTCGAGCCGCCACAGCCAGAACGGCAGCCAGCCGCACCCCGACTCCATGAACGCGACCCGGAGCTTCGGAAAGCGGTGCAGGACGCCGCCGACGCAGAACGAGTCGAGCGCGATCATGTTGCCGACCGGGTGCGTGATCGCGTGGACCTCGAGCCGCGTGTTGAAGCGGTCGACGCACACCGGGTACTGGTCGGGCGCCTGGCCGCCGCCGTGGATGCAGACCGGAACGCCGAGCCGCTCGGCCTCCGCCCACACCACGTCGAAGGACGGATGGTCGAGGTTCTTCTCCCGGACGTGCTGCGTGCACACCATGCCGACGAGCCCGAGCTCGGTCACCGCGCGGCGCAGCTCCTGCGCCGCGAGCTCCGGCGCGATCATCGGCAGCTTGGCGAGCGCGAAGACGCGTCCCTTCCCTTCCTTGCAGAACGCCGCCTTCGAGTTGTTCAGCGCCTGGCAGAGCGCGAGCGAGAACTCGGGGTCGAGCATCGCCCACTCCTCGCCGGCGCCGCCGGGGAAGGTCACGGTCACGTCGATGCCCTCGAGGTCCATGTCCTCGAGGCGCAGCTTCGGGTCGTTCATGCCCGGGCGGATGGTGAACGCGTCGCCCTTGCGCGCCTGGCCGCCGCCCGGCAGGGGCAGCCGCGAGTAGTGCTGCTTGATCTTCTCGCGGTACTCCGCGAGGCGCGGCTTGAAGCGCTCGGGAATCGCGTCCTGCCAGTTGGCGAACTCGCCGCCGTGCCCGTCGGCGTCGATGACGTGGAAGCCGTACTTGCCCATGGGTTTCTCCTCAACTCAGTCGTTCATCTCGAAGACGCCGCGGGCGAGCTCGCCGCGCTCGAGGTCGTCGATCGCCGCGTTGACGTCCGGGAGCGCGTAGCGGCGCGTGATCAGCTCGTCGATCTTGAGCCTCCCCGTGAGGTAGAGATCCGCGAGCATCGGGAAGTCGTGCTGCGGGCGCGCCGTCCCGTAGCGGCAGCCGAGGATCGCGCGGTCGAGCCGCAGGGCGTTGACCAGGAAGTCCGCCCGCGCATCCAGCTTCGGCACGCCGACGACGGTCAGCGTGCCGCCCGGCGCGAGCGAGGCGAAGGCCTGCTCGATCGCGTCGAGGCGTCCGACCGCCTCGAAGGCGTAGTCGACGCCGCGCCCGCGCGTCAGGTCCTTCACCGCCTGGATCGGGTCGCCCTCGCGGGCGTCGATCGCGTCGGTCGCGCCGAAGCGGCGCGCCCACTCGAGCTTCGCCGGGACGACGTCGACCGCGATGATCCGGCTCGCGCCGGCCAGCACGCCGCCCTGCACGATGTTGAGCCCGATCCCGCCCGCGCCGAACACCGCCATCGTCCGCCCGGCCTCGACCTTCGCCCGGTTCAGGACCGCGCCGACGCCGGTGATGATGCCGCAGCCGATCAGCGCGGCCTGCGCCATCGGCATCTCCTTCGGCACCGGGATCGCGCTCGAGACCTTGACCACCGTCCGCTGCGCGAAGGTCGAGGTGTTGGCGAACTGGTAGGCGGGCGTGCCGCGCACGGTGAACGGCGTCCCCGGCCGCGGCGCGTTGTGGCAGAGCGTCGGCCGGCCGACGTCGCACTCCGGGCAGTGCCCGCAGTGGGCGAGCGTCGAGAGCACGACCGGGTCGCCCTCCTTGAGCGTCCGCACTCCCGGCCCGACCGCCTCGACGAAGCCCGCGCCCTCGTGCCCGAGGACGGTCGGCCTCGGCGTCGGGAACGTGCCGTTGATCGCGCTCACGTCGGAGTGGCAGAGCCCCGCCGCATGGATCGCGACCCGCACCTCGCCCTCCTGCGGGTCGCGGACCTGGACCTCCTCGACGGAGACCGGCGCCCCGACCTCGTGAAACACCGCTGCGAGCATGCTCGGCGCTCCCTCCCCTTCCCCCGTCAGCTCGCCCAGCCCACGTACTTGAGCTCGCTGTAGGTCGCGAGCGCGAAGCGGCCGCCGTCGCGCCCGATGCCGCTCATCTTGTAGCCGCCGAACGGCGCGTCCGGGTTCGGCGGCGCGCCGTTGATCTGCACCGTGCCGGTGCGCATCGCGCGCGCGACGCGCAGGCCGCGGGACGTGTCCCTCGTCCAGACGTAGCCGTAGAGCCCGAACTCCGAGTCGTTGGCGATCTCGATCGCCTCCTCCTCGGTCTTGAAGCGGATCGCGGTGATCACCGGGCCGAAGATCTCCTCGCGGGCGATCGTCATGTCGTTCGTCGCCTCGGTGAAGAGCGTCGGCTCGTAGTAGAAGCCGCGGCTCGGCGACGCGGGGCGCTTGCCGCCGCAGGCGAGCTTCGCGCCCTCCTCGATCCCGATCTTCACGTAGCGCTCGACGCGCTCGCGCTGGCCGCGCGAGACGAGCGGCCCGACGACCACGCCTGGCTCGTGCGGGTCGCCGATCTTGAGCCGCGGCGCGGCCGCGGCCATGCGCGACGTCATCTCGTCGTAGATCGAGTCTTCGATCAGGAGCCGGGTCGGCGCGATGCAGATCTGACCCGAGTGGAACGTCCAGACGCTCATCGCGGTGCCGAGCGCCCGCTCGAGGTCGGCGTCGGCGAAGACGACGTTCGCCGACTTGCCGCCGAGCTCCATCAGCGTGCGCTTGAGCGTGCGCCCCGCCGCCTCCTCGATCTTGCGGCCGACGAGCGAGCTGCCGGTGAACGAGATCATGTCGACCTCGGGCGCGACGGTCAGCGCCTGGCCGATCTCCGGCCCGGAGCCGCAGACGAAGTTCACCACGCCGGGCGGCAGCACCTCTCCGACGATGCGCGCGAGCTCGGCGACGCCCATCGGGTCGAGCGGCGGCGGCTTGATCACCACCGTGTTGCCGCAGGCGAGCGCCGGTCCGATCTTGCCGGCGCAGTTGGTGAGCGGGAAGTTGAACGGGCTGATGCAGGCGACGACGCCGACCGGCTCGCGCACCACGATGCCGCTCGCGAGCGTCGCCGAGCTGCCGGCGACACCCGGACGCTCGAGCGGCGGCATCGGCTGCAGGTCGGGCTCGCGCGCGAGCTCGGCGTACTTCTCGAGGCGCGTCACCACCTCGGCGACCTGCAGGCGCTCGGCGATCGGCTTGAGCGCCCCGGTCTCGGCGATCGTCAGCTCGACCAGATCCGGCACCGCGGCGCGGAACCGCGCCGCCGCCTCGGCGAGCAGCTTGCCGCGCTCGGCGCCGCTCATGCGCGGCCAGGGGCCGCGCGCGAACGCCTCGCGCGCCGCCCGGGCAGCCTCGCGGGCCTGCTCGAGCGAGCACTCCGGCGCGTAGCCGGCGACCTCCTCGGTCGCCGGGTTGATGATCTCGTAGGTGCCGTTCGCGGCGGGGACCCACTCGCCGCCGATCAGCACCCTGTCGAAGGTTGGAGGTCTGCTCACCTGCCGATTCCACTCCCCGCGGCGCACGGGCGCGCCGCCTTCGCAGCCAGGCTTATCGCCCTCGCCCGGCCGGGGAAGCAAGCGCCGTCACGCCGCCTGCGCAAGCGCGGCCTCGCGGAGCCGCCGCGTGCGGTGCACCGGGTCGCGGTCGAAGCGTGGCAGGACGTGCTTACCGAAGGTCTCGATCGAGCGCAGCACGTGCTTCTGGTCGATGACCATGGTGAGCGGCGCGTAGATGAGCTGGTCGACGCCGATCTCCTCGTACTGCTGGATCGAGGCCGCGATCTCGTCCGGGGAGCCAATCATGTAGCCGCCGGCGCGGGTGCGCTGCGCGAGCTGCTCGGGGGTCGGCTCGGGGATCTTCACCGGCCCGGTCTTCGGCAGCCCGGCCGGGCGCGGCACGGAGTCGAGCCACTTGAAGAAGTACTCGAGGAACTGGCCGGTCTTCGCCTTGCTGAACAGGTAGCGCGCCTCGTCGCCGTCCTCGAGGCAGAACATCTGGCTCGTCACGGCGATGTTGTCGTTCACGAAGCCGCCGATCGGGGTGCGGCACTTCGCGATCGCAGCCTTGTAGGCCGCGATGAGCGGCTTCACGTCGTCGATCGTCCCGTTGACGAAGCAGAGCGCGCCGAGGCCGAGCTCGCCCGCGAGCGTGAAGGTCGACGGGCTCGAGCAGGCGAGCCAGATCGGCGGGTTCGGCTTGGAGTACGGCTTCGGCAGCACGTTGCGCTGGGGCATGCGGAAGGACTTGCCCTCGTAGGCGTAGGGCTCGTCGCGCCACATGCGCGGGATCTGCTCGAGCGCCTCGCGCCAGAGCTCCTTGGTCGCGTCCGCCGACGGGATCGCAAACCCGCCCCACTCCGCCGACGACGAGCCGCGCCCGGTGCCGAACTCGACGCGCCCCTCGGTCAGGTGGTCGAGCGTCGCGATCCGCTCCGCGACCCGCGCCGGGTGATTGACCGGTGCGGTGATGTTGACGATCGCGTGCCCGACGTGCAGCCGCTTGGCGCGCGCCGCGACGAAGCTCAGGAAGACCTCGGGCGCGGGCTGGTGCGAGTAGTGCTCGAGGAAGTGGTGCTCGGGCGCCCAGTCGTACTTGAAGCCCGCCGCCTCGACGGCGAGCGCGACGTCGACCTCGCGGATGAAGCGCGTGTGCTCGTCCTCGCCGGGCGGCACGTGCATCTGGGAAAAGATTCCGAACTCCATCAGGTCACCTCCCTGGGCTTGCGTCCTCGCCGGGCGCGGGCGCCGCCCTGCGGCCGTCCCGCGATTTTCCGAATTACCATTCGGAAAATCGACTTGTCAATCGAATTCGTTGTGCTAGTGTTCGATTTCCGAATGAGCTCTCGGACGACCTCCCAGCGGGGCGCCGCGCGGCGTCCCGCGCCTCGTGCGGCGAGCCCGCGCGCCGCCGCGCGCGCGGCGCGCGAGAGCCGCTACCGGGAGCACATCCTCGCGGCGGGCGAGCGGGTGTTCGCCGAGCAGGACTTCGACGCGGCGAAAGTGCAGGACATCTCACGCCTCGCCGGGCTCTCGATGGGCTCGATCTACGCGCTCTTCCCGAGCAAGGAGCACATCTACGCGTCGATCATCGAGAAGCGCGGCAACGAGCTGCTCGCGCTCGTGCGCACGGTGGCCGCGGCGGAGCTCGAGCCGGTCGCGGCGCTCGAGGCGCTCGCGAGCGCCTACGTCGACTACTTCCACGAGCACCGCGACTTCCTGCGCATGAACCTGCGCACCGGCGCGGCGTGGGCCTTGCGCATGTCCTACCCCGGCACCCGCGCCGCGCTCGCCGAGGAGATCCACGCGCTGCAGAGCGAGATCTTCGCGCGCGGGGTCGCGGCGGGCGTCTTCATCGACGAGGATCCGCGCTACCTGGGCGTGCTGTTCAGCGGCATCGACCAGATCCACCTCGCCCACTGGGTCGCGAACGGGATGAAGGACTCGCGCGAGGAGCTGCGCGAGCGCCTGCTCAGGATCGTCCGCAAGACCTTCCTGCGCTGAGCGGCGCCGCCCGCAGCGCCGGACGCGTCGTTGACAGACCGCCCGGGCCCCGCCATTTTCGGGGGGTCATTCCCATGCGGATCCACCTGATCTCGCCGACGCACTACCTTCCGGACGGCTCCCTCCACAAGACGACGCGCTACTGGACGAGCGGCACGACGCTGCCGTACCTGAAGGCGCTCACGCCGCCGGAGCACGAGGTCCGGTTCACCGACGAGCTGATGCACGACCTCGACCTGGCGGCGATCGAGCGCGAGGCCGACGTCGTCGGGATCACGGCGATGGGGCCGCAGATCCGTCGCGCCTACGACCTCGCGGACCACTTCCGCTCACGCGGCAAGAAGGTCGTGCTCGGCGGCACCTGGGTGTCGCTCACCCCGGAGAAGTCGCGCGAGCACGCCGACGCTGTCGTCGCCGGCGAGGCGGAGTACGTCTGGCACCGCGTGCTCGCCGACCTCGAGGCGAACCGCTCGGCGGGCATCTACCGCGCCGACCGCTGGCACGACCTGCGCGGCCTGCCGGTGATCGACCACTGGACGCTGCCGCTCCTCAAGCCCGACGCGTTCCGCTCGAGCTGGCTGTACCGCATGTACTTCTTCTGGCCGATCATGTTCTCGCGCGGCTGCCCGCACCCGTGCGAGTACTGCGCGGTCCAGACCTACTACCGGCGGGCGTTCCGGACCCGGCCGGTCGAAGAGTTCATCGACGAGGTCCAGCGCATGCGCTCGTTCGGCGCACAGCGCTTCCTGTTCCTCGACGACAACCCGATCGGCAACCCGGAGAAGGCGAAGGAGATGCTCCGTCGCCTCATCCCGCTCAACATCCAGTGGGTGAGCCAGGCGACGATCAACGTGGCGCGCGACCCCGAGCTGCTCGACCTCGTCGCGCGCTCCGGCGCACGCGTCCTGTCGATCGGCTTCGAGAGCCTGTCGGACGAGAGCCTCTCGTCGATCGGCAAGAGCTTCAACCGGCCGAGCCGCTACGCCGAGGACATCGCGAAGCTCCGGGCGCGCGGCATCCACGTGATCGCGCTGGTGATGGTCGGGCTCGACGGCGACACCACCTCGACGTTCGCGGCGACGCTGCGCTGGCTCGACGAGAACAAGATCAGCTTCCTGAAGCTCTTCACGCCCGCACCGTACCCGGGGACGAAGTTCCACGCGGAGATGCAGGCCGCCGGGCGCATCCTCGGCGAGGACTGGGGACGCTACGACTACGGGACCCCGAACGTCGCGCCGAAGAACATGACCCCGCAGGAGATGATCGACGGCTTCAACTTCGTCTACTCGGGCTTCTACTCGGTGCGCAGCATGCTGCGTCGCTTCGTGCCGCCGCCGCGCAAGAACCTGCTCGAGAGCCTCGCGATGCTGGTCGCCAACCTGAAGGTGAACAGCTACCTGCGGCGCAACCCGCAATCCTCGTGGGGGACGATCAGTTGAATCTCGCCCCCGGGCGCCGCTCGCGCTGCTTGCGATGTCGCTGACGCACGAGGAGGCGGTGCGGCTGTTCGAGCGGCGGCGCGACGCGTGGCTCGCGGGGGACCTCGACGGCTACCTCGCCCTCTTCGCGCCCGGCTTGATCTTCGAGTCGCCCGTGCACCCCGAGCCGCTGCGCGGGCGCGACGCGTTCGCAGACCTCGTGCGCCGGTCGGCCGACGCGCTCGAGCCGCGCGCCTTCGAGATCTCGCACCTCGCCGTGACGGGAGACGTGGTGCTCGCCGAGTGGCGGATCGCCGCGCGGCACCGGGCGAGCGGGCGGCAGGTCGAGTGGTCCGGGATGAGCGTCTGCCGGATCCGCGACGGGCGGATCGAGAGCTGGCGCGAGTACTGGAACCCGGCGGACCTCGCCGGCGTGACGCCCGCGGCCCGCCCGGGCGCCGGCCCCGCGACGGCGTAGCGCGGAGACCGCTCGCCGGGCGACCGCCGCGCTACTGGAGCGCGAGGAACGACTCGCGGGCGAAGTCGAGCGGCGCGTCGGGGAAGAGGCCGAAGAAGATCGTGCCGACGGTCGCCAGCAGCAGGCAGGCGACGAGGAACGGCGCGGGCTCGACTGCGACCTCCGGCTTCTCGGGATCGCGCATGTACATCTCGATGATCACCCGCAGGTAGTAGAAGGCCGAGACCGCGCTGTTCAGCACGACGATGACCGCGAGCCAGATGTAGCCCGCCTCGACGATCGCCTCGATCAGGTAGAGCTTACCGACGAAGCCGACGAGCGGCGGGATCCCGGTCAGCGACAGCATGAACAGCGCCATCGCCGCCGCGACCAGCGGACGCCGCGAGGCGAGACCCGCGTAGTCCGAGAACTGCTCGTTCGGGTCGCCCTTCGCCCCGAGCGCGATCACCACGGCGAACGCGCCGAGGTTCATGAACGCGTAGGCGAGGAGGTAGAAGAGCACGGCGCCGCCGCCGCGCGACGTGCCTGCGACGATCGCCGCGAGCAGGTAGCCGGCATGCGCGATGCTCGAGTAGGCGAGCATGCGCTTCACGTTGCTCTGCACGATCGCGACGAAGTTGCCGACCGTCATCGTGAGGACCGAGAGCCACCAGAGGACGATCGCCCAGTCCGCGTGCAGCGCGCCGAACGCCGTGATGAAGAGCCGCGCGAAGCCCGCCACCGCCGCCGCCTTGATGCCCACCGCCATGAGCGCGGTCACCGAGGTCGGCGCGCCCTCGTAGACGTCGGGCGCCCAGAAGTGGAAGGGCACCGCGCTCACCTTGAAGCCGAGCGCGACGACCAGCATCGCGACGCCGCCCAGGATCGCGAGGCGCGACGCCTCGGGGATCGCGGCGGCGATCGTCGCGTAGGCCGTGCTGCCGGTCGTCCCGTAGACGATCGCGATGCCGTAGAGCAGGAAGCCCGTCGCAAAGGCGCCGAGGATGAAGTACTTGAGCGCAGCCTCTCCCGACCGGACCTCGGTCCGCTGCACGCCGGCCAGCACGTACGCCGCGACCGACATGATCTCGAGCCCGAGGAAGAGGACGATCAGGTCGCGCGCCGCGCCCATGACCATCATCCCGGACGCGGCGAAGAGCACGAGCGGATAGACCTCGCGCGCCCGCACCCCGACCGTCTGCAGGTACCCGTGCGCCATGAGGATGCTCAGACCGGCGGCGATCAGGCAGACGACGTTGGTGAACGCCGCCACGCCGTCGAGCGCGAAGGTCCCGCGGAACGCGACCTGCCCCGCGTCCCAGCACAGCGCGGTCGCGATCAGGCCCCCGACCACGCCGGCGAGCGACCACCACACGGGACGCGTAAGCTCGCCCTCGCCGTCGGCGAAGGCTTCGCGGAGCAGCCCCGCCATCGCGACCACCACCACGACGAGCACCGGCGCGAGCGCGCGGGCCTCGGCCGCACCGAAGACGATCTCGATCACGGCGCCTCCTCCGCCGCGGGCGCGCTCGCGCGCGCGAGACGCTGCTCGGTGGAGCGCGGCGCGTCGGCGCGCGGCTTGTCACCGAGGTGATCGGCCGCGCCGGCCCGCTCGAGGCGCTCGAGCAGCACCTGCGCCGTGGGCTCGATCCGGTCGAGGAATGGCTTCGGGTAGAGGCCGATCCAGAAGATCAGCACGAGGACGGGCACGACCGCCGCGATCTCGCGCGGCGTCAGGTCCTTGAGCGTCCGGTTCTCCTCGTGCGTGACCGGGCCGAAGACCACCTTCTTGTACATCGTCAGCATGTAGACCGCGCCCAGGATGACGCCCGACGTCGCGATCGCCGCCGCCCAGCCGTGCGCCCGGTAGGCGCCGAGCAGGATCAGGAACTCCCCGACGAAGCCGTTCAGACCCGGCAGGCCGATCGACGAAAGCGTGACGATCAGGAAGAAGCTCGAGAAGATCGGCACGACCTTCCACAGCCCGCCGTACTGCGAGATCAGGCGCGTGTGCCGGCGGTCGTAGATGAAGCCGATCAGGATGAAGAGCGCGCCGGTCGAGAGGCCGTGGTTGACCATCTGGAGGACGCCGCCCGACAGGCCGATCCGGTTGAACGCGTAGATGCCGAGCATCACGAAGCCCAGGTGGCTCACCGACGAGTACGCGACGAGCCGCTTCATGTCGGGCTGCGGCAGCGCGACCATCGCGCCGTAGATGATGCCCGCCACCGCGAGCGCGATGATCCAAGGGAAGGCGTCCTGCGCCGCGAGCGGGAACATCGGCAGCGCGAAGCGGAGGAAGCCGTACGCGCCCATCTTGAGCAGGATGCCGGCGAGGTCGACCGAGCCGCCCGTCGGCGCCTCGGTGTGCGCGTCGGGCAGCCAGGTGTGGAAGGGCAGCATCGGGACCTTGATCATGAAGGCGACCGCGAAGGCCCAGAAGAGGAGCGTCTGCTCGGTGTAGGTGAGCTTGGTGTCGTACAGGGTCAGGATGTCGAAGCTGAGCTGCCCGGTCTCGGCGTGGGTGAGCACGAGGTAGAGCATCGCGACCAGCATCAGCGCGCTGCCCGCCATCGTGTAGATCACGAACTTGATCGCCGCGTAGCGCCGCCTGGGCCCGCCCCAGATCCCGATGACGAAGACCATCGGGAAGAGCATGAGCTCCCAGAACATGAAGAAGAGGAAGAGATCGGTCGCGGCGAGCGCACCCAGCATGCCGCTCTCGAGCAGCAGCATGAAGAACATGAACTCCTTCACGCGGTGCTGGATGTCGGTCCACGCGGCGAGGATGACGACCGGCGTCAAGAAGGTGGTCAGCAGGATCAGCCACAGCGAGAACCCGTCGACGCCGAGCGAGTAGTAGATGCCGAGGCTCGGCATCCACGGGACGGTCTCGGTGAGCTGCAGCGTCCCGACCGCCGCATCGAACTCGGCGAGCAGGACCAGCGAGAGCAGGAACGGAACGAGCGAGAGCCAGAAGGCGGCCCGCCGGGGGATCGTCACGGGCTGCGCCGGCAGCGCCGTGATGATCAGCGACGCGACGAACGGCGAGAAGATGATCAGCGAGAGGAGCGGGATCTGCATCACCGCGTCCACAACCAGTAGAGGCCGAAGGTGCAGACCGCGCCGAGGAGCATCGCCATCGCGTAGTGCTGCACGTTGCCGCTCTGCAGGCGCCGCCACGCGGACGCCGTGCCCGCGACGACCACCCCGGCCCCGTTCACGGCGCCGTCGATGATCATCGCGTCAACCACCCTCCAGAAGAAGGTCGAGAACATCACGAAGGGGCGAACGATCAGCGTGTCGTACAGCTCGTCCATCCAGTACCTGTTCCACAGCACCACGTAGGCGCCGTGCAGCCGCTCGGCGAGGCGGTCGGCGAGCCCGGGCGAGCGCACGTAGAAGACGTACGCGACCCAGATGCCGAGCAGCGCGACCGCGGTCGTGACCACCATCAGCGTGAGCAGCGTGCCGGTCGAGATCTCGTGGTGGCCGAGCACGTCGGGCGAGGCGAGCGCCGGCGCGAGGTAGTGACCGAGCTCGTCGCCCCACAGGAAGCCGTGCGGCAGCCCGATCCAGCCCGCAACCACCGACAGCACGGCGAGGATCGTCAGCGGGATGGTCATCACCGCCGGCGACTCGTGCAGGTGGGCGGCCTTCTCGGGCTCGACCCGGCTCTGGCCCTCGAAGGCGACGAAGTAGGCGCGGAACATGTAGAACGAGGTGAGCCCGGCGGCCGCGAGGCCGATGAACCAGAGCACCGTGTGGCCGCTCGCGAAGGCCGCCTCGAGGACCATGTCCTTCGAGAAGAAGGCGGCGAGCGGCGGCACGCCGGAGATCGCGAGGCAGGCGACGAGGAACGTCCTGCCGGTGATCGGCAGCGAGCGCCTGAGCCCGCCCATCTTGTGGATGTCGAGCTCGCCCGACAGCGCGTGCATCACGCTCCCGGCGCAGAGGAAGAGCAGCGCCTTGAAGCAGGCGTGCGTCATCAGGTGGAAGACGCCCGCCGAGAACGCGCCCACGCCGACGCCGAGCACCATGTAGCCGATCTGCGAGATGGTCGAGTAGGCGAGGATCTTCTTCAGATCGTTCTGCACGAGCGCCATGGTCGCCGCGAAGAACGCGGTGACGGCGCCGATCGTCGCGACGCAGGCGAGCGCGGTCGGCGAGTAGACGTAGAGCGGCGAGAGCCGCGCGATCATGTACACGCCCGCCGTCACCATGGTCGCCGCGTGGATCAGCGCGGAGACCGGCGTCGGGCCGGCCATCGCGTCGGGCAGCCAGACGTAGAGCGGGATCTGCGCCGACTTGCCGGTCGCGCCGAACAGCAGCAGCACGCAGACGGCGGTGACGACGTACGGCGCCGCCTCGGCGAGCTGCGGCGCGAGCCGGTTCACGTCCTCGAAGCGCAGCGAGGGCGTGCCGAGATCGAACAGGTTCCAGAACAGCACGAACATGCCGATCAGGAAGGCCGCGTCGCCCACGCGGTTGACGATCATCGCCTTCCGTCCGGCGTCGGCGTTGGGCGTCTCCTCGTACCAGAAGCCGATCAGGAGGTAGGAGCAGAGCCCCACGCCCTCCCAGCCGATGAACAGCACCGGCAGCGAGTCGGCGAGGACGAGCACGAGCATCGCCGCCGTGAACAGGTTCAGGTAGGCGAAGAAGCGCGCCTCGTCGGCGTCCTCGTGCATGTAGCCGAGCGAGTAGAGGTGGATCAGGAACCCGATGCCCGTCACCACCAGGATCATCACGCTGGTGAGCGCGTCGACCCGGAAGGTCATGTCGAGGCGCAGCGGTGCGACGTCGATCCAGGTGAAGACGTGGTCGACGAGCGCGCCGCCCGCCGGCAGCGACCAGAGCTGCGCCACGGCGACGAGCGACACGAGGAAGGCGAGGAACACGGTGCCCGGCCCGGTCACGTGGACGATGTTCCGCCGGCCGGTGTTCGCGGCGATCACGCCGCAGAGCGTGCCGATCAGCGGCAGGAGCGGGATCCAGCGGAGCAGGCTCGTCGCAAGGACGGCGGCGGTGTCGGGTGCGTGCTCCATCGATCGCCTACCAGCGGAGCAGGTTGATCTCGTCGGCGTTCACGGTGCGCCGCTGCGAGTAGATGGCGAGGAAGATCGCGAGGCCGACGGCGACCTCCGCCGCCGCGACCGTCATGACGAAGAAGACCGCGACCTGCCCGGACATCGAGAGGTGCTGGCGCGCGAGCGCGACGAAGGTCAGGTTCACCGCGTTGAGCATCAGCTCGACCGACATCAGCACGACGATCACGTTGCGTCGCAGCAGCACGCCGGCGCAGCCGATGGCGAAGAGGACCGCCGCGAGGATCAGGTAGTGCTCGATCGAGGCCACGTCACACCTTCCGTCGCGCCATGACCACGGCGCCCACCACCGCGACGAGCAGCAGGAGGCTCGTCAGCTCGAAGGGCAGGAGCTCCACGGAGAACAGGCTCTCGGCGAGCGCTTCGGTCGAGCCGAACGCGGGCGGCGCCGGCGGAGCGTCGATCGGACGGTGCACCGCGATCACCACGCCAAGCTCGAGCGCGAGCAGGAGAGCGAGCGTCAGCCCCGCCGCACCGAGCTTCGACAGCCGGGCGCTGCGCACCTCGCTCTCGACGTTCAACAGCATGAGGACGAACACGAACAGGATGACGATCGCGCCCGCGTAGACGATCACCTGCAGCATCGCGATCAGCTCGGCGTCGAGCTGCACGAACGCGACGGCGACGAGGAAGAGCGTGTTGACCAGCCCGAGCGCGCAGTAGATCGGGTTGCGGTGCAGGACCACCGTGAGGGCCGACGCGATCATCAGGATCGCGATGAAGTAGAAGGCGATCACGCGACCGTGAACCCCTCGAGCGCGAGCACGAGCACCGCGGTCGCGACGACGTTGGCGAGCCCGATCGGCAGCAGGCGCTTCCAGCCGAAGCTCATGAGCTGGTCGTAGCGCAGCCGCGGGAAGGTCCAGCGGACGAGGATCTGCAGCCAGCAGAAGATGAACAGCTTCACCAGGAACGAGAGCACCTGGAGGATCGTCACGACCAGCGACGGCACGGCGAAGAAGTAGCCGCCCGGCAGGTGGAAGCCGTCGCGGTAGAGGTACGGCACCTGCCAGCCGCCGAAGAACAGCGTCGTGACCAGCGCCGCGACGATGGCGATCTCCATGAAGTCGGCCATCATGAACATCGACTGCTTCGAGCCCGAGTACTCGGTGAAGAAGCCGGCGACGAGCTCGGACTCGGCCTCGGGCAGGTCGAACGGCGCCCGCTTCGACTCGGCGATCCCCGCGATGAACAGAAGGATCAAGGCGAGCGGCTGGTAGAAGACGCCCCACGCGGGGATCACGCCCCACATGAGCTCGCCCTGCGCCCGCGCGATCTCCTGCAGGTCGAGCGAGCCGTAGGTGAGGACGATGCTCACCACCGCGAGCCCGAGGCCGATCTCGTAGGAGATCATCTGCGCGGAGCCGCGGAGCCCGCCGAGCAGCGCGTAGCGCGAGTTCGACGCCCAGCCGGCGATCACCACGCCGTAGACCGCGAGCGACACCATCGCGAGGACGAAGAGCAGCCCGACGCTGAGCTCGACCGCCTGCAGGTTGATCACCTGCTCGCCGATCACCAGCACGTCGCCGAAAGGCACCACCGCGAAGGTCGCGAACAGGGGCACCACCGCGATGAACGGCGCGAGCCAGTGCAGGAAGCGGTCCGCATCCTTCGGGATGATGTCTTCCTTGTGGAAGAGCTTCAGCGGGTCCGCCATCAGCGTGTTGACGATGCCGAGGTTGAACGGCAGCAGCCCGCCGAAGATGTTCGCGCGGTTCGCGCCGACCCGGTCCTGGATCAGCGCGGATCCCTTGCGCTCGACCCAGAGCAGCAGGACCGTGACCTGCAGGAGGATCAGCAGCGCGACGAGCGCCTTTACGAAGGCGATCAACAGCTCCATCGGCACACTACCCGACCGGAGCGTGCGCCGCGCGCGGCCGCACGCTCAGTCCCACTCGAGGGCCCCCACCCGCCAGACGTACGCGAGGCCGACACCGAGGATGGCGATGAACACCACCATCTCGGCGAGACCGATCCACCCGAGGCGCCGGAACACGACCGCCCACGGGTACATGAAGACCACCTCGACGTCGAAGACCACGAAGAGGATGGCCGTGAGGTAGAACTTCACCGGGAAGCGAATCCCGCGAATCGAGCCGATCGGAGGATTGCCGGTCTCGAACACCTCGAGCTTCGCCTTCGTCACGCGACGAGGTCCGAGGAGCCAGCTCGCGCCCAGCATGATGCCCGCAACGAGGGCGCACAGAGCGAAGCTGATCAGCAGGGCGACGTAGGGATCCATTGCGGAGAGGTTCTCGACGGAGCGCTTTCCGGGCCGGCCCGCAAGCGAACGGGCAGATTAGAGATTCCGTTTGCCAAGTCAAATTCGCTTGGCTAACGCGCGCTTCGATGATCGCTTCTGCCCGCGACGCGCACGACGCAGGCGTGCTCGCTCGCGCGGCGGCGGAGGCGTGGCCGCGCGCGAGGCTCACCGCCTCGCACCCGCTCGCCGGCGACGCCTCGGCCCGGCGCTACGTTCGCCTCACCTTCGATGGCGGCGGCGCGCCTGCGACGGTGATGGCGATGCTCCTGCCCGAGGGGCCGCGCGCCGCGTCCGAGGAGCTCGCGGCCGAGCTGCACACCGAGGAGCTGCCGTTCGTCAACGTGCAGCGCTTCCTCGCGCGGCACGGCGTTCCGGTGCCGGAGATCTACCACTTCGCGGAGCGGGACGGCGTGCTGCTGCTCGAGGACGTGGGCGACCTGTCGCTCGCCGAGGCGGCGCTGCGCGGCGGCCCCGCGGCGCACGCCCTGCTCCTCGAGGCGAGCGCCACGTGCGCGCAGATCGCGGCGCTCGTGCGCGAGCCCGACCCCGCGTGCGTCGCGTTCCAGGCGACCTACGACCGCGAGCTGATCGGCCGCGAGCTCGAGGTGGTGAGCACGCACGGGCTCGCCGCACCCGACGCGACGGCACCCCGGCCGGCCGGCTCCGACCCGGAGATCGACGCGGCGCTTGCGCGGCTCGGCGACGCGATCGCCGCGCAGCCGCTCGTCCTCATGCACCGCGACTACCACTCCTGGAACCTGCACGTGGACCCGCGGGGGCGCCTCCGGGTGATCGACTTCCAGGACGCGCTCGTCGGTCCGGCGCTCTACGACCTCGCGAGCGTGTGCACCGACCGCGACAGCGACCGGTTCGTCGACCGCGAGCTCGAGGCGCTGATGCTCGCGCGGTTCGCCGACGAGCTCGCGCGGCGCGGCTTCCATCTCTACGACGACCGCGACGTGCTGCGCGCCTCCTACCTCCGCGTCGTCGCCTACCGCACGCTGCGGGTGATCGGCCGCTTCCGCTTCCTCGCGATCGAGCGGGGCAAGCCCGGGTACCTGCGCTTCCTGCCCCGCATGGCGCGGCAGACGAGGCGCGTGCTCGAGGAGCTCGGCGAGCGCGACCTCCTTCGGGTGCTCGCCGCGCGCAGCGAGCTTTTCGCGTGACGGACACTTCGTGCCTCGCGCCGCGCGCCATGATCCTCGCCGCCGGGCGCGGGACCAGGCTCCGGCCGCTCACCGACACCACGCCGAAGCCGCTCGTCCGGGTCGCGGGCCGGCCGCTCATCGCCTACGGGCTCGGGCTCCTGCGCGCCAGCGGCATCACCGACGTCGTGGTGAACGTCCACCACCTGCGCGAGCGCATCATGGCCGAGCTGGACGACGGCGCCGCGTACGGCGTGCGCATCCGCTACTCGGTCGAGACCACGCTGCTCGACACGGGCGGCGGCATCCGCTTCGCGGCCCCCCTGCTGCGCGAGATGCTGCCCCCCGGCGTCCAGGATCCCGCCGACTCGCCGATCGTCGTCCTGAACGCCGACGTGGTGAGCGAGATCCCGATCCGCGACGTGGTCCGCTTCCACCGCGAGCGCCGCGCGCTCGCCACCTTCGTCCTGCGCGACGACCCGCGGGCCGCCTCGTACGGGCTCTTCGGCATCGACCAGGAAGGACGCGTGCGGCGGTTCCTCGGCCGGGGGGCCGGCCCCGGCGAGCTCCCCGAGTACATGTTCGCCTCGCTGCACGTGCTCGACCCGAGGATGCTCGAGCTCATGCCGGAGGGTCCCTTCAGCACGATGCGGGAGCTCTACCCCGAGCTCTTCGCGCGCGGCGAGCCTTTCTACGGTTGGGTCTACGAGGGACGGTGGTACACCGCCGACACCGAGCAGGATCTTCGCCGCACCGACGCGGCTTTGACTGCAGCGCCGCCCTGGTTCTTCTCAGGCAAGGAAGCGGCGCGTTGAAAAGCAAGGGCTTTTGCGCCATGAGCGGCTCGCGCCATCGCGTTTGCGACCGGCATGATGCTTGCTTGGGACGATGGCGACCTGCTTTGATTGAAGGCAGCACATGGGCATCACGGTCATTCAGAGGAGCAGCGCGAAGACGCGCAAGCTGAACCCGCGGCTCGCGCTGGTCCTCGCGGGCGGCGCGGTGACCGGCGGGGCGTTCAAGCTCGGCGGGCTCCGCGCGCTCGACGACTACCTGGTGAGCCGCAAGGTCGTCGACTTCGACATCTACGTCGGGCTCTCGGCGGGCGCGTTCCTGGCGGCGCCGCTCGCCGCGGGGATCTCGCCCGCGGAGCTCGTCGCGAGCATGGAGGGCGAGGGCGAGAGCGGCGAGTTCCGGCTGCTGGACGTCTACTTCCCGAACGTCGGCGAGATCGTGACCAAGCCGCTCGAGTACCTCACCGACCTCGTCACCTACTTCCCGCGCCGGGTGGGCGAAGTTCTGATGCGGAGCCCGCAGACGCTGCGCGAGGTCCGCGAGCCGGTGGAAGCCTGGCTCGCCGAGCCGAGCATCGACCGCCTGCGTGACGTCGCGGCGGCGCTCGTCGCAGGGCTCCAGACCGAGCACGAGTTCCCCTTCCCGCTCGACTACCTGCCCTCCGGCCTCTTCGACAACCGGCGCATCGAGCGCTTCATCCGCACCGGCTTCGAGACCCGCGGCCTCACCAACCGGTTCGACGCGCTGTACCGCGAGCGCGGCAAGGAGCTGTACATCGTCGCGGTGAACCTCGACACCGCCGAGCGCGTCGTCTTCGGGCACGACGAGGACTCCGCGCTCACCATCTCCGAGGCGGTGCAGGCGACGACGGCGCTGCCCGGCTTCTACAAGCCCGCCCGCATCAAGGCCGTCGACTACATCGACGGCGGCGTCCGGTGCACCGCCAACATCGACGTCGCGATCGAGCACGGGGCGGATCTGATCGTCTGCTACAACCCGTTCCGTCCGTACAACAACTCGGTCCGTCTCGGCCGCCGCCGGGGCGAGCCCGGGACGCCGCTCGCCGACCACGGCATGCTCGCCGTGATGAACCAGGTGTTCCGTTCGATGCTGCACTCGCGGCTCCACCTGGCGCTCAACCACTACCGGGAGGACCCGAGCTTCCACGGCGACATCATCCTGATCGAGCCGACCGATACGGACGAGACCTTCTTCAACATGTTCCCGATGGCGTTCTGGGAGCGGAAGCGTGCGGCCGAGCACGGCTACCTCTCGGTCACCAACGCCATCGAGGCCCACTACGAGACGCTGAGCCGGATCTTCGAGCGCTACGGCGTCACGGTGAGCCGCCGCGAGATGCAGGAGGGCGCAAGCCGCATCCGCGAGTCGCTGCAGGAGGAGCAGGGCCTCCTCGAGGCCGACGCCGGCTGACCCGGAATCCGTGGCGAATTGCCGCAGGTGGGGGGCTGTGCTAGCGCCAACCCATGGCGAAACCCCGCGCCACCGAAGGCGAAGCGCTCGACCTGGTCCTCCTGAGCGAGCGCTTCGAGACCGCGTCGCCGGAGGAGATCCTCGCCTGGACCACGGAGCGTTACGCGCCCGACGTGGTGCTCACCATGTCCTTCCAGCACGAGGGCGTGGTGATCGCCCACCTGCTGCGCGACATCGCACCCGACACGCCGATCTTCTTCATCGACACGGGCTATCACTTCCCCGAGACGCTTGCGTACCGCGACGAGCTCATCGCGCGCTTCAACCTCCCGGTGCGGAACCTCACCTCGGTCATGCCGCGGAGCGAGTTCATCGCGCGCTACGGAGACGACCTGCACCAGCGCGATCCCGACCTCTGCTGCAAGATCAACAAGGTCGAGCCGATGCAGCTCGCGCTGCGCGGCGTGCGGGCCTGGATCAACGGCCGCCGGCGCGACCAGGCCGTGACGCGCGGCAAGATGCCGATCGTCGAGCGCCTGCAGGGCGGCATCGTCAAGGTGAACCCGCTCGCCAACTGGACCTCGCGTGACGTCTACCGCTACCTGACCGAGCACGACATCCCGACGCACCCGCTCTTCGAGCAGGGCTACACGAGCATCGGCTGCGCGCCGTGCACCCGGCCGGTGCTCGCCGGCGAGGACGAGCGCGCCGGGCGCTGGGCCGGCAAGGGCAAGGTCGAGTGCGGGCTGCACACCTTCCTGCCGAGCGAGTCGGAGACGGCGGACGAGGAGCCCGCCGAGCCGGCGTCGCGGGGGCAGGCCCGCGCCGTCCCTGAGCGTGCGGCCGAGGGCGAGCCCGAGCCGGCCGCCACGCCGCGCGCCGCCCGCCGCTGAGGCGGCTCGGCGACCTCTACTCGCGCAGGTCCTCGTCGCCGCGTAGCAGGAGCAGGCCGTGCCCGGCCCGCTGGATGATCCAGCGGTGGACCCGGGTCGTCCACGCGTCGATCCGCTCCTCGAGCATCGGCCAGTGCCCGCCGGCGAGCGGCAGGAAGTCCGCCTCGATGCCGCGCGCGCAGATCTCGACCAGGAGCTGCGGGACGACGAGGTCGCCCTGCTGGGCGACCAGCACCGCGGGCACGGCGGGCGCCGCCGGGCGCGCGAGCCGCTCCACCTCGCGCAGGCGCGCCGCCGGCTCGGGCGCGAGGCGCTCGAGCAGGCGCTCCCTCGCGCGCGCCGGGACCTGGGCGAAGTAGGTGTGTGACGGGTCGGGCGGCTGGACCGAGCCGCGCCCCCAGACGCGCAGCGCCGCACGCCGGACGCGCGGCACGATCCGCTGCAGCCCCTCGAGGAGCGGGGCGACGGCGACCGCGGCGCGCACAGCGCCGCGCGCCGCGAGCTCGAGTGCGACCAGCGCTCCAGCGTCGTGGCCGATCACGATCGGCTTCGTCGCGAAGCTGCGCGCGATCCCGGCGACGTGCTCGGCCCACGGCGCGAGCTCGCCGGACTCCGCGTCGGGGCGCGGCGCGTCGAGCAGCACGCAGCGCCAGCCGCGCTGGGCGAAGCCGAGCGCGACGGCGCGCCAGACGTGCGCGTCGAGCCACAGCCCGGGCAGGAGGAGGAGGTCCGCCCGATAGCGCTCGCTCTCCGGGTCGACGATCGTGCGGCCGGCCGTCTCCTCCATGGAGCCCCTTCTAGTACGCCGGCCCCCGAAACGGCGAGAGCCCTCGATCCATCGGATCGAGGGCTCTCGCTGTGTCCGGGCTCAAGGGCCCGACTCGCCTGAGATCAAACTTTTTTAGTCTTGTCCCCCCGACGCGCGTCGAGAGGCAGCCTCCTCTTTTTTCCGGTTAGAGACCTTGCCGTGAGATGGTGCTTACTTGCGCTTGGCCGGGGCCTTCTTCTTCTTGGCCGGGGCCTTCTTCTTTGCCTTTGACGCCGTCTTCGCAGGCGACTTCTTGGCCGCCTTCTTCTTCGCAACTGGCATGCGTGCCTCCTTCGGTTCGTTCAGAACCTTCTTCCCCTCTCAGGCGAGCTCACCACCACCACCAGCCCCACAACCACCTCTTGTTGAACGGCATTTTACGAGCATCGCTTTAAGGATGTCAATAGGAGAATGACATTTTAAAGCCGGCATCAGAACGGAGAAGGAAGAATCCGGGGGCAGAATGCCGTTCAAAGAAAACGCGCCGGCCGCGAGAACCCCGTTTTGCCCATCCCGCTACCGTTTGCCCGGGCGGCCGGGGCACGATACACCGGAGGACGTGACGCGGATCGGGGAGGTGCTGCGGAGGTCGTGGCTTGCGCTCGCGCTGGGCGGGCTCGCGGCGGCGCTCCTCCTCTCCGCGCTGCAGGGCGAGCGCGGGCTCGCGCGCGTCCTGCAGCTCGAGCGCGAGCTGGCGGGCGTGAACGACCGCAACTTCCGCCTCGTCCAGGAGATCGACCGGCTGCGCCACGAGCTCACGATGGTGCGCACCGACGACGCGACCCTCGAGCGGGTCGCGCGGCGCCATCTCGGCATGGTGCGGCCGGGAGAGGTGCTCTACCGCGTGCGCCCGCGCGCGGCCGGCGCTGCTGCGGCCGCATCGGCCGGCCCGGCCGTCAGGCCCGAGAGCGAGGCGCCGCGCCGCTGAGCGGCGTGGTGCAGGAGGACGGCGCCGGGGCCGTCAGCCCTGCTCGCCTCACTCCTCCTCTTCTTCACCCTCGCCCGCGACGAACTCCTCGTACTCGTCCGGGTCCATCAGGTCGTCGAACTCCGAGTCGTCCCGCAGCTCGACCTCGATGAGCCACCCCGCGTGGTACGGGTCCTCGTTGGCCAGCGTCGGCTGATCCTCGAGCTCGGTGTTCGTGCCCACGACCACGCCGGTGACCGGCGCGATCAGCTCGTGCACCTCGTTGGTCGACTCGATCTCGCCCAGCGGCTCACCGCGCTCGATCTCCTCGCCCACCTCGGGCAGGTGCACCGCGATGATCTCTCCAAGCTTCTGCTGCAGGTAGTCCGACACACCGACCTGGGCCTGATCGCCCTCGACGCGCACCCACAGATGCTCGTCGGAGAATTTCAGCTTCTCGGCCATGCGAACTCCTCGCCCCGAAGTGCGAGGGTCTTAAGGCCCGAGCGTACCACAGTCAAGCCAACGCAGGGCCCTCTCGCGACCTTTCGACCTTCGCGCGGGGCGACGTCCACGAGCGGAGCAGGCGTTGCTCCGCCGGCACGTCTCGTGCACACGCCTCATGCAGCGGCGCGTTGCTCGAGTCGCGCGTCAGGCTCCCAGCACGGCCGGGGTGGAGCGCCCCAATGGACACTCCACCCCGGCACCACCTGGGCCACCTCCTCCACCCCCCGGGAAGGCCGCCTCCACAACGTCCCAACCGTCCCCCGGCCTTCCATCGCCGGCGTGCGTCCAGGCCCCGCACGCCGGCCATGCTCACGAACAGCCGCTCGTCGCCCCGCAGTTGGTGCAACGGTAGCAGGAGCCGTTCCGAATCATGATCGAGCCGCAGTCGGAGCAACTCGGCGCATCGGCCTGCGGGCTGAAGGTCACCGTCACGCTCGCCGAGGCTGTGAGCCGGCCCCCGACGTCGGCCTCGCCCACGGCCGCGTGCGGCTCGCGCGCCGCCTCCTCGTGCTCCGTGAGCCCCACCTGCGATCGCTTGTCCGCCGCGAGGAAGCGTACGCCGAGGAAGCGGAAGATGTAGTCGGTCAGCGACTTGGCGTACGGGATCTCGGGGTTCTTGGTGAAGCCCGAGGGCTCGAAGCGGACGTGGCTGAACTTGCTGACCAGCGCGTCGAGCGGCACGCCGTACTGCAGCGCGAGCGAGGTGAGGGTCGCGATCGTGTCCATCAGGCCGGAGATCGTGCTGCCCTCCTTGGCCATCTTGATGAAGATCTCGCCCGGCGTGCCGTCGTCGTAGAAGCCGACGTGGATGTACCCCTCGTGCCCCGCGACCTCGAACTTGTGCCGCACCGACCGACAGTCGGCGGGCAGCCGGCGGCGCATGGGCTGCGACTCGACCGGCACCGAGGCCGGCGCCGGCGCCGACGTCAGCGTCGCCACCGGCTGACGCGCCGGCTCCGCCGCCGGCTCGGCGCTCGCCGTCCCCTCGCGCGCCGTGTTGAGCGGCTGCGTCCGCTTGCAGCCGTCGCGGTAGATCGCCACCGCCTTGAGCCCGAGCTTCCACGCCAGCATGAAGGCGTCGAGCACCTGCTCCGGCGTCGTGTCGTTCGGCATGTTGATGGTCTTCGAGATGGCGCCGGAGAGGAACGGCTGCACCGCGCCCATCATCCGGAGGTGCCCCTCCGGCGAGATCGCGCGTGAGCCCTTCGCGGGCTTGAAGGCGCAGTCGAAGACCGGCAGGTGCTCGTCGCGCAGCCCGGGCGCGCCCTCGATCGTGTCCTCCGCCTCGAGGTACTCGACGATCGCCTGCACCTCCTTCGAGTCGTAGCCGAGCCGGGTGAGCGCGCCGGGGACGGTGCTGTTCACCATCTTGAGCATGCCGCCGCCGACCAGCTTCTTGTACTTCACGAGCGCGATGTCCGGCTCGACGCCCGTCGTGTCGCAGTCCATCATGAACGCGATCGTGCCGGTCGGCGCGAGCACCGTCGCCTGCGAGTTGCGGAAGCCGCTCTCGCGCCCGAGGGCGAGCGCCTGATCCCAGACGCTGCGCGCCGCGTGCAGCAGGTCGAGCGGCACGTAGGTCGAGGAGAGCTTCATCGCGTGGCTGCGGTGCTTCTCGATCACCCCGAGCATCGGCTCGCGGTTCGCGGCGAAGCCCTCGAACGGCCCGAGAACGCTCGCGATGCGCGCCGACTGGAGATACGCCTCGCCGCACAGCAGCGCGGTGACCGCGCCCGCGTACTGGCGCCCGGCCTCCGAGTCGTACGGCATGCCGAGCTCCATGAGCAGCGCGCCGAGGTTCGCGTAGCCCAGGCCGAGCTCGCGGAAGGCGTGCGCGTTGCGGGCGATCTCGGGCGTCGGATAGCTCGACGCGTCGACGATGATGTCCTGCGCGGTGATCAGGATGTCGACCGCGTGGCGGAAGGACACGGTGTCGAGCTCGCCGTTCTCGCCGAGGAACTTCATCAGGTTGATCGAGGCGAGGTTGCATGCCGAGTCGTCGAGGTGCATGTACTCGCTGCATGGGTTCGACGCGTTGATCCGACCGCTGTTCGGGCAGGTGTGCCAGGCGTTGATCGTCGTATCGAACTGCATGCCCGGGTCGCCGCAGAAGTGCGCCGCCTCGGCGATCATCCGCATGAGGTCACGCGCCCGGTAGGTCTCCGCCGGCTCGCCGGTCGTGACGAAGCGGGTCGTCCACTCGCGGTCCTCCTCGACGGCGCGCATGAACTCGTCGGTGACCCGCACCGAGTTGTTCGCGTTCTGGAAGAACACCGACGCGTACGCAGGTCCGTCGAGCGAGCCGTCGTAGCCCGCGTCGATCAGCGCCCAGGCCTTCTTCTCCTCCTCGGCCTTGCAGCGGATGAACTCGACGATGTCGGGATGGTCGACGTTGAGCACGACCATCTTCGCCGCGCGGCGCGTCTTGCCGCCCGACTTGATCACGCCCGCCGAGGCGTCCGCGGCGCGCATGAAGGACACCGGCCCCGAGGCGGTCCCGCCGCCGCCCAGGCGCTCCTTCGAGGAGCGGATGCGCGACAGGTTGACCCCCGAGCCGGAGCCGCCCTTGAAGATGATCCCCTCACGGCGGTACCAGTCGAGGATCGACTCCATGGTGTCGTTCACCGACAGGATGAAGCACGCCGAGCACTGGGGCTTCGGCTCCACGCCGACGTTGAACCAGACCGGCGAGTTGAACGACGCCTTCTGCTTGATCAGCAGGTGGGTGAGCTCGTCGGCGAAGATCTCGGCGTCGGCCGGGGTCGCGAAGTACCCCTGCTCCTCACCCCACGTCTTGATCGACCGCACCACCCGGCCGACGAGCTGCTTGACGCTGTTCTCGCGCTGCGGCGTGCCGAGCGGGCCGCGGAAGTACTTCGACGCGACGACGTTCGTCGCGAGCTGCGACCACGCGGCCGGCACCTCGACGTCGCGCTGCTCGAAGACGACCTCGCCGCTCTCGCCGCTGATCACCGCGTTGCGCCGCTCCCAGACCTCCGACTCGATCGGGTCGATGCGGTCGCTCGGGCGGACGTCGCCGCGCCGCCGCGCCTCGGGGGTTGCGGTGAACCAGCGGCGGATGGTCAGGCCGGGCCCCGGGCGGCTCGCCGGCCGGGGTGCGCCGCCGCTCTCGCGCCGTGCCGGCTCACCGGCTGCATTGCTGACGTCGTCGCCCGTCTTCACACGATTCGCCTGCGTGAAAGTGTCCACGGCACACCCCCTCTCGCCAGGTGCCGGCGCACTGCCGCCCCCCGTGCCGATCAAGCTCCCCGCGCGCCCCGTCCGCCAGGTGTCGACCCCAGCCCGCGCTGGCGGCCCCTGCCGCCAGGACGCTCCCTTGATCTTGTGTACGGGGCTTCACTGCCACACTAGATATAGTGCTGTCAAGGGGGATCTGCAGGCCGCGGCGGCAAAGCCGTTCCGGGGCCGGTCGCGAGGCGTCAAGAGATGATTCCAAAGCTGCGCGAGCTGCTCGCGGGCGCGCTCCAGGCTGCGGGCCTCGACGGCACGACCGACGTCTGGCGGCTCGCCGAGGTGTGGTCCACGGCGCTCGGGCCGCTGATCGCGAAGCAGGCGACGCCGCTGCGTCTGGTGCGAGGCGAGCTGGTCGTCGCGGTCGCCGATGCGGTCTGGCGGCAGGAGCTCGCGCTGCTCGCGCCGGAGATCGCTGCGAGGCTCAACGGCGCCGTGGGCCGCGACATCGTGCAGCGGATCCGGTTCGTCGGCGGCGACGCCGCAAGCCCGCTCGAGGAGCGGCATGCGGGCGTCCGTCGGCGCTTGACGGGCGCGGCCGTCACGCGAGGCGGCGGACGCAGCGGGCGTGACACGGGCGCGCCTCCTGGGTCGGCCGCGAGCGGCAGCGCGGCGCGCGGCGAGCTCGAGGAGGCGCTCCGCTCGCTCGCCGCGAAGCGAGCCGAGCGTCTCCTCGCCGACGCGACGGACGGGCGCGTGCGCCGTCGTCGTACTTGACGCCGCGGGGGCGGGCACGCGCGCCGGCGGGGTGATAGAGGTCGACGATGCGGATGCGCGAACCTTCCTTCGGACGGCGGGCGATGGGGCTCGGCGGGCGGCTCGTGCGCCTGGTCGTGATCGCCGCCGTCCTGGTGCTGGTCCTGCTCACGCTGTGGGCGGGGTGGTCGGCGCCGACCGTCCGGCTCGCGAAGCCGGTCGAGGTGGTCGGCCGGGCAACGCCGCTCGAGCTCACGATCGACGCGGGGCGCAGCGGGCTGCGCTCGTGGCGCGTCCTGCTGCGCGCCGGCGACACCTCGTCCGTGGTCGCGGAAGGCGAGCATCCCCGCAGGGGGCTGCTCGGCAGCGGCGTGCGCACGCAGCCCGTGCAGGTCGTGCTCGACGCGCGCGCGGCCGGGCTCGCGGAGGGGCCCGCGGAGCTCGTGGTCGAGGTCCGTGACCATTCGCCGCGCGCCTTCGTGACCGGCGCGACCGCGGCGCTCGTCCAGCCGGTCACCGTGGACCTCACGCCGCCGAACGTCACCGTGCAGGGCGGCCAGCACTACCTCACGCGCGGCGGCAGCGACGCGGTCGTGTACACCACGAGCGACGACGTCGTGTCGTCCGGCGTCCAAGTCGGCGACCTGTTCTTCCCCGGCGAGGCCGCGGTGCCGCACGACGCGAGCGCGCGGGTCGCGCTCTACACGCTGCCGCACGACGCGCCGCCGAACACCCGGCCGAAGGTGGTCGCGGAGGACGCGGCCGGCAACCGCCGCGAGGTGCCCTTCCCGGTCGCGATCCGCGAGAAGACCTTCCCTTCGGAGGAGATCGTGATCGGCGACCAGTTCCTCTCGGTCAAGGTCCCCGAGATCCTCGAGGTGAACGAGCTCGCGCCGGCGAGCGACCCGGTCGCGAGCTACCTGCTCGTGAACCGCGACCTCCGCCGGCGGAGCGAGGAGCAGATCAAGGAGATCACCGCCCGGAGCGAGCCGCGCCTCCTGCTCGACGGCGCCTTCCGCCAGCAGCCCGGCAGCCAGGTCGGCTCGCGCTTCGCCGAGCGCCGCACCTACCGCTACAACGGGGAGGTGATCGACACCCAGGTCCACCTTGGCTACGACCTCGCCTCCGTCAAGCAAGCACCGGTGTACGCGGGCAACGCGGGCAAGGTCTCGTTCGTCGGCAACCTCGGCATCTACGGCACCGCGGTGATCATCGACCACGGCCTCGGGCTCGCGTCGCTCTACGCGCACCTGAGCAGCACGGAGGTCAGCGAGGGGCAGGAGGTCGCGAAGGGCGCGCCGATCGGGCGCACCGGCGAGACCGGGCTCGCGGGCGGCGACCACCTGCACTTCAGCATCATGGTCCGCGGCACCCACGTCGACCCGGTCGAGTGGTGGGATCCGAAGTGGCTGCAGAACCGGATCCTCGCGCAGCTCGAGCCCCCTGCGCCGCCGGCGGCGCCGGCGTCTGCGCCGGCCTCCGAGCCCGCCCCCGGCGCCGCGCCGGCGGCGGCCGCGAGCGGAGCC
>FWPU01003711.1_pt1 | contig 37605 bp, 41 predicted proteins | sample 2228361 | NCBI WGS metagenome assembly FWPU01 (sample SAMEA103939777, study PRJEB20133) | metagenome
CTCTTTGCCAGGAATTTTAATAAGCAAAGGAACATTTAATAGTTCATTATAAAGTTTAATATGGTGGAAACCTTCTCCATGTTCCAAAAATTCGTCTCCATGATCAGCGGTTAAACAAATAATGGTGTTTTGATAAATATCTTCTTTTTTAAGAAACTCCAAGAGTTCACCCACTTTTTTATCTATATACTTTATTCCTTCATCGTAAAGATAAACAAAATTTTTAAAATAGTGAGTTAGCCATTTTTTAAAAGGGCTTTTTTTAAGAATTGGAAATTTTCTAAACAAGTGGTAATAACCAGTAAGTAAGACACTAACAAATTCTTGGAAAGAAAATGGGCCATCAAATTGGCGAGTTTTCAGCGATAAATACGGTAAATGAACATCCATATAATGACTCCAGACAAAAAAAGGTTTTTTGTTTTCTTTTTGAAGTGAAATAAAATCTTTAACAGGTGTATTAATGGTATCAGCTTTAACATTTAATTTTTTTACTAATGATTTTTTCTTCTCGTTATTCAATTTATATTTCCGATATTCTAACTTTAGAAATAATTCTGGAAAAAAAATAACAGCAATTGCCCTCAAATGTTTTTTAAAAAATCGTTTTAAAAAATTTGTCTCATTTTTTTGAGATTCAAAAGGAAGTGATAAATCTTCAAAAAAATCCCAACCCTGATTATAACCAAAAAAATTAGAAAGATAAGGATTAGAGTGAAAAGCCGCAGTAACATAACCTTGTTCCTGAAAAACTTCACTGATTAATTTCCGAGGTTTCTCTATTTTGTTTGGGCCAGCGTAATCTAAAGGGTAGGTTGAAGTTAAAATGGAAGGAAAAGAATGAGGGGTAACAGGACCGACAGAAAAGGCATTTAAAAAAACACTGGCTTCTTTGGCCAAATTATCGATATTGGGACTAATGTTTTTTTGATAGCCCATAAAACCGAGGTGATCAGCCCGCAAAGAATCAATAGTGATTAAAATAACGTTAAGTTTTTTATTCATAAAATATTTCCTACACCAATAATTTTTCCTTTATCTTTTAAAACAATTTTTCCTAAAATGGTTTTGCCTTCTGTATCAAAAGCAATCTCTTTTTCTAATGAAACTTGATAAGTGGTTTTCCTTCCCTGAAAAATATTTATTGGTTCTTTTAATTCACATTTAACTTGAGAGGTTCCACATTCTAAAATTAAATTTCTTTGGCTTGGTCTTTCTATCCAAAAAACTTCTCCAGATAAAATGTTGCCTACTTTTAAAATGGAATTTTTCTCCACAATTACTGCTCCCCGTTGAATATCTTTTTCTGGAATTTCAATTCCTACATTCTGACCAGCTACAGCTTTTTCTTTGCTTTCTTCTCCGTCTTTGATAGATAAAATTTTGGTTTTTTTATTATCCGGCAAAATTAAAATTTCTTGTCCTTTCTTGATTTTCCCGCTCTCTACTTTGCCTACTAAAAATTCTTGATAATTGTCTTGAATAAGAAAAATTAAATCGGAATTTTCCAAAGAACCCGGTGGTTCAATTTTATTCTCCAAAAATTCCATCAATGTCTCTCCTTGATACCAGGGCATCTTTTTAGATTTTTCAACAACATTATCTCCATTAAAAGCAGATATTGGAAAAAAACAAATTTTTTCTGCTATATAGCCAATTTCAGTTAAAACACCATTAAGTTTTTTCCTAATTTCTTCAAAAAAATCTTTACGGTATTCTGCCTTATCCATTTTATTAATCACCACTCCCAATTGTTTAATCCCCAAAAGTTTAGCAATTTGTAAGTGCTCTTTTGTCTGTTCTTTAATTCCTTCATCTATCGCTATAACAAGTAAAGCAACCTCGGCGGCCGAGGCTCCGGTTAACATATTAGAAATTAATTCTTTATGACCTGGGACATCAATTAATTGATAATTTCTTTTTTGTCCTTTTAAAAAAACTCTGGTAGTATCAATAGTCATTTCTCTTTCTCTTTCTTCTTTAAAACTATCAACTAAATGGGCTAATTCAAATTTCCGTCCCCAAGACCTATCTACTTCTTGAACCTCCTTGTAGCGACTTTCTTTTATTGATTTTGTATCTAAAAGCAACCTGCCAATCAAAGTTGACTTTCCATGATCTTTGTGACCGATTAAAACAATAGGAATTTCTTGCATAGGTTTACATATATCCGAGTTCCCGGAGTCGTTGCATTACATATTCTTTTTCCTTATCAAGTTCTCTTCCGCTTCTTTCAGATACTTGACTCGTTTTTAATTCTTCAATAATTTTATCAATAGTGTCGGCATTGGATTCAATGGGATGGGTTACCTCTTTATAACCCAAACTTCTATATCTTTTTCCATTTCTAGCTAAATACAAAGGGTTAAAAGGAATATTTTTCTCTTTGGTATACAGCCAAACATCTAATTCTGTCCAATGTAACAAAGGGTGAATTCTAACATGGGAGGCATCTTTAAATTCGGAAATATAATTGAAAACCTCTGGAGGTTGCTTTTCAAAATTCCAACGGAAATCTTTGTCTCTGGGAGAAAAATATCTTTCCTTGGCCCTAATCCCATGTTCGTCTCTTCTAATTGAGACGATTAAAGCGTCAAATTTATGTTCATCTAAAAGTTTTTTCAAGGTCTCAGCTTTATTCAATCCTTCAGTTGTACCTGAAATTTCATCAGTTTCATGTTTTACCTTGCCTATGATAAGATTTATCCCCCATTCTTTAACCAATCTATCTCGGAATTCGTAGGTTTCTGGAAAATCATGGCCGCTATCTAAATGAATTGCCGGAAATGGTAGTTTCCCAAAAAAGGCTCTTTTGCAAAGATAAAGCATGCAGGTACTATCTTTACCCATCGACCAAAGCATAGCCGGCTTTTTAAATCTGGCTTTTACTTCTCTTAAAATATAAATGCTTTTTTGTTCTAATTGTTGAAGATGAAATTCCATAGTGTTTTATTTCTTAACCTCAATTATATACCCCCATTTTTGCCAGTTTTGGTCTGGCCAAATTTCTGGGGTAATTTTAGATAAAATAATTTTTTCTTTCGGAATAAATTCTTTTAACAAACTTACATAATCTCTTTTCCAGACGCCAATATGAGCATCATAAACATCTTTCTTTTGGTTTGGTGTATGCCATTCTACTAATATTATACCTTTTTTAGCAATTCTTAATATTTCTCTAATAATGCCTTTAATTTTATCTGGCCCAATATACATTAAAACCGCATCGGTGAAAACAACATCAAAATTTTTTTCTGGGAAATTATTTAATTTGTCTGCTTTACCCACTAAAAGTTCTACATTTTTAATTCTCTCTTTTTTTAATAATTTTTTGCCAGCTTCAATTGCTTTTTGATTAATATCAATGCCGGTAAATTTTGCTTGGGGAAATTTTTTTGCCAATAAATATAAATTTAGGGCATAACCACAACCTATCTCCAAAATATTTAAAAATGGCTGTAAATTCGCAATTTTTTCAATTAGAAATGACCGATGAGGGTGATTAACTCCAGAAAAATCATTAAATTCTTTTCTCTGCCAATAATTTTCTAAAAAAGTTGTGCCGCAAAATTTAACTTTTAAACCAGAAATCTGCCACAAAATTTTTTGAGCTAATGAGTAAATTAAAGGATATTTTTCTAAAATTTTTTTAATTTTTTCTTTCATTTTAAAAAGGATTGATAAATTTTTTCCATTTTTGCCATTTCTTTTTGATAATTATTGTTTTCTTCAATCCATTTTCGGTGGGCTAAAGAAAATTTTTGTCTCAATTTTTCATCTTTTAAAAGAGCGATTATTTCTTGAGCCAAAATTTCTGAATTTTTACAGGGAAAAATAAAGCCATTTTCGCCATCTTTAATTATTAATTTATTGTCTCCAGAATCACTCAAAACAACTGCCAAACCGCAAGCCATTGCTTCAGCGGTACTGGCAGCTAATCCCGTTTCTACCAATGAAGTACAAACGAAAATATCGGCAATATTGTAATAATCGGGCAGATCTTCAGGCAAAACCCAACCAACAAATTTAATTTTATCTAATACTCCCAAAGATTTAGCCAATTTTATTAATCTTTCTTTTTCTTCACCATCGCCCACAATCAAAAATCTTGCTTCTGGCTTTTCTTTTAAAATTAAAGGGGCAGAACGAATTAAAGTTTCTACATCACATTCTTTTCTAAGTGGTTTTACACTGAGAATAATTTTTTCATTTTCTTTAAAAAATTTCTCTTTTAAAGTTTTATTTGCCGGCTGAGGTTTAAAGTTATCAACATCAACCCCATAACGAACGATTTTTATTTTTTGAGGATCAGCGCCCAATTTTTTCATTGCTTCTCTTATATTTTCACCGTCACAAACCAATAAATTGGTTCGTTTAATAGCAAATTGATTTAAAATTTTATAGATTTTTGGCAATTTTCTCTGAAAGGGAATATCTAAAATGCCAGGGTCAGCAATAGTATAAATTAAGGGAAAACATTGGGCAAAAACCGCTAACCAGCCATTACTGCTTCCTAAAGCATGAAAAACATCTGGCTTAATTTGTTTTTTAAAGCGGCGAATTTGAAATAAAATGGGCAAAAAATTAAAAAAATGAGATAAAGAGGATAAAGGCAATTTCTTTTGCTTAACTAAAAAAATCTTAGCTTTTTGATAATCAAAAGTGGTTGACTTTAAAGAAATAATGCTAATTTGATGATTTTTCTGAAGAAAATATTTCACCCATCTAAAAGTATGAATACTACTAGCATCAGCTATATAACAAATGTGCATATTATACTAATCTCTTGGGATATTTATAATTGCTAATTCCCCTGATTAAGTCTTCAAAATCATTAAAAAGCATTTTGTCTGAATTTTCTTTATACCATTTAACCGCATTTTCGGCAATGTATTTATATTTTTGGTAGTTATCCAAAAAATAGCTTAATTTTTCATTATTGCCTTCTACTTCAGAAAGCGGAATGTAATGTTCAAAGGGTTTAACTTTTAAAAGTTTTAAATCTGGAACTTCTGGAAAAATTGGGATGGCTCCAGAACCAAGGGTTTCGTAATACTTCCATCCCAATACCGGATATTTCATCCTGCCAAATATCACATATTTTGACGAACCTAAATATTCAGACCATTTATTAAGATAGCGAACTTTTTGCTTTGAAAAATAATCCATATATTCTGTTTCTCCTCCCCACTGAGAGGAAAGAACGCCAACCCAATGAGAAAATTCAATTTTGTATTTTGAATTTAATTTTTTAATTTGTTCATCTAAAATAACTCTTTCTCGGTAGATGGGAGAAGCAGTGGCGCCAATTACTAACAAATCAAGTTTTTTTTCGCCCAAATTCGCTCGGGTGAAAAACATTGAAGGAAAAAGCGGATAAAATGCTATTTTTGTCTGAGAGGGAAATTTAAAATTTTCTTGCCATTGGGCGGGATAAGAAGTTAAAAAAATATCTGGTTTTAACCAATCAATCACCCATTGAAAATAAGTTCTTTCTTCCCAGAAATCGTGGCCATAAAGAATAACTGGGATATTTGGTCTGGGAAATTTCATCCCAAAAATATCAATAAAAACCCACAAAAAATCATATTTTTGCCAATCAATGCCCACGGGCCGCTCAATGATATCTCGTTGAAAAGCGTAAGCGAGTCGCCTTGTTCCAACCAACACTCCTTGATCAGCTCTAACTCGCAAAATGTTGTCTTTTTTAGCGTTTGGCCTTAAAAATAAACCTCTTGGCGCTGGCAAATCAAAACGGCAACCAATGCCAAAATCAAAATTATGATGATAGTGAACCCATAATTCATTGCCTTGTTTTTGGCATAAATCTTCGCACTCTTTAGATTGATTGCATTTATGGGAAATAAATAAATTTTTTTGCCTCACCCGCGATAGCCACTCGCATTTTTGGCAAATTGAGCAAATAAATTTTGAATTGGGACCGCCATAAGTAAAAATGTCTTTTCGGCTAATTTTTTCGCCATCTAAATCAAAATAGCCGGGTGTGTTGCCGTACCAAAATTCTTTTAATTTTTCCATTAAATCCGTGGAATTAACCTTAAAAAATTTTGGATTAGGAGGATAAATAGAATAAATTAAAGAAGGCGCTACGCTATATCTTAAATTTAATAAAAATTCGCTTTTCCAGATTAAATTATTAAGGGGGCCTAACAAAAAAAGAATTATTCTTTTGAAAACATACAAAATGCCCCTCTCTTTTAATTCATATTTTAAAATTTGCAATTTATGGTTCATTTAAAAATAGTTTTAAATATCTCTTGAAATCTTTTTTCATAAGTGTGGTCTCTAATTGTGCGTTCGTATCCTGCCCGGACAATCTCTTCGCGCTCTCTATCATGAGATAAATAATATTTTATCTTTTCAATAAGGTCTTTAACATTTTCAAAGCAGACAATTTCTTTTCCGAGTTCGTAATAATCTTTTAGATTGTCAGCATATTCAGTTAGGCAAAATCCTCGGCAGCCGGGAATCTCAAAATTCCTGCCTTTAATCTGGCGGCTCCATAAACTTGCCGGCATTGCTTTTATGTGGTCTAACCATTCTTTTGGGTTGCGCAAACCAAGTGATCTGTTGGCTTTTCTTTTAAGGAAAACAAGCCCCAATTCTTTCCAGAAAACTCCAGAGCTTTTAGTAAAATTAAGATTTATTTTACTTTGAGAAAATATCTTAATCATATCTTCTTGTGAAACCCTGCCATTTTGCCAACCAGAACCCCAGCACTTTACGTTTATACCCGCTTTTTGTATTTTCTGAATAATTTTCTTTCTGTTACCATGAGGCGCGCCGACAAATGTGACATCATAAATTTTTGGCAAATTTAAGGGCTTATATAAAAAATGGTTGCAAGCCCACTGGGTATGGATAACATTTTTGTAGCCGATGCGATGGTACTTTGCCGGAGCCTGCGAATCGGTCGTTGCCACGAAAGTGTAATCAAAACAGCGATATTTTGAAAATATCTCAAACTGCCAATGGTCGTCTGTCATCCAAATAGCTGTTTTAATGCCGCTTTTGGTTATTTTCTGAATAATTTCTTTTTTAACCCCACCTTCAACAAAAAAAACTAAATCTGGTTTTTCTTTTTTTGTTATTTCCCATAGTTCTCTGCTCGCTTCCTCTAATCCTTTTTCTAATGTCTTTTCATCTGATGGAAATAATAACACTGTATAAATGCCATTGTCCATTTTCAGCAGAGTGTCGTAAAAATTATAATAAGAAAAGCTCAAACCCCTTTCTGGTTTGCCATAATCATATTTATTAGACACCAAAATAATTTTCATATTTTTTTAAACCAAAAAAGGCCGCAGGCATAGTTCTGTTTTCTTAGCTCTTCTGGTTGAATTTTTTCCATAAAACGACCTTCATCATTAATGCCGGAAAACTCAACTAATTTTAAATCATTAAAATATTGAAGAATCTGCTCTGGGGAATGTATTCTGTGAGCATTAAAACATAATTTCGGTTTTCCCACTGGCAAAGAAAGATATAAATTGCCTTCTTTCGCCAGTACTCTGGCTAATTCTCGGCAGGCCTTTTTTGTGCCTTCGGGGTCAAGTTTATCTCCGTATCTTCCAAGACCAATATGTTCAACAACATGAAGACAAGAAAGCGAAGAGATAGAATTGTTGGGAAAGGGTAAATTCGTAATGTCGCCTTTTATTGACTCAAAATTTTTCAAATTCACCTCCAGGGGCCGAATATCAACAAAGGTAACTTTGGTAATTGTAGATAAAAATCCAACAAAATCTACCCGAGAACCAATATCAATATGACGCTTTATTTTGCTTTTAATAATCTTTTCTGCCGCCCAAATATCTTGATAAAAATAATGACTGTCAAATGGGCTGGTTTTGGTTTTGTCGCCAAGAATGGGACAGATATCCAGCAAACTAATTTTTTCTAAACCTGACATTTTTGAATAAGAAATTAAATCGCACAAAAAACCTGGATATCGGAAAAAACTCCAGAATATCTGAATCGGATCAAAAACTGGTTTAACTAATCCATAAAGAAAATAAATAAATTTAGGATAAACTCTTTTTTGTTTCATAAAAATCTAGCGTATATATCTCCCCAAAGTAAATTGTTATTTACCCCTAAATTTAATCTTTCTTCCAACTCCTTGGCTGAACACCAATGGGAAAGATAAAAATGCCTTGATTCAGCCAAAACAAAATTAAATTCATTGTATCCTAAAGAAAGAAGATAGTTTAGGCACTCTTTTGTTTGTTGAGGAAATTCTTTAACAAACTCAAAAGAAAGAAACTTAATTGGTTGAGACAAACCTTTCAAAACCTTTAATTCAAATCCCTCCACATCAATTTTGCAAAAAACAGGTAACCCAAATTCTTTAATCAAGTTATCCAGGGTAGTACAATCAACAAGCTGCTTTTTGGTCCACTTATAATTTGAAAATCGACCGGTTTTCCATTGAGCCGAAAAGGTAGATATAGAATCTGCCTCTTGGCAGATAGATAAAACTAATTTTTCTTCCTTGTCAGAAAGACCCTTTTTTATGAGAAAACAATTTGGGTTCTTGCCAAACTTTTTCTTCAAATAATAAAAACAATTTTCCTGGGGTTCAAGCGCAACCACCTTCGCACCCAATTCAACAAGCGCTTCTGTTTTTATGCCGCGATAAGCTCCAATATCAAAACATAAATCTCCCGGTTTAATAAATTGAGAGTAAAAATTAACTAATTCCGCATAATCTCCCTGATTCTTTCTTGACTGAGAAGAAAAATAAACCAATCTTGCATAGAGGGGTTCAAAAAATTTCCATAATTTCGCTTTAACCAATATTCTTTTTAATTTATGTCTAAAACGATATTCCATATTTCTTTATAATTAATCTTAATATCAACATTGCCAGAAAATAAACTGCCGCCCCCACTAAAACTAAAAATAAAACATGAAATTTTGCAAAAAATGGGTTGGTAATTGTAAAAAACATTATTAAAGTGGCAATGCCGGCGATTGTTATATTAAAAGAAGTTTCTCTATTAAAAAAAGAAAGGGAAAGATTTTTTAAGACGAAATAAGACAGCAAAAGAAACATTAAAAAATAAGTTATCACGGTAACGAGGGCTGCCCCATAAAGGCTATATTTGGGAATTAAGAAAGCATTTAAAATAATATTAACAATCATTCCGCCCATAGCAACAAAGAATGTCTTTTTCTCTTGATTTCTTGCCACCAAAACATTAGTTAAGGGATTAGATATAAAAACGAGGACTGCCATAAATAACAAAATTTGAAAAGCCAAAACTGAAGGGCTATAACTTTGGTCATAAATAAAGTCAATAATTTTTGGGGCAAGAGTTATCCCCCCAATTACCAAAGGCATAGCCAAGATAATCATTATTTTCACATAATAATTCCAAATTTTTTGAAGCTTCTCTTTTGATTCGCCAAAAGAGCTGCTGAGAATCGGAAAAATACTAGTGGAAATTAATCCTACTGGGATTAGAGTCGCTCCAATAATTCTATAGGCCGCATTATACCATCCGGTCTGGGTGATTTGACCAAAATATCCCATCATTACCGAATCAGTTTGACTATAAATTGTGGCAAAAAATCCAGCCAAAGCCAACGGCCAAGACATTTTTAAAAATTTGAGCCAAGTAGCTTTATTCCAACAAAGACGCAATCTATAAAATTTAGAATGGAAAAAAATTAAAAAAATAGTCAAAAAAACAAGTATCCCGGCCAAATAGCTATAAGCTAAATTTTCAGCTGATGGAAAATTGAAAATTACAAAGAATCCAAAACCAAAAAAAAGAACCGCCTTCAACATCTCCGCCCAAGCCTCGTGCTCCATTTTTTGTCGCGCTTCCAAAAACGCATATACAATTTGAACGAAACTGCCAATGAAAACATAAACCGCTAAAATCCAGATAATTTTTCGAATAGTTGGGTCTGAAGTAACCAAAAAAGAACCGATAAGAACCAAAGCCAATGTTCCGACTATCAAAAGAATTTTCAAAGATAAAAGAGCTGGGAAATCCCTTTCTTTTTCTCTTCCTTGAGAAAGCTCACGGGTAGCAATCGGAGAAAGACCCAAATCGGAAAAAACACTTAACAAAAAAATAAAAGAAAGGGCAAAAGCAAATTTTCCATACTCGGTGGCTCCCAAGATTCTGGCTATATAAATAAACAGAAAAAATGTCAGAATTCTACTTATGCCATTAGATGCTGCCAGCCAGAAAGTGTTTTTAAAGATTGTTTGTTTAATACTGACATTATCAAAGAAAAATGATTTGATGCTATTGAAATTTTTTATATTCATAATTTAACCTGTTTTTCATATTCTAATCATTTGATATAAAACCTAAACTGAAGATGAAGGTAAATTACGTTCTGAACAAACTTTAGCAATCCACTTGTAAGTTTTTTCTAGGCCCTCATGCAGAGAAATTTTTGGCTCCCAGCCGAGAACTTTTTTACATAAGGTATTGTCGGAATTTCTTCCCCTAACTCCTTGGGGTTTGTCTAACAGATATTTCTTTTTGATTTTTTTGCCGGCAATTTTAGCGATAATGTCTACCATTTCATCAATAGTAACTAATCTATCAGATCCAATGTTCAAAGGTTCCTTAAAATCCGATTCCATTAAACGGTAACTCCCCTCTAAACAATCATCGATATAGCAGAAAGAGCGGCTTTGTTTTCCATCTCCCCAAATCTCAATTTCATCATCGTCTTTTGCTGAAGCTATTTTCCTGCACAAAGCTGCCGGCGCTTTTTCCCTTCCGCCTTCATATGTGCCTTCTGGTCCGAAAATGTTATGGTAACGAGCAATTCTAATATCTAATCCATAATCCTCATTATATTTTTGATAAACATGCTCTGAAAAAAGTTTTTCCCAACCGTAACCGTCTTCCGGGTCAGCAGGATAAGCGTCACTTTCTTTCAAAGGAGTAATTTCTGGGCTTTCTTGTTTGTAGCCAGGATAAATACAAGCTGAACTGCTGAAAAATATTCTTTTTACTCCAGCTAATCTTGAGGCCTCTGCCATATTAACATTGATTAAAACATTATCTCTAACTACATTTGCCTTAACAGAGGTTATAAACCCTATTCCACCCATATTGGCTGCAAGTTGGTATGCCTTATCAATGTCCTTAACCGCTTCCATACAATTTCTGAAACCTCTCAAATCCAAGAGTAAAAATTCGTCAAAATCCCCCAGCCCTGAAAATTCAGGATGCTTAATATCCACCCCCCTAACCCAGCAACCTTTTTTCTTCAAAAATCTGGCTAAGTGATGACCGATAAAACCACCGGCGCCGGTAACTAAAATTTTTTCCATATTATTTTTTGGGTTTGTATTTTAAAACCAGATCTATTGCTCGACTTTTAAAATATTTTTTAAGAATTTCAGCATTTTCACAAACACAGTGGCCTGTTATCCCTTTTGTCTTCTGGGGAGGATATAGTAGCGGTCTAACAACATTTTTCTTTCCCAATTTTTTGTATCCTTCGTTATAGGTTTTGTTAAAATCAGTTACTGCGTTTTCAAAATTTATTCCGTACCTGTCGCATAATTTTTTCATCTCACCGTGCCAGGCAATACAAAGGCCATAATAAGTTGTATCTAGAAGTTTCCCAATTTCAGTTGTTATTGACGGATAAAATACTTTTGTTTTTATTCCCAAACTTTCTAAATGTTTTTTGGCTAATTGGCCGGCTTTTTTGTTGTCAGCTCCAATATATTTCACAAAAGTTTTAATACCACCAAAAAGGTAAGGATGAACTCCCCTAACCGGACTGTGAACTATCATACCACCGATTGTTTTTGTTGTGCCAGGCGCTACCGTGGAATGAATTATTGTTAAACGGGGTTTTATTTCTTTTATTTCTTTTTTAACAATTTCGACAAAATTATTACTCCAAGGAATACAAATATGCAAAATCTCAACACCCTCTAAACCGTCGTTTCTTTTTAGGTCTTTTATTTTGGGATTTTTGTAAAATTTAGAGATGGCTTGACCAACTTCGCCGTAACCTAAAATTCCAATTTTATTTTTTAATTTTTTTGGCATTTTCTAAAAAACTTTTTAACAACCAAGAACTAGATTGTATTTTTCCGCCGCCGACATTAAAAACCATTTTAATTCCTAATTCTTTACAGACATTTTCTTCTGGAATATTGTCTTTTGTTCTATCGCCACCGTTAGCAAAAATATGCGGCTTTATCTCTCTCAACTCTCTATTTACACTCATATCTTGAGGATTAGGACTATGTTTTGAAATTATTACTTTGTCAACCCATTTTATTGCTTCAATAATTTTTTTTCTCTCTTTTTCTGTTATGAAAAATAATCCCTTCTTTTTCTTTAACCAGTTATCGTTGTTTAAAATAACAATTAATTCATCGCCTAATTTTTTAGCGGCTTTTAATAAGCGAATGTGTCCGTAATGAATAGGATCAAAACCGCCAGACACCGCCACCACCTTTTTTTTAAAATGATAAGTCATACCGTTATGTTATAATAAAGTTAATACAAAATAAGATTTCAACCGTTCTAAAAATATTTTGGGTCAAATTTATTCGGAAAATCTCTTGGGGTCTATCTTACCTTACCCCCCTTATTTATCCTTCACCCCCTTATTCATCCTTCTTATTACATTCTTCTTATTACGATTCCCTTATTGCGCACTGTCTTCATGATATATCTTTTATGTTTACTTAATTCTACGATCGTGGAATTAAGTAAAATTATTCCTCCCATTTTTCAATAACTTTTTTTACTTTTTCTTTAATTGGTTTGTAAAGTTTTCGATAGACCTTTGTTTCTATATCGGGTGAAAGTAATTTCAAAATTTCGCTACCCCAAATACGCCAAGTGCCGCCAATTCTATAGGCCTTAATTATTCCCTTTTTTAAAAGCCGCTTCATTGTGCTAGAGCTGATTTTCAAAAATTCTCGCACTTCTTTAGTTGTGTAAATTTCTTCCGGTTTAATTTCTGGCATATTATTCTTTAATGGTAAGACACCCACCAAAAGGTGTCAAGAAGCATCAATAAGTTTTAAGAAGGTGGCTGGGGATAAACCTGCCATTCATTCAAAAGCTAAAATTGCTTCTAAAATTTCCAGGCAGTAGTCATACCATTAACACTAAACCTTGCTCATTCCAGTAAAATAAAGTCGACCCCTCTTAATATCTTTGTAAAAGAGAACATCTTTCAGAATACCAACAATTCTTTTGATTGCTCCTGATTGCTCGGGCCACAAAGCTGGCGAAAAATATATTGTTAATAAATTATCTCTGAATATTTTCTAAAAGTTTTTGAAAATAAGAAAGAGTTCGAGGCAAAATAGCATAAATTTCTTCAGCTAATTCTTCTTTATAAATGTGAGCTGTTTTGTTCCGGTAATCGGTCATTTCAATCCAAAAATCATCGTACTCTATAATTTCTTGTTTATAGGCCTCACGAAAACATCCTTTGGGAGAATTACAGATAACTCCTTTATTTTCTTCTAAAAACGCTTTAACAACTTTCCAGGAAAGGTCAAAGGTAAATTCAAACCGCTGAATGGCAGAATCTCGGATGAATTCATTTTTTTCTTGTTTTAAAACTTCATCCAGTCGGTTGACTGCTTTTTGAAATTGTTTGAGTATTGCTTCTAATTTGCTCATAAATTTAGTTAATTGATTCTATTTTTTGTCTGGCTACTTCGTAAAAATTAGAAGAGATTTGTTTAAAATCTACTATTTCAATTTTGTAAAGTGTGGGCAAATTCTCAATTTCATCTTCTATTTGCCCCATAATCTTCAAGGATACAGGAGATGGACCTTCAATCCCTATATCAATGTCAGATCTTTCGTTTCCTCCGCCGGTAACTCTGGAACCAAAGAAAAAAATACGGTAAGTTTTAAGATCTAAATATTTGCCAATAATTTCCAAAATTTCCTTTTTCAATTTTTCTAAAGAATAAAACTCAAGCCTCATATTATAACGATATCGTAAAATTGAAAATTATTTAAAAAGCTGATTTATTTTAGCTCTGGTGGCTGATCCTACATAGCCAGTACCTTTTTGTAGTTGGAGTGGAGCAAGAATTTCACTAGCATATTTCTCTTGAAGGCGAATAACCGCTTGGCGAGTCAGGGTAAGAAAGTTGCCGGTTATCAAACCCTCCGGATAAATTTCCGGGCCCTGAGCTTTCAAAAATTCTTGCAGACAACGAACTTCAAAATTATTTCTCATTCCAAAATAAAGATTGTTTTCAAAAAAAGTACACGTCCCTTTTTTTTGTTGGAGGGAGGTAAGTTTGGCTTGTAATTGTCGGACCTGCTCTTGAAGTTCCCCAATTTTTGCCAAAAGTTGGTTTCTTAATTCCGATTCCGTTTGGCTTTTCTCGCCAACTGTCGCCTTCCAAGAAAAAGTAATAGTTCTTTCTTTACCATCAAAGCCGGCTGTTTTACTTTTCACGAAAGGAATTATGGTTAAAGAATTATATCTTTGACTAAAATCGGCTATAGAAATTTTACCTTGCTGTTTGGTATTTAAAGATAAAAAATCCACTAAACAAATATCTTGAAAATCACCCGTCTTTGAAGGGCTGCAAAGTAAGTAAGGCACTTCAAACAAAACGGAATCATCCCCTTGAAAATTCAAAACAAAGGAAGCGTTTCCTCCCACAAACCTGTGCCAATTCAAGCCCCAGTAACTTGTTCCATGAATTGTTGATAAAATTGTTTCGGTTCTTGGTAAAAAATACAAAGTCGGAATAATGCGCAAATTTTTAAGGTTTTCGTTTAAATAACAATACTCCTTCCCCAAGGAACAATCATTCACCAAAAGGGCTATGGCCCAATCGGAAAAAACCTGAGCAAAACTTTTTTGGATTCCCTGTTTTTGTAAAGCTTCCTCCAAAGAACCAATCCCAACCTTGGAAGACCGCAGGGAATCGGACAAAATTCTTACACCGTAGTGGTCAATCAAGTACTGACAAAATAAGTTTACGGCGCTATAATCTGCCTTTGAATTCGTCCATTCGGTCAAAGAAACGGTTGGATTATCCAGAAAATTTCTAACTCTGATTTCAAGGTTGCTTTCTTCCAAAACGTTGTCATAGCCCAAAAGTGTGGGAGCGCATTCAGCCCTGAGTTCGTTCAGCCATCTTTCTTCGGTGACATTTCTTAATAAATCTTTCTGATTAAGTGTAATTAAATGCATAAATTCATGAGCCAAGAAAGTTTTTGCTTGTGGTTTGTCAATATAATTACTATTTAGATAAATCATTTCTCTCTCGTTTGACTTTTGATATTGAAAGCGGGAATAAACATCCCCCGAATTAGAGTAGCCGCCGGCGTCAGAAAACATCGGATGAATCAAAATAGTAATTTTTTCATCTTTATCAATGCCGGGCTTGGGTTCATAACCAAAAGTTGAAGTTAAAAAAGGATAAATTCTGTTTTTAAATTCCTCGCCCAAATCAAAAATAGCTAATCTGATATTGTTTTTTTCCGGCGCAGATCGGCTTTCCCACCAATTTTTTTCAATATAAAAATAAAGGTTGGGAGAAGTTCTGATAAGCTCAGCCACAATCTCCTGTCTACCCAACAAATCGTAAGAGGGATCAACATTAAATTTGACCGTTTGTCCAAAAACAACAAAGGGCAACCCCAAAAATACAATTGATAATATAACAATTTTTTGTTTGAAATTTTCAGACATCTTTAAGCAGAAAGAAAACCTTACACTTTGGCGCAAGTTTTTTCCAATTTTAATTTTTTCTATTTTAACACAATATTACGGAAAATACAAAAACTCGTATTCAACATGCTAAAATAGCAGCGAAATGGTATTGGCTCTGCAATATAAAATGACACCAAAATTGATAAAATGTAGGATGATAAAAATAATTGTCTGGCTTTGAAGAAATATTCCGTCTTTGTCTAAAGCAAAATCTTGGGCAATTGATTTATCTGTTATTAACTGTTCTAAGAACTAATTGATTGTTAATTATACCTCAGTGATTTAAGCGGTAAACACTCTGTAGCCTTTGCTTTTAAATTCTATCTCCGCTCTCGCCTTGACCATTTAACTAAAATTGGCCCGGCTAAAAATATTGAAGAATAAGTGCCCAAAAAAATACCTATAATTAAAACTAAAGAAAAATATCTTAAGGTTTCTCCGCCAATTAAAAAAATGAAAAACAAAGGAAATAAGGTTGTTAAAGACGTGTTAATCTGTCTGGTTAGGGTTTGGTTTATGGCGAAATTTACCGTTTCCTCAAAAAAAATTCCCTGTCTATTTAAAAGGTTTTCCCTTATTCTGTCAAAAACCACCACCGTGTTGTTAATAGAATAACCAACGATTACTAAAAGACCGATAACAACCGGAATAGTTACTTGAACACTATAAAACTTACCTAATAAAGAAAAAACTCCCAAAGGTATTAAAACATCATGGACAAGCAAGAGTAAAGAAGTAATGCCATAGTGCCAAGAGCGAACCGGCCGGGAGGCCTTTCTAAAAGCCAAAGCAATGTAAAAAACTATAGCCAAGACAGACAGAATGATGACAATTTTTGTTTTTTGTTTTAATTCCTGACCAATACTGGGCCCTATTGACTCAAAACGCAGTTGCTGAATTTCTTCTTTGTTTAATTTTTGTAAAATTAACTGATGGGTGTCTTCGTCAATGTCTTTCATTCTTACAATTGCCCCTTTTTGACCTGTCGGCTGAACAAAAATTTCTCCCAACCCAAAATCGGAAAATTTTGCTTTAATTTCCTGATTAGAAGGTCTTTCATCTTTAAATTCTATCTCTAAAATGCTCCCGCCGGTAAAATCAATTCCCGGTTTTAAACCAAAAATAATTAAAGAAATAATGCTTGCTAAAATTAAAATCCCAGAAAAGATAAAATAAATTTTATGATATTTAATAAAATTAATAATCATAAACGATTAGTTCCATAACCAGTTAATTTTTTCTAATCTTGTCCCTTCAAAAATTTTCAAAAAATTCTTGGTAATAATTATAGCTGAAATCATAGAAATTATTATTCCCAAAATTAAGGTCAAGGCAAATCCCTTCACAAAACTGCTGCCGAAACTAAAAAGAATAAATGCGACAATTAAAGTAGTTAAATTTCCATCACGAATTGAGGGCCAAGCCCGTCTGAAACCTTCTTGCAAACAAATCGAAAAAGTTTTCCCCATTCTCATCTCTTCTTTTATCCGTGAAAAAATCAAAACATTGGCATCAACCGCAAAGCCAATGGAAAGCAAAAATCCACCAATTCCAGCTAAAGTTAAGGTAACGGGAATTAACTTAAAGAGGGCCAAAACAAAAATAATGTAAATTAGTAATGAAATTGAAGCTAAAATTCCCGGCAATCTGTAAAATAGAATCATAAACAGAATTATTGCAAAAAATCCCCAAACACCTGCCCGTAGAGATCTTTCTAAAGAAATTTTTCCCAGGATTGGTCCGACCGACTGCTGAGAAATTAATTTTATCGGGACTGGCAGAGCGCCGGCATTTAAGTTTTGAGCTAATTGGCGAGCTTGCTCTAAAGTGAATTTCCCAGTAATTTGAGCTTGACCTCCGGAAATTTTTTCGTTAACGACTGGATCTGAAATTAAAACTTGGTCAATGTAGATTGCCAGTTTCTTGCCGATATTCCGAGAAGTCAATTCCTCAAAAATTTTTGCTCCTTCATCATTAAACTCAAGCGCAACTACGGGTTGAAAAGTCGTCTGCTCAAAGCTAACTTCGGCTTTTTTAAGATATTTTCCGGTTAAGGGAGTGGATTTAAAATAGGGGTCTTCAAAAGCCAAGTTCCATTCTGGAATATTTTTAATTTCATCAGCCGTTTTTCCTTTTATTTCTTCTTGCTTGGCAATAATTTTTTGAGTTTCTTGTTGCTCTCTTTGTTCTCTAAATTCAAGGTAAGGAGTTTGACCAATTTGTCTTATAGCTTCAGCTGGGTCAATCATACCAGCCAATTCAACAATTAACCTTTCTCCTTGAACCTGAACCAATGGTTCTCTAACCCCAAATAGATTAACCCTTCTTTCAATTACGTCTCTTAATCCTTCAAGAGAATTACTCCTATCTTCAGGTTCAATATTGGACAAATCTGCCTGATAAACAAGATGAACCCCTCCTTGTAAATCTAAACCCAATCTAAAGGGAATATCTGGAATAAATTTTAAATTCAGAAATTGAGGATAATCAAAAATTCCAGCAAAAAACATTAACAATAAAATTAAAATTGTAATTAACCAAACTCTTCTTTTGTTCATATTTTGTTATTCTAACAGTTTCTTATTTCTTTTCAATTATTCAATTCCCGTGGCACTTTTTATATTTCTTTCCGCTGCCGCAGGGACAAGGATCGTTACGACCCACCCTTTTACTTTCCATAGCGCTGACCGACGAAACGCTCTCTTGGTGCCGAGAACTAACAACAGAAACATTTGTTTCATCTTTTAAACTAACTCTAAAAAGCGCTTGAACAATGTTGTTTTCAATCATCTTTAGTAACTGTTGAAACATTCTATGACCCTCGTTTTTATACTCAACCAAAGGGTCTTTTTGTCCATACGCCCTTAATTTAACCGAATCTCTAAGTTCTTCCATTTCCTCCAAATGAAGCACCCAAAGCATATCCAATGTTTTTAGGGCAATGAATTTTGCCAACTGATTAAAACTGTTACCAAGTTCTTTTTCTTTTTGCTCAAACAATTTTTTTTCTTTATCATCTTTTATCCAATTTCCAATCTCCAATTTCCAATTTTCAATCGTTAAAAATTCTCTTCTTTTTTTATAAATAACTTCCCGATGCTTATTTAACACATCATCATAGTCCAATAAATGTTTTCTTAAATCAAAATTCATTCCTTCAATTTTTGATTGGGCTGACTCAATTACCCCTGAAACCATTTTCGCCTCAATCGGCTCATCTTCGGGAATCTTCAAAAAACTCATTAAAGATTTAATTCTGTCTCCCCCGAAAATTCTCATTAAATCATCCTCTAAAGAAAGAAAAAATTGGGAAGAGCCTGGATCTCCTTGTCGTCCCGCTCTGCCCCTCAATTGATTATCAATCCTTCGTGCTTCGTGGCGTTCTGTGCCAATAACATGTAATCCACCTAAAGAAATAACTCTATCGTGTTCCTCTTGCCATTTTTTGTATTCTTCGTCTTCGTCGGGATTTTTGAGTTCTGGCTTTTTTTGTTTGCTTGGAGGGTAACCGCCAAGTATAATATCCACTCTCCGACCAGCCATATTGGTCGCCACAGTCACTGCTCCCAATTTCCCTGCTTGAGCGATAATTTGAGCTTCTTTTTCATGGTTTTTAGCATTTAAAATTTGATGAGGAATTCCTTCTTTATCTAATAACTTTGCCAAGTATTCATTTTTTTCCACCGACCTAGTGCCAAGCAAAATCGGTTGTCCTCTCTTGTAGCGGGCTTTAATTTCTTTAATAAGTGCCTGAAATTTTCCTTTTTCCGTTTTAAAAACCAAATCCGGCAGGTCTTTTCTGATTATTGGTTTATTGGTCGGAACAATAACTACTTGCAAATTATAAATTTTTTCAAATTCTTCTGCCGAAGTAACAGCTGTTCCGGTCATACCAGCTAATTTTTTGTACATCCTGAAATAATTTTGAAAAGTAATAGTGGCCAAGGTTAAAGATTCTGCTCTAATTTTTACCCCTTCTTTTGCTTCAATGGCCTGGTGAAGCCCGCCCGACCAACGACGGCCGGGCATTAACCTGCCGGTAAATTCATCAATAATAATAACCTGCCCGTTTTTCACCACATAATCTCGGTCCCTTTTAAACAGCGCTTCGGCTCTCAAAGATTGTTCCAGATGATGAAGATATTTTATTTTTTTCTCCTCATAAATATTACCCATTCCCAAAATCTTCTCCACCTTATTTATCCCTTCTTCCGTTAAAGTAACCGTCTTCATCTTTTCATCAATTTGGTAGTCAATTTGGGGGGTTAATTTCGGAATGATTCGGGCAAAATCCTGGTACCATTTTGAACTTTCCGTATCGGGAGCTGAAATAATTAAAGGCGTTCTGGCTTCATCAATCAAAATAGAATCAACCTCATCAATAATGGCAAAATTGAAATCCCGCTGAACCTTCTGCGATAAATCATAAACCATATTGTCGCGAAGATAATCAAATCCAAACTCGTTATTGGTTCCGTAAGTAATATCAGCTAAATAGGCCTCTTTCCTTGAACAGGGTCTTAAAAAATCTTCAACAACATAAAAACTACCCAACTCATCTCTCTTTTTTTCTTTCTCTTTGCTTGGTTTTTTATATTCGGGGTCGTATAAAAAAGATTGTTCGTGGTTTAAACAACCAACACTTAACCCCAGAGCGTGATAAATTTGTCCCATCCAAACCGTATCTCTTCTAGCTAAATAATCATTAACCGTCACCAGATGACATCCTTTTCCCTCTAAAGCGTTTAAAAAAAGAGGCAAGGTGGCGACCAGAGTTTTTCCTTCGCCCGTCTTCATCTCGGTAATTTTTCCCTGATGTAAAACAATCCCGCCAATCAACTGAACATCAAAATGGCGCTGACCCAAAGTTCTTTTTGCCGCCTCCCTGACCAAAGCAAACGCCTCGGGTAAAACTCTATCTAAAGCGGCTTGAATTGCCAAACTCCGTTCATCTCCAGCATTATTTGCTAACCGCCACTCATCAGATGAAAGATGAAATAAATCCTCATTGACCCGCTCAACCGACAAACTCCGACCAATTCTCTCTTTAAGTTCTTGAGTTTTGTTTTTTAATTCTTCATCCGAAAAACTCTCAAATTGATTTTCGAGTTGATTTATTTTCTCAACTATCGGCTGCAACTTTCTCAAATATTTCTCGTTGGCATCGCCAAAAATTTTAGTGAGTAGCGACATAAACTACATTAACACTTATAAATATACATTGAATTTTTAATAAAAATAAAGGGTCTACTTTTTCAAAGAATAGACCAGATAAAAATTTTCGCTAATTTTTTACCATTTTGTTTTTAACAAATCTAAAAAAGCTTGCGGAGTTTTTGAGTACGACAACTTTTCTAAGGGGCAAGTATCGGTACTCTTTTTATTTAAAATACGGGGGATGGTTTTTAAAAAATAAAATTTAATTTTAAATTTTTTGAAAGTTTTTACTGCCAGTTTACTTCCCACGGCACTATAAACCTCTTTTGCCCCAACATAAACGCAAAGCAAAGCGACCGCGTTACCAACTTTCTTGTCAAAAACAATTAGATTTTGGGTGGGTTTTTTAAGTTTTTTGATAAACTCTAAAAAACCTTCAATGCCTTCTTTTTTTGAACGAAAAATAATTTTTTCTTTAGACCAAATCTCTAAATTAAAATTACTCTTTAGAAATTTTTCAAAAGCTTTTTTCATTTTTTAAAATTGCCCCTTTGTTTTAAAAGATATCCAATAATTCTATAAATCAATTTTGCCAGCAAAAAATCTGGCGCGGTTAAATTTTTAATAGGAGAAAGTTCCACAAAATCTGCGCCAATAATTTTCTTTCTCTGACAAACGAAACGTAAAATATTAAGAACCTCGTACCAGTCAAGTCCGCCTGGTTCGGGAGTGCCGGTAGATGGCATAAACGAAGGGTCAAAAACATCAACGTCAAAAGTTAAATAAACATCTTTTTTCAAACTTTTTAATACTTCGTTAATTTTCCATCTTGCTTTATCTTTTGCCCAAAAAGTTTTTATGCGCCCCTGATTCCTCTGCCAAAAAATTAATTCATCGTTCTCGTTGCTGATACTTCTGGTTCCAATTTGCACTAAATTAATGTCAAGAAAATCTAAACAGCGCCGCATAGCAGCGGCATGCGAATATCTTTGTCTAAGATAACCGTCTCTTAAATCGGCATGAGCATCAAATTGCAAGATGGTAAAATCTTTATAGCCGTTCTCTTTGTATGCTTCAAGAATAAAAGGCGTGATGCTATGCTCACCGCCCAAAATAAGAGGTAATTTTTTATTTTTAAGAATTTTGTTAATGACCGACTTTATCTGTTTTCTTGCTAAAGATAAAGAGGTAAGCGGTTCTGTCTCTGATAGTGTCGCAATATTCGCTTTTTGAAATGTTTCCTGCCAAAGCTCTTCATCAAACAACTCTACCTGATGACTGGCTTTAATAATCGCGGCCGGCCCTCTTTTTGTTCCCTTGCCGTAAGTGGTGGTTGCTTCAAAACTAAACGGCACCACTATTAAATCCGCCTTTTTAAAAGAGTTTTTTTTTAAATTAAGAAAATTTTTTTTTGCTAAAATTAAAACCATTAACCCGTTTTGTTTCTTCCTTTACTGTAATAAGCGGTTAAAGTTTTTTTCCTTAAAGCTTTATCCAAAAAAGCGATTGCTTCTTGCCGATAATCAAGTAAGCGGCGCGGCTCTCTGGAAATTTCTTCTTGAAGCAAAGCATGAACAATGAAAGGGAAAACAGCGGTTACATCGGCAAAAACGTACTGAGAACGTTTCACGCCTTCTTCTGATATTTTGCCCCAGGTATGACCTTCGGAAGCACTACAAGAAGACAACCCGCCATTCTGCACATGAGCGTCGCAAATTTGAACATCCATATCGTAACCTTCAGCTTCAATATCGCAAATCTGAGAAAGATAAGGTTCTGGCTGTAAAGAATAGTTTTTCGGCACACCACCGCCCAAAATTATAATTGACAACTTTTTTGTCCATCTGTTTTTAGCAAAATAATGATAAGCGGCGAATTCGTGAATATCATCTTCCAAATTAATGCTAAATTTGTAGCGGTGACCTATTTTCTTTTTTAAAAACGCTAAGTTTAAAAATATTGAGCCGTCCTGCGGCGCGCCGCAAAAAATCGGAATTCTGTTACGGTAGGCCTGAACAAGAATGCTCCGATTGAGATCGGCTCTTTTAAACCGTCTTTTACCAAAACGAGCCAAATGTTTCCCCAAAAGATAATGAAATTCCGGAGTGGTCATAGAACGAGAAAAGTCAGGGCGCCTAACTAAATCCACCACCAAATTGTCGGTAGTCCAAAGGTCGTTTTCCGGAAAAACGGTATCATAAACTCTCGTCCACCCCGCTTTCCGAAGTTTTATATCTCCGCGATTGGGCTGAACCTCAAACCAATTATCGCTTTCCAGGCGCTGAATATCATGATATAAATTAGCGCCAGTGGTCGTAATAATATCAACGTATCCCGCCTTGATAAAAGGAATAATACACGAAACACCAAAATCAATTGGCGTCATAGCGCCCGACATTGCCAAAACAATCGTATGGTCCTTTTCAATCATTCGTTTTATTATTTCATAAGCATTTCTAATTTCACGACCAACATAACCCCCGAATGCCTTCTCAAATAATTCAGCTGTTGTTTCCCGACCGCTAATTGGCTCATTAATTAATCGACGGCCCACCAACTTTTTAGTTAAGTGTTTCATAAAACTTTATCCCTCTATTTCATTCCTCAAAAAAAGAATAAAGTTCTCTAATAGATAAGTTTGTAATCAAGAAAAATCGCGGCAGCGATTACCGTTGTCCAAAGACCGTCTTTATTCCCGATGGCTGATTGGGTAATATTTGTTGTCTTAATAATCTTGCCGCTCATTTTATAAATTTGCTCTCTCTCATCCCAAGCCAAATCAGAATTAAACTCAATACCCAAAGTTGTGGCTAGCATAGAAGCGGCTAAATCTTCGGCATATTCTCCCGCCTTGCTATCAGTTTCACCAAAAGAATGATGCTCCGAAAGATAACCATAATGATTGGGGTCAGCGGGTATGGCACAGCCAACGGATGCGGCAATTAATCGGTTGGGTTCATTGGTAGAATTGCGGGCAACCACCCAGTAAACAATTTGCCCCGGTCTTAAAAGTTTTAAACCTTCTTCTCTAGAAATTCTTTTGCAGCCGGGAGGAAAAATACTAGAAACGTTTACTAAGTTAAAAGCCGCTATTCCGGCATCACGCAAAGCCACCTCAAAAGATGCCAATTGCTCTCTGTGAATGCCTACTCCTTTGGTAAAAAACATTTTTTGGGCAATCATTTTATTTTTAATCTTTTTATTTGTTTAGCTCTTAATTTATTTTTGGGCAACATGCCCAAAACCGCTTTTCTTAAAATTTCAGCCGGATTTTCTTTAAAAATTCTTTTTAGCGGAATCTTTTTTAAACCGCCCAAATAACCTGAATGCCGATAATAAATTTTTTTCTCAATTTTTCCGCCGCTCAATTTTATTTTATCAATATTTTTAACCACAACAAAGTCCCCCCTATCTTTATAAGGGACGAAATCTGGTTTATGTTTGCCACGCAATAAAATAGCAATCTTGCAGGCTAACCTTCCAAGAACTTTATTTGTTGCATCAATTGTGTGTGTTTTTTGAGTCATAAAATAGGAAATAAAAAAGAATTATTCTTTATTTTATACTTTAACTTTTGATTCTTAATTTCATTTAATAAGCTCTACGATAACCATCTTTGCGCCATCTGACTTTCTCGGTCCCAGTTTAATAATCCTTGTATATCCGCCTTTTCTTTCTTTGTGTCTGGGGATAATTTCGTTAATTATTTTTTTGACGATTTTGGGTGAAAAATACCTGCTCAGCAGTCTCCAAGAAGAAAGATCACCAGCTTTAGCCCGGCTAATTTTTTTCTCAACAAAACGAGAAACTTCTTTTGCTCTTGCTTGGGTTGTTTTAATTTTTTCTTTCAGAAAAAGAGCGCTAGCTAAACTTTTTAATAAAGCAGTTCGCTGGTCTCTTTTTCTATTTAGTTTTCTTCCTTTTTTTCTTTTTCTCATCTTCTTTAGTTTTTTTAGTTTTGGCTGGCTTTTTCTTTTTTAGTGTTTCGCTCTCAACTAAAACCTTCTCGTCTTCTTTAAAATCTTCAGCCAATAAGGAAAAATGGGAAACCAAAATCTCATTTGCCCGCAAAAATGCCCCTTCTGGCGTTATGGTGCCATCGGTTTCAATTTCTAAAAACAGCCTATCAAAATCAGTCCGTTCTCCTACTCGCATATTTTCTATTTTAAAGGCGACTTTTTTTATCGGGGTGAAAATAGCATCTAATTCTATTGTTCCTATTTCTAATTTTTCACCGCCTTTCTTTCTAGCTTCTCTCGGCTGATAACCTACTCCTTTCTCTATTAATACCTCAATTTCCAACTCAGCCGATTTTTTTGTCAGTGTGGCAACATGATTGTTAGGATTAACTAATTCAACTTGGGAAGGTAATTCAAAGTCAGAACCCCTAACCTCCTTCTCTCCTTTAACTCTAAGAATAGCTTTTTGAGGTTGGTCGGTAAAAAGTCTAAATCTTAACTGTTTTAAATTCATCATAATGGAAATAACATCTTCTAAGACTCCGGGAATTGTTGAAAATTCGTGTTGAATCCCTTTAATCTTCATTTTGGTTATTGCCGCTCCCTCTAAAGAAGAAAGCAAAACCCGACGAAGAGAATTTCCGATAGTTACTCCATAACCCGGATATAAGGCCTCTATTTCAAAAACGGTTTTATTTTTTTCCTGTTTGATAATTTTTGGCTTAAGAGGTAAAGGAATCATCAACGTGGCTACGAAATACGAATTTTTACGAAAGTAGTAAAAGTTTTCTTCGTATATTTTTTCGTATTTCCTAGTAAATTAAATTATAATATATTATCTTGAATAAAATTCAAATATTGAGGATATTTCTACCGGCGGCATCACTTCTTCAATCTTTGGAGTGTCGATTATTTTGCCTTCTAATTTTTTAACATCAAATGACAACCAAGAAGGAATTTTTTGTTTTTCCGTCCTAATAGAAAGATTCTGAAAAAAATTTTTTTTCAGACGTGACGGTTTTATAGTTATAATGTCATTCTTTTTAAGATGATAACTGGGAATATTAACTGATTTTCCGTTAATTAAAAAGTGTCCGTGAGAAACTAATTGACGGGCTTGCAACCTACTAGAAGCTATACCAAGCCGAAAAATCACATTATCTAAACGGCTTTCTAAATTTTTAATAAGAAATGCGGCAGCATCCTCTGCTCCTTTCCGAGAAGTCAAAGCTGTTTTCACATATTTACGAAATTGAGCCTCTCTTAAATTATACCAATTTTTTAGTTTTTGTTTTTCTCTTAATTCTTTGCCGTATTCCGAAAGCGGCGCTGGATTCCTTTTGCCTTTTCCCCCAGGCGAATAAGGTCTTGTAATCATGGGGCATTTAGGGGAAAAACAACGCTCCCCCTTCAAAAAAAGTTTTACGCCCAACCGACGACAAATTCTACATTTTGAATTTAACATAAATAAATATGGCTGTAATTTATATTATATTATTATGTTTAATTTCTATAAAAAGGAAAAATAAAAAAAGAATTTTATCTAAACTCTTCTGACTTTCGGCGGTCGGCAACCATTGTGAGGTATGGGGGTGACATCTTTAATTGACACAATGTCTAATCCCCGCGCGGCTAAAGACCTCAAAGCCGATTCCCGACCAGAGCCTATTCCTTTAATTAAAACCTGAACTTTTTCAATTCCTAATTTTTGGGCTACCAAAACCAAAGCTTCAGCCACCTTTGAGGCGGCAAAAGGAGTAGCTTTTTTCGTTCCTTTAAACCCCAAACTACCTGCGCTAATCCAGGTTAAAACATTCCCTCCAAGATCGGTTAAAGTAATAATGGTATTATTGTATGAAGAAAAAATATAAACCTTGCCCTCCTTTATCTTTGAGGTAGCTTCAATTTTGACTTCTTTTTGAACTTTTGCCTCTACCTTCTCTTTTTCTTTTATCAGTTCTTCTTCACTTTTTTGAATAATACGTTTCTTGCCCATTGTAATACAAAATTCTATTTAATTTTGAATTCTGCGAATAATTCGCTCTATTGCCATTATAATTATGTCGGTTCGGGCGGCGGTTTTCTGCCGCTTCCTACCGTTTTTCTAATGTTTCCTCTTACGGTTCTGGTATTTGTTCTAGTCCTCTGCCCCCGCACCGGCAATCCTTTAATATGACGAATACCCCGCCAGCTACCTATATCTTTTAGTCGTTTTATGTTCATTATTATCTCTCGCTTTAACTCTCCCTCAATTTTATAGTTTTTCTCAATAATTTCTTTCAATCGGTTCACTTCTTCTGGGGTTAAATCTTTTGCCCGTTTTTGAAATTCAACCCTAGCTTCATTCAAAATTCTCCTACTTAAAGAAAGACCTATGCCGTAAATGTAGGTTAAAGCAATAAGTATTTGTTTATTTTCGGGAATATTAACTCCGGCAATGCGAGGCATATGAATGAACAAAGTGGTTAAGCTCCGAGCACATAAATTATTTATTATGTGTTCGGTTTTCTTCGCTCAAGTTCGCTTAACCTTGTCTTTGTTTGTGTTTTGGGTTCTTGCAAATTACATAAATCCTACCCTTTCTCCGGACAATTTTGCAATTCTTACAAATTTTTTTAACTGACGGTCTAACTTTCATAATCTTGCAAATTACAAATCAATATTTGTTGAAAACAAAGTTTTTATTTTATCTCTCAGTTTTTTAAAAAAGTTTGGGAGATATTTTATTCGCAACAGTCCTTGTCCAAACCGTAAATTCGGAGGCGACTTCGGTTATTTTTCTCTATATATTATCCTGCCTCTTTTTTCATCATAAGGGGTCATTTCTACTGTTACCCTATCTCCGGGTAAAATTTTAATTTTGAAAAGTCGCAACTTTCCAGCCAAATGACAAAGGACACTTCTCCCATCATCTAATTTTACTCTAAAATTAAGACTGGGCAATGTTTCTATCACTTCACCTTTATACCTTAATTTAGCTCGGTCTAAGGACCGATTTTTTACTTTCAAAATTTTCTTTCTAAATTGCATTTAATTTAATAATAATTATTAAAGATAACAAAATATTCTATTTAAGTCAATATTAAGGCAGCCGGTTAGTTAGTTTAATGATGTGGTGTTAAAGATTTAAGTTAACTTTAATTTTTTCAAGTTTGTCGGGTATCTTTTTTAACCAAAAAGGGAAAACTTTCACTTGCGACCGATTAATTTGCGGCTGATTTTTTAAAAGCAACCGAACCTCGTCTAACGATTTGTTGGAAATTCCTTTTTTAAAAGAGTTTTTGTCAATATCTGGATAAATCCTTGCTGAAATTTTCAAATTTAAGAACATTTTACCTGAATCCATATCTACTGTTTCAAAAAAATAATCGGTCTTTAAGCTTTCTGGTTGAATTTTTTTGTCGTTTTCTTGAATATTTAATTTAATAAATTCTGTGACGAAATTATTTAAATGGGCTTTTTCAAAAATAATTATTTTTATCCCAATTTTTAAGCTAAAGTTAAAGAACTCTGCTTCAGCTCCCGCTGGAAGCGAAGATGTGGCATCAATGACCTCTTTTAAAAGCCCCTCTTCCAATAAAATAAATTCTTCAGAGAATCTACTTTTTAATAATTCTTTTGTTTCTTTTTCTAATTTTTCCAATAAAATCTTTTTAGCTTTTTCTAAATCTTCTTCGCTCACCGTTAAAACCTCACCCTTAAAACCTCCGCTCATTGGCGAAAACGATTTTCCGTAAATACTATAATATTGAGGAAGGCCGGCTAATCCAGGAATGGAAAAAGTTGAAGGACCAATATTATATTCTTCTCCGACTGCCGGTTTTCCACCGGGCAAACAAGCTATTACCTCAACATCAAGTTCGCTTTTCGGTGGAATAACCACAGTTTTTTTTGAACAAAAATATACTACTTTTTCCAGCGGGGGCTGAAAACGGGTATTTTTTATTAGGGTTTGGGAAAGATGATAATTATTATAAACTCGGATGATTCCTTGGCTGCTAAGTTCTTTTGTGGTTTTGCCGGTGGAAGAAAATTGTTGAGAGATAGTTTTTGAATCTTCAAAAATCTTTCCCGGAATTATTTTGTTATTTAAATCCAACTGATTGGTTTTGGTATCCACAACAACTTTTTCCTCAAAATTTAAAGTCTCCGTTTGCGGCCAAATCTCAATCTCTACCTTTGAAAAAACAAAATGCAACAAAAGGAAAATAAATAATAAAAACAAAGAAAAACTGCCTATTATTTTTTTAAACTTTCCCGATTTTTTTCTTTCAAAGCTTTTTTTCAAAACCTCACCTTCCACAGAAAGTTGTGGTTTTTCTTCATCTTTTCTCTCAAAAGAAAATGAAGAAGAAGGAATTTTTGGCGGGATAATATCAAAAAATTTTTTACTCATAATTTGATAAAAGAAGCAAGAGAGGAACGCTTTGGGAATTATTTAGTTTTTTCGTCCTGTCATCAATATTTTTAAAATCTTTAAGATAAAGAAATTTTATCTCTGGCTTCTTAACAAATGGAAGGTCTTCCCAATCGCCTTTTTCTAAAATTTCTTTAATATCGGGCAGCAAACTTCCGCCACCAAAAAGAATAATATCTGATGGAAGTGGGCCTTCATAGTTTATATTTTTCAGTTTAAGTTTTAAATTTTTAAACCAAAATTGACAAGGAATTTGAAAAATTTCCTTCGCTCTTTCTATTGATTGTTGAGTCAATTTTTTTGTTGAATAATTTTCTTTAAAAACTCTGGCATCATCCTCTTTTAATCCAAATCTTTCTGAAATGGCTTGAGAAAAAATTCTCCCACCCATTTCAAATTCGCAAATTTGTTCTAATCTAGCATTTTTAATTAAAAAAATTTGTGAAACTTCTCCCCCCACATCAATAAAAATCGCGTTAGGGTAATCATTAAAATAACAAGTCAAACCTTCAATTTCGTGAATTATTTTTATGCTTGATTCTTTTATTTGAAAAATGTTTTTAATTTTTTCCCTTTTCTCACAAAAAAAATTCCTAATAACCTCCCAATAATAGCGAGGTAAAAAAACGGTTAAAATTCTAAACTCTAAATTTTTTCCGCTGTATCCTTGAATGGTTGGAACTTTATAACCATCAATTTTTATCTCTAAAATTTTCAGATTAATAAACTGGATATCTTGGGCTAAAATTCCAAAATCCCGACTGTAAATTTGCGATACATCATATTTGCTCTTTTTAAATATTTTCTGGAGAATTATTTCCTTTTCTTTTATGTTTATAATTTTTTTTGAATTTTCTCTTTCAAAAATCTGGGAAACAACTCTTCCTTTTAATATGCGTGGCGAAAAAGTAAGAATAAGACCGTCTGGTTTTTCGTTTTTTTCTGCTATAATTTCGTTAATTAGTTTAAAAATGTTTTTTTTGAAAACGTTCTCTTCAAAGTCACGAATATCAAGCATTAAAAACCTATCTAAGTAACAAAGGTAACTTTCTAAAATAATAATTTTACCTTTGTCTTTTTTAAAAAGAAGGGCCTTTATTGCCTCGCTACCAATATCAAGAGTTAAAAATAATTTTAATCTTTCTTTTCTTAAAAAATCAAACATTTATTTATCAAAAACCTCAAAAAGGATTTTAATTAACCGACATCAATTCTATTCTATCATTAGGTAAAAAAATTACCAACTTTTTCTATTTCCCTTGAGGAGGTTATTCTGAGAACGTTGAACAATTAAAAATTAAACAAAAAACAATCAAAACTATTAAAATAAAAACTATTGAAACAATAATTCCCCCCGCAAAATTTCCCGCTAAAATATCCTGGCAAATTAACGGGGAAGGTTTGGGAGTTAAAAAATAATTATTCAACATTTTTATTCTATAATCGCTCTAATTCTTCGAATTCCTCTTCCGCAAGATTCTTCTTTAATTATTTTAAAATGACCTAACTCCGAAGTTCTCTTGACATGTGGGCCGGCACAAATTTCTTTGGAAAAATTATTAATAGAATAAACGCTTACCTTTTCTGGATATTTTTCTTTAAAAAAAGCTAAGGCCCCTATTTTTATTGCATTTTCGTAACTCATCTCTTCTCTTTTTACCTCCAAATCTTCTTTGATTTTCTGATTAACCAAATCTTCTGTTTTTTTTATTTCTTCTTTGGTCATTTTTTGAGGATAAGAAAAATCAAATCTTAATCTTTGGGAAGTAATATCAGAACCCATCTGTTTAATATGTTCACCTAAAATTTTTCTTAAACTGGCATGTAATAAATGAGTGGCAGTATGTAATTTGGTCGCTTCATAAGTAACATCCTTGCCTACTCCGCCAAATTTCTTTTCTACTCCGGCTCGTGAAACTTCCCGATGCCTTTGTAAAGCCTCATCAAATCCTTTTTTATCAATTATTAATCCTTTCTCTTTCAGTAATTCTTGTGTTAATTCTAAAGGAAAACCATAGGTTTGATAAAGATTAAAAGCAAATAGACCAGAAGAGGCAAATGTAAATAAATTCTTTCGGTAAAGCCTTTCAAATTCTTTTAAGCCCTTTTCCAGGGTTTTCTCAAATTCTTCTTCCTCTTTTTGAATTATGGTTAAAATATCCGCTTCGTTTAATTTCAATTCCCAATAGATATCTTTATAAATATCAATTACTTTTTGAGCCAACGCAATTAAAAAGTTTCTTGGCAAATTAAGTAATTTTCCGTATCTTATGCTCCTTCTTAAAATTCTCCTCAAAATATATCCCCGCTCAACATTAGAAGGAAAAATTCCTTCAGAAATCAAAAAAACCGAACCTTTAATATGGTCGGCAATAATTCTTTTTGCTTTTTCATTTTTGCCGGGGATCTGAACGATAATCGGTAAAAATAAATCTGTTTCAAAAACAGTGGCCACGTTTTGGCAAACCTTTGCCAGTCTCTCCAAACCCATTCCTGTATCCACCCCAAATAAGGACAACTCTGTTAATCTTTTATCTTTATGACAATAAAACTGATTAAAAACAAGGTTCCAAATTTCAACACCTTGCGAATATATTTCAGTGGTTGGACCGCAAGGACCTTCCTCTCCGGTTGGTCCCCAAAAATTATCTTCTCGACCGCAAAATTTTAAATTCCCTTTTTCTTCCGAAAATCCCAATTCCCCCCAAATAAAAACAGCTTCTTTATCTCTAGGTATTTCTTTATCTCCGCCAAAAACGGTAACATAATCTATTTTCACGCTAATAAGGTCCAAAAATTCTTTTGCTAGTTTTATTGCCTCTTTTTTTCCATAACCGCCAAAGCTAAAATTACCCAGCATTTCAAAAAAAGTTAAATTTTTCTCATTTCCTACTTCATCAATATCTGATGTCCGAAAACATTTCTGGCAAGAAGCAACATTTAAACCATAGGGCGAAGTCTTTCCTAAATAATAATTTTTGAACTGTTGCATGCCGGCTGTCGTAAAAAGCACCGAAGAATCGGTTGGAATTAACGAAGAAGAAGGCACAATTTGGTGTCCCCTTTTTTTAAAAAAATTCAAAAACTCTTGACGAAGTTTTCTTGAATTCATATTAAAAAATTCCACCTTTATCAGTGTTATTATTGGTGCGAAAATATGTTTCTGTTTCTTATGAAAATCTGTCAGCCACGGTTGAAGCAGCAAAAGATTCCGGCTTTATTTTCGGCTCAAAACCATTGCCCCAGATTAAACCGGTAACTTCTTTAATCATATCTTTTGTTTGACCGTTTTCACCGATATCGGCATGAATGTAGCGAAATTGGTAATTAAAATTTTTCTTTGAGTTTTTTATTCTTTTCTCAAAATTATCCCGCAAAAACAATGCCAACTGACAAGACAACATAACTTCTTGTAAAATACGGTTTCTCCAATTAATAAATTTTCTATTTTGGGCAGAAGAATAACTAATTCTCTTCAAAAAAAACCTTCCTCCTTCGCCCACTCTCAAAACAACCACTGCCAAAGGAAAATGAGGATCTTCGTTGGAAGAAGAATCACAACCAACAATAATGTCATAAAATTTTTCTGGCTTTTGAGAAAGATAATTATAAATTTCCTCAATTACTTGAAAAATACTTAGATTCCCGCAACTGGGGTTATAGAATTTTCCTTCTAAAATAGAATTACTCATATCTTTGAGAATTGCCTCCAGCGTCGCTCTTGCTAAAGCCCTATTTTTATTTTATTCGGTTTTATCTAACTCGTTCAGCGAATATATGATTCTTTAAAATAAAAATAACAAAAATTTTTTATAAAGTCAAAGGACTATTGCTCACATTTTTTACTATCTGAATAAATTCCTTCGGATTTAAAGAAGCGCCGCCCACCAAAAGACCATTAAAGGCGGCTTTTTCAATGTAATCTTTGGCATTTTGAGAATTGACGCTACCGCCGTAAAGAATTCGGTTTCTTTTTAGCTTTTTTCTTAAAAACGCTAAAACTCTTTTTGCGTCTTTTGGCAAACAAGAAATTCCTGTGCCAATCGCCCAAACCGGTTCATAAGCCAAGATAACACTGTGGCAGGGCTGGATCCCGAGCGCATTTTTTAATTGATTTTTTAAAACCCAAAAAGTTTTTCCTTCTTTTCTTTCTTTTTCCGTCTCACCAAAACACAAAATTGGTTTTAATTTTGCTGATATTGCTGCTTTTATTTTTTTATTTATCATTTCATCGGTTTCGTTTTGCCAGCCTCTTCTCTCAGAATGTCCAATAATAACATATTCCGCTCCCAAATATTTTAACATTTTTGGCGAAACCTCGCCAGTAAAAGCTCCCTTTTCTTCCCAAAAACAATTTTGCCCTCCAAATCTTATAACAGAAGATGAATCCTGCAATCTTAAAACTGGAAGCCAAACAAAAGGCGGGCAAATCACAACTTCCATATTTCTAATATTTTTTATTCCTCTTTTTACCGAATTAAAAAGCTGCTTAGCTTCCTTAAGAGTTGTTGGATTACACTTCCAGTTAGCGATAATTAAGGGCTTCATATTTTGTTACAAAAAAGTACACGTCCCTATTTTTCTATTTTTCTTTCCCGTCCCTATTTTTCCTTTCCCCCTATTTTTCCGTTATTTTTCTTACCATGGCAAATAAATAGCGTAGTCGTACCCTGCCGCTCCTTCTGCCCAACATCTCTTTATACAATCTGGTCTCTCATCGGTCCTGGCGGGTGCGGTAGAGTTAGTTTCTAAGGCCGCGTACAAAACAGCATATTTTTGAGAACAGCCACATATTGGAGAATCTTGTCTTACGTAGCGATAGGTACACTGAGTTCCCCACTCATCGGTTATATCGGTCCATTCTCGGGGAATATTTATCGCCCCCACATTACTTAATGGTTGTATAAATGGATCATTAGGACCATTAACTAAATTTCCAGCATCCCATAACCACCAACAACCAATATCCGTATTATTATCAGTATTATTTGGTGGATATTCGTGGTAGGTATTATAGTATATTTCTAATACTGCTCTTAATTGGTTCATTTCGGTTATTCTCCTCGCGTCTCTGCTTTTGGCTAAAACTACTTTTAAACTCACGAGAGTAATACTTGCCAAAAGGCCAATCACTGCGATAACAACCAAGAGTTCAATTAAAGTAAAACTTTTTAAATTTTTCTTTCTCATAATTTAATTCTCTTTTTGGTATATTCTTCAATCTTTTTTTTAAAGAATTTTTGGATTTCTTGGGGCTGGTATTTTTCCTTTAAAAAACTAATTTTAAAATCTTCTAAATCACCAAAATATCCTAATTGTCCTAAAAATAATTTTTCAGAAAAAGAGCCCTGAAATTTTCTTTTAGCGTCAGAAATAATTTTTTCTAATCCGTGCCCCCTCCTAATTATAAAGAATAAATCAACATAATCGCGCCAAATGGGCCGTCTTCCTATAGTGTAGGCTTTATCAGCCGCGATATCTCTCCAATCAAAAATAAAAAGAGAAGGGGTTTTAATAATTTTATAAAAAGGCTTAAGGGGGTAATGAAAAAAGGTAACTTTTATTTTATTTGGGGTAAAAAAACTTAGCTCTCTCTCTGATTCTTTAATTGGCTTTGTTTTTCTGCCAAAAATTTTTCTAATCTCCCAAAATAAATCAGGAGAAATTTCCTTTTTGGTAAAGATATCAAAATCAAAAGATTTTCTGTGTCTTAATTGGAAAGCTAAAGCAGTACCTCCGGCTAATACTCCTATTTTTTTAAAAATCGCTAATCTCTCAAAAACAAATTTCTGGGTAGGGGTTAAAATTTCATTAATATAAAGAGGTGACATATTTTTCAGAAGAAATTTTCTTTTTCTTTAAACCCAAAATAAAATTTTTAATAAAATTAAAAGTTTGGTGATTATAAATCTTCATCGGCCTTAATTCAAAAACTTTTTTTATTTCATTCTTTGAATAAACCTTAAAGAGCCACTCAATTTCTTCCAAATCGCCGTACATCAAAACCTGATGGATAATATAAACCTTGTCTCTTTCCAAATCTAAATTTTTAACATTTACTGACCACAAAATCCCTTGGAAACTTTTTGGAATTTTTAATTTTTTCTTCATAATTTCGTAAGAATTATTGTTTTCTTAAATATTCGGCAGCCTTTTCTGGTTCAATGGTGGAAATTTCAATACCAGTACAAAGTTCAAATCCGGCCCAAGTAGCGGTTTTTGGCAAAATGGTAAAATGCCAATGGTAAAAATTATAGTTTTTGCCATCACAAGGAGCAGTATGTAAATAAAAATTGTAGGGAGGGTCGTTAAGGGCCTTGTACAATCTAAATAAAGCCTCCTTAAATGCTTCGGCTAAATAATTTTTTTCTTCTTCGTTGATTCTTTCAAAATAAGGCAAATGTTTTTTGGGAGAAATTATCATCTCAAAGGCGGTTTTTGAAACAAAAGGGCAGATTACCAAAAATTCTCTGTTTTCAAAAACAAGTCGTTCTTTTTGCTCTAAATCCCGTTTATTCATTAAACAATAAACACACCTTTTATTTTCTTTAAGATATCTTTGAGAATTCAAAACCGCCCGTTCTAAATCCGGGTCAATCACCGGGGTAGCCATAATCTGAGAATGGGGATGAAAAATAGAAGCTCCGGCTTCTTTGCCATGGTTGTGAAAAACTGAAACGTAATTCATAAAGGGTTCGTTCATTAAATCCAGATACCTCTCTTGGTAAACATCAATAACCTCTTTTATCTCAGTTAAAGTAAAAAGAGCCAATGATTTTTGATGATCTTTTGTTACCACTACTTCGTGGTGCCCCACACCCTGCATCTTTCGGTAAAAATCCGCCGATTCTTCGCGCAAAGCCGGAGCCGGAATAAGAGCCGGGTATTTGTTGGGAATCACCGCAACAGTCCAGTTTTTAGGAATTTTCCTTCCCTTGGTCTTTTTGCCTTCGTTAAAAATTAAAATCGGTTTTTCTTGCGTCTCAAGATGACAAAAGGGACAATTTCTTTTGGAAGGAATAAATTTTTCCCGTCTTTCTTTTTTAAATGTTTCCGGCCGCTTTCCTCTTCCGGTGGCAATAATAACCCAATCTTTAGCTAAAGGGTCGGAGCGAAGCTCTGAAGGAAATTTTATTCTTTTAGATTCAGATATTTTTTTAATCATATTTATGGGTTATGATGTTCCATCTAATTTTAATTAAATCAAGTGCCATTTTAAATATTGATTTTAACTTCACCTTGCTTTCCGGGTCGTTCTTCCAATAAACCGGAACTTCTTTTATTTTGTATCCCAGTTTTTTACTAATAATTAAAATCTCCGGATCAAAAGCAAAACGGTTGATTTTGCATTTCGGAAAAATTTTTTCTGCCGCTTCTTTAGTAAAACACTTAAAACCGCACTGAGTATCCTGTATCTTCCAAAGCCCAACAATTAATTTTCTAAAGAGTTTAAAAGCTTCTCCGGTAAATCTTCTAAAGTATGGTTGGGGTGGATCTAAAATAGCACCTCTTACATCCCTTGAACCGATAATCACACTGAATCCACTTTTAAATTCCGGCCACATTTTTTCAACTTGGTCAATTGAGGTAGAATTGTCAGCATCAGTAAATAATCTATATTTTCCCTTTGCCTCTAACATGCCTCGTCTAACCGCATCACCTTTGCCTCTATTTTCTTTATTGTCAATCAACTTTAAATTCTTAATGTTTAAGGTTCTGCTCCGAACAACTTCAACAGTTCTGTCTTTTGAACCGTCATTAACAACAATAATTTCATAATGGTAGGCCTGGTTTTTCAAATATTTATCAATTTCGGCTAAGGTTTTGGGCAGCCTTTTTTCTTCATTGTAAGTCGGAATAATAACTGAAAGAAATGTTTCGTTTTCGTTTTGCATTAAATTATTTTACCCCTTCAAGAATTTAAAATCAAGTATCCGTATTCAACAATGCAAAATGTAAGTGAAAAAAATAAATATTGAGAGCGTTGAAGGGATGTTGAGGGTAGAAGTGTTGAAGGTAGAACCTTCAACATAGTTAAAGGTAAAGTGTTGAAGGTAAAAATGTTGAAGGTAGAACCTTCAACATATAACCTTTAAAACACAGAACTAAAGTTGTAGAATTAAGTTTTTAGTGATAAAATGTAATTAAGGAATGTTGAAGATAGAACCTTCAACATATAACCTTTAAAACACAGAACTAAAGTTGTAGAATTAAGTTTTTAGTGATAAAATGTAATTAAGGAATGTTGAAGATAGAACCTTCAACATATAACCTTTAAAACACAGAACTAAAGTTGTAGAATTAAGTTTTTAGTGATAAAATGTAATTAAGGAATGTTGAAGA
>FWPU01003712.1_pt1 | contig 37586 bp, 43 predicted proteins | sample 2228361 | NCBI WGS metagenome assembly FWPU01 (sample SAMEA103939777, study PRJEB20133) | metagenome
GTGACTTCGCTTCCCACAGGGATTTCAGGTCCTCTTGGGCTGTCAGCATCATAGCCGTTGGTGTGCTTTTCTATGTCTATATTTGGATGGGCACCGAAGTAGTGGCTTGGGTCTGAGTCAGAGACTTCTATCTCTTCATAGTAGCCAGTGGCAGTGGCTGTGTTTTCGTACTCACCTTCAATAGCCACGCCTCTAGCGGTTAAGGTAGCTGACTCGCCGGGGGCAAGGGAGGGAATGGTGCCGATGTAGCCAAGCTCGCTGTCGGTGACTTGGATATTGGTTAAGGTGACGTTTCCGGTGTTTTCTACGATGTATTCCCAGGTGACTTCGCTTCCCACAGGGATTTCAGGTCCTCTTGGGCTGTCAGCATCATAGCCGTTGGTGTGCTTTTCTATGTCTATATTTGGGTTTGCTGGTTCTATAACTTCAACTTCAACTTGAGCTTCATCAGATTGCCCGGTTTCTTCAATAACTGCAGTATTATATATGGTATATAAACCAGGAGAATCGGCTGTTACCATCTTAGTAATTTCAATCTCTTTTGTTTCATCAATGGGAACATTTAATTCCCACGGACCTGAAAGATTGGATGTAGCCTCGGTATCGACAACCACATCCGTAATTTCGTAAGAAAGACCGGAAGAAGGATCAACGCTTTCTTCATCACTAATATGAACAGTATCTACTACACCCGAGAAAGGGAGAGAGAAACTTTCTCGAGTTGTAAAGGTATGCATTCCGTCAGGATGATTAGAAATTGTTATTTCTAAAACATTTCTAAAGTTTGTAATTCCCTCTGGTGGCGTAAATGTGCCTTCATAAGTATATGTATACGGACCTCCCACTGGAATTTCTGATGGCACATTATGTGTGAACGAAGTAAAATCAAGGCGTTGTTGCCACTTTAAGTCATACTCTAAGTAATCTTCAACTTCCTTAACTTTAGCAGGATAATCACCAGTGTTAGTTACCTCAATACTTCCTCTGATAAGATATTCCCCTTCCCCCTCTCTAAAGTGAGAAACGCGAATAGTATATACTACATTTGTTGTTTCGTTCTTATATAACACAACTCGCGTGGTGCTAACACTCTTTTTAATCTCAAAATAATCTTCTAAAGGAGTAATGGTAGTGATATCTTTTTCAATCTCAAGGGAAGCATAACAAGCAATATCTACACTCTCGTTTGAGTTATCACTTGAACTATTTTCTTTGCTCACACCCCGGTGTGTTTTCTTTGATGTTGTTTCAGAAGCCGTGGAATTCTCTACCGTTCTTTCAGTATCTACACTCTCTGCCCCTACAAAGTTCTTGCTATTACTATTGCCTTCTTTCTCATTTGCACCATTATCACTAGAAGAACTCTCGCTTCCGCTGCTATCGTCTGCAACCAAATCAATTTCATTTGAATTTTCACTAGCCTTTCCTTCTTCAATTACTGTCTCGCTACTACCTTCTTCAACCGCCGTTTTTTCTCCGCTATTTCCCTCCTCACTTTTAATAAATTCAGGTGAAACATTACCACTTCCCTCACTCGCATTTAACTCCGTCTGTGTAGGAGTCTCAGTCATCTCCGAAGAGGATTTTCCAGTACTTGCCCAAACCAAAGAAAGTGAGAATGTCCAGATTAAGAGGAAAATGAAAACTGTGAGGAAGGTTTTTTTCTTCCAAAAATCCTTAAAACTTAAATTTTTCAGTGGAGTCACCCCATGTTCCTTAAAAATTTTGTTGTATAAAACTAATGAGGAATCAAAAATATGTCAATAGAATATTTTAAACTACCAGGGATTTGGAAAATAATACCTACTTTTCGTTTTCCCCCTAACCCTTTCTAGGTAAAATTTTTTCTTCTTTTTTCTAAACTTTTTCTTGCCTTCGTCGATATAAAACTGGCAGCTTGAAAAGTGAAGCCTCCCGAAAGGGCAAACCCGTCGAAAGGCGGGGGCGCAAAGCTTCAGGCCCTAAAGCGAAAGCTAGGGTAGCTGGGCTGCCGAAGGAGGTTAAAATGAAAGATTTAAGAAAGCAAAAATTTTTATCTCTTGCTACTGCTTTTATGCTCCTCACTGTAGTAGGAGCAAGCGCTACACCTCTCTCAAAATCAACAAACAACAATAATGGTTTTCCTGTAGTGAAAATTAACCTTCCCAAGGTACAACTAGAAGTAAAAGTGGACATAAAAGTAAAAGATTTTGCCAAAAAAATTTCCTCGGTAACTGAGAAAAAAACCAAAGAAATGGAGCCTCCAAAGAAGACTTACCCCAAAGGTCTAAACTACAACAGTAGCTCTTCCGTAAAGAGCACTTCTACAAAATCAACATCTTCTTCAAAGAAGAGCACCACCACGAGGAAAAGTTCCCGCTCTTCAGTTTCAGAACAGGCCCTCGCTCGCAATATCCTAGCGAGATATATCGCCAGATATCCAATTTTAAAGGGAGTGCAAGTCTATGTAAGAGAGTGTCCAAATAACTGGCAAGGATGTGCTTATTACAAACAAGGCATCATCCTTGTCGATCCCGACCATACAGCTCCTCTAGAAAGAATCATCGCCCATGAGGTTCAGCACATCATCGACTGGCGCCAGGATAATGATATAGACAACAACGACTACAACAAGTAAACTTTTGAACTGTAACTTAAACTTATGCCCAAAATTAGTAAGAAATTTTTAGGAAATTTTCTCATAGTTCTCTCACTAGTTTTATTCATTGGATGGTTGATTTTCGTTCCAGCTACTAATGTCTCTTATTACATCTCCCAAAAAAAGCTTAAAGAAAGATGGCAAAAGAAAGCACCAACTCAAAGTTCAACCCCTCAACCTAAGAGGGGGGAAGTTTTAGCAAGATTGAAAATAAAAAAAATATCCCTGGATACAATCGTGCTTGAAGGAGCAAGTATTGAAAATTTAAAAAAAGCTCCCTCTCACCTGGAAAAAACACCTTTTCCAGGCGAAATAGGAAACTGCGTAATTTCTGGACATAGAGTTACTTATGGGGCACCTTTTAGAAAGCTTGATCAGTTAAAGAAAGGAAATTTAATTGAAATTACTTCTTTAAACGGAGAAAAATATGTTTACCAAATTTACCGCGTTTATTCTACGCTTCCTACAGATTCCAAAGTTCTCGCCTCTACTGAATTAGCAGAGCTTACTCTTACTACCTGCGACCCTCCTCACAGCGCCGGAAAAAGACTCATCGTTAAAGCCCGTCTTCTTCCCCAGAAATAACTACCAAAAGAAACAAGAAGAACCATCAAAGAAGCATAGTTAAAATAAAAGCCGTATTTTATAAAAAAACTCTTCTTTTTCTTCAAGTAGATCTTACTTCGTAGGATACCCCTTTCTCTTAAAGGCAACTGAGCAACGACTTCCCCTCTGGGATTTATAATCCCACTTTTCCCTGTGTTTGCAACTTGCACAGTGTAAAGTTCTGTTTCAAGCGCCCGCATCCTCGTAATTTCAAAATGCTGAGGGGGTAAAATTGTGCCATCAAACCAGGCATCATTAGTAATAAAGATAAGCGCTTCTCCTCCCTTAAAAGCTCCTTTTCGAACAAGAAAAGGGTTACTAGATTCAAAACAAATCCCTACTCCCAAGGGATTTCCTTTGTTTTTGAGAAGTTTGAAGGGACCGCTGGAGAGATCTCTATATCCTATATACTCATAAGGCAGCCAGCTTAAATAAGGTCTAAAAGGCAGGTATTCTCCAAAAGGAACTAAGTTTACCTTATCATACCTTTGTGTGGTCTGAGGAGTAATTAAAAATGCGGAATTAAAAACTTTTCTCTTCTCTTCATAAAAAGCTCCCACCAAAAAACTCACTTTTTCCCTTCTAGCTAAACTTTTAAGAAGTTTGAAAAAAATCTCATTTTCCCTATATGAATCAGGATAAGCTGTTTCTGGAAGTATAATTAGCTCACCCTTTTGAAAATCGTTTGGTAAAAGTGAAATAGTCTTTTCAACAATGCTGTTCCACTTTGAGCTGTCAAGTTTTTCCTTTTGAGGAATGTTAGGCTGAATAAGAGTGACTCTCTGTTCGGTAAGAACTTTATTCGAAAAATCTCCCTTTAAAGAAAAAATTAACAAGAGAAGAAGAAAAATACCTGACCATTTATTCATATACCTCTTCCCTAGCGTTAAATAATAAGTTGAAATTGAAGCCCCAAAAATCAAAAAACTAACCCCAAACACTCCCACATAAGTTGCTAACTCTCCCAAGTAAGTTCCTCCCTGAGTGTATCCCAAAGCTCCCCATGAGAAACCCCACGGACCAAGCGATTTTAAAACTTCAGTCCCCGCCCAAAGGAAAGCGCAATGGAATGGATTTTTAAATTTCTTAAACAGAAAACCGAAGAAAGACCAGAAAAAACTCTGAGTGAGTGAAAGTAAGAGCCAGGGAAAATATCCATATGGCAAAAGCCAGCTGAAGTGAAAGAGAGAGAAAGAAATTCCCGCTAGAAAAAACAAAAAAGGAGTATGTCTCTCCACCAACAAATTAATCCCTAGAAAAAGAATTAAGAGAGAAAGGAAGGGAAGAAAAGAAATTGAAAAAGGGGCAAAGGAAAAATTTAAAAGAATACCGGAAAAGATAGAAAGAAAAATAGCTTCACCCCAAATTAACCCCTTTGAAGACATCCTTTTAAATTTCACCTTTCCTCAATTACCTTAAAGTTATCCACAGTTTCCACAAGATAGAGATGAAATGTTGTTAATAACTCATACGAAGGTGAGGGTAAGGGGAAGCAGTTATAGGCAAAAAATTGCCTGCTTTTATCTGGGGAATTGCCGCTGCTCCTACCATCGCTGCGTTATCAGTGCATAAACTGGTGGGGGGAAGGTAAACATCCACATTCTCAAAGAAAGAAACTTCCTTTAACTTCTCTCTCAACCTAGAATTAGCAGCCACACCCCCACTCACAACCAGCCTCTTCATGTTCTTCTCCTTTAAAGCTTTAAGAGACTTATCCACTAAAACGTCCACCACAGCTTCCTGAAAAGAAGCAAGCAAGTCTGGAATATTTATCCTTTCTCTTCCCTCCCTCTTCACATAATTTATAACTGCTGTTTTTAAACCACTAAAAGAGAAGTTGTAACCTCCCTCAAGCATTGCTCTTGGAAAGGAAATCGCCTCTGGGTTCCCTTCTTTAGCCAGGTTATCAATGACAGGACCTCCTGGATAAGGAAGATCGAGAAACTTTGCCACTTTATCAAATGCTTCCCCGGCAGCGTCATCTAAAGTTCTCCCCACAAACTCAATTTCCACTTCTCCCTTTACTTCTAGAAGAGAAGTGTGCCCTCCAGAAACCACCAGAGCGAGGAAGGGAAACTTAACGCTTTTTCTCAAAAATATCGCCCAAACATGAGCAATGAGATGATTTATGCCCACTATGGGAAGAGATAGAGAGTAACCAAGAGCCTGGGTAAAAGAAACTCCCACCAAAAGGGCTCCAATTAAGCCAGGGCCTAAAGTCACAGCAAGATAATTTAAATCACCAAATCCAACTCCCGCTTTATCAATTGCCTCTTTGACTACAGAATCGATTAATTCCACATGCTTTCTTGACGCAATCTCGGGTACAACCCCTCCAAACTTCTTATGCCATTCTATTTGAGAGGCAACTACATTTGAAAGCAGAGTGTAATTTATATTTACAACGGAAGCAGCGGTTTCATCGCAAGATGTTTCCACAGCCAAAATTAACTTTTTCAAGAAGCACTCCTTAGATTCTCTGTAAAAATTTCCAAAACTTTAAGAGCTGAACCCCTTGCTTTTCTTGCCTCATCAAAATCTGGCTCCCCGCCTACTAGCTCCCTAATAAAGGGAAATTTTTTTAGCCAGCGGTATTTTTCCAAAAAAAGGACTTCCTTATAAATCTTTTCCCTTAAGTCATCTGGAAGGAAAAAGCACATCTCGATTAAGGAAGACTCGTTAACAAAAAATGTGTCATCTCTTTGATAAAAGGCTTTTAAAATCTTTCTCACAGCTTCAAAAGACTTTAAACAAGATTCACCGCACAAGCCCTGGCGCAAAAAGAGAAGAGATGTTTGAGCATCTTCCCAGGCAGATTTAATCACTTCTTCCTTCTTTCCACTCATAAATAACTTTACCTTCCTTCAAAATTTGGTGGAAGTTTGGATTTCCTGAATCGGAAAGAGCTTTAAATTCTTGAGGAGTCAGATATAAAAGAGTAACGGCCTTTTGGGGCTGCAGGTTTTCCATCAACTCCTGAACTCTCTCCCAAAACTTTTTTTTAGACCTTCCTACAATTAAGAGAGCTATCTCTGAATTCTTACCCATTTTACCCTGTACTAAATCTTTAAACAAAACAATCTTCTCAGGAGCGAAGAAAGAAATCTTGGAAACTACTCTTTCTAGCTCCTCTTCTAATGAACTTTTTCTTTTTACTTTCAAAAAAATTACTTTGAGTTCAGCCAGAAGAAAAAAGCTGCTATTTAAACAGTAATAGGAATGATTTTCCCTTCTTTTTTCAGTAACCAAGCCAATTTCCTTTAAGTTTTTAAGCTCTCTGCGAATAGCGGTGTATGGTATCCCTGTTATACTCTCTACTTCGCGGGGATAATACTCCCTTTCAGCTCCAAAAAGAAAAAACTCTAAAATTTTAACCCTGTTAGAAGAAGTGAAAAGTTTTTTCAAAAATTTTCGCTTGTTCTCCACAAAAATAATTGCTAACACAATTTGTGCAAATAATCAACTACACTTCCTCCAGATATGCTTTACGTATTTCACCACTTTTGATGAGCTCCCTGGTAGGTCCCGACATTACTATTCTGCCATTCTGCAAAACATATCCCCTGTCGGCAATGGAGAGAGCGGCGTGAGCATTCTGCTCCACCATAAAAACAGTCACTCCCTGTCGATTTATTTCCTTAATAATCTCAAAAGACTGATCGACTAAGGCTGGAGCAAGTCCCATGGAAGGTTCATCCAAAATAACCAATTCCGGACGGGACATTAAAGCTCTCCCCAAAGCAACCATCTGCTGTTCGCCACCGGAAAGAGTGCCCGCCAACTGATTCAACCTCTCCTTAAGTTTAGGAAATATTTCCAATACCCTCTCTAAATCTTCCTTTATCCCTATTCCATCATTTCGCGTATATGCACCCATCTCCAAGTTTTCCAAGACTGTTAAAAGAGTAGGAATGCCAATAAAAAATCCCGAAAAACATAGCCATAAAACCACTACAAAGAAAGAGGAACCAAAAAGGAAGATGAAAACCAAATCGAGGTGAAGCAAAAATTGCAGTGGTATATGCACCAATTGCAAAAAATGCAATATACCCTAAATGAAGCAGCCCAGTTTCTCCTATGATGAGATTTAAGCCTAAAGCCAAAACCACATAAATACCCACTCTCACTCCCAAACGGACCCAAACGCTTCCCACCAGGCCAAAAACATTAAGCAGAGGAAAGAGGAGGGCAATCAAAAAGACTAGCCCAATCCACATAGGCAAAGGCACATTCCAGAAAATATCAGATAAAAAATTTTTAATGCTTTTCATACCTTTTTTGTCAACCTCTCCCCCATTATTCCCGAAGGTCTAAAGATTAGAACTATCATTAACACAAAAAATGTTATAACATCTCTCCAGTCAGAGCCGATTTGAAAATTGGGATTGAAGTAAAATAACACAAAGATAATTAAGAGAAGAATGTTAGCAGCACTAATAAGAACTGCCTGGCGTGCATGTCTCCTCAAGTCTGCATCACACCGTTCTTTTCTCAGATAATAAATTCCTGTTATCAACCCTCCATAATAAATTCTCCTTAATTTATTTACTTTCTTCTTCGTTTCGCCTCCGTCAAATGAAGACTTAAGAAGAACTTCCAGCTTTAGTTTCAAAGGAATTCTCAAATACTGATGAAAGAAGCCAAATAAAAGAAAAATTAACACAAAATAAGCTAATGTTCCTAAGGGAAGACCGATACTGTAATTCTCCACCATTCCCAAAATCAAAGAGCCGATAACTGCTCCCATCATGTTCTCAATTCCCCCGAGAACTGCTGCTGTAAAAGCTTTAATTCCATAGAGAAATCCAGTATCCCATTTTAACGTCCCGTAATACATTCCCACTAGTATTCCTGCAATTGCTGCTAGCGCAGAACCTATGATAAAAGTGAAAGCAATTGTTTTGTTGGTCTCAATCCCCATCATCTCAGCGGCTTCTCTATCTTGTGAAGTAGCCCGCATAGCCTTTCCCAGCTTCGTTCTTTTAATGAAAAGGGAAAGGGCAAGCATTAAAAAGAGGGACAAAAAGATGATTACAAGAGCTAAATATCTTACTTTTGCTCCAAAAATAAAACTTGTCCACTTAAAACTGCTGCTTGCGGCATCTCTATGGGACTTACTCCCCAAATTAGCATAATGGCATTTTGAAGAAAGATAGAAACACCTATAGCTGTTAAAAGAGGGGCTATGCGGGACATCCGTCTTAAGGGTCTATAGGCAATCCTCTCTATTGCCCAACCTAAGAAGGAGGTGAGAATAATAGAAATAATAAAAGCTAAAATAACATAAACTATTTTAAGATAAAGAGGTGTTCCATCGTTAATTCCAACCCATAAAAGGAAAGTGGCTCCTAAATAACCGCCAATAGTAAAAACTTCGCCGTGAGCAAAGTTAATTAGCTTAAGAAAACCATAAACGATAGTATAGCCTAAAAAGATAAGAGCATATATCATCCCCACTGTGAGACCACTAAACGTTAATCTGACAAAACTTTCCAATTCCATAGTCTTACCAGCACATAATAGCTAAAAACAAAAAAGGGGCAACTTTCAAAGTTGCCCCCTTCGCAACCTCAAAGGCTTACTTCTCATAAGGAACCCAGGCACCATTCTTAGCAATAAACCGCGGTATAGCCGCTGTTCCTGCCTTTCCTTTCACAGTTATATCGCCTTTCTCGTCAAAACCGAAAGTTCCCATTACGCCTGTATAATCGACCTCAGGGAGAGCCTCAATAATCTTCTCTCCATCTAGGCTTCCTGCCTTCTTGATTGCTTCAACTAGAATCCCTAAGGCATCGTAGTTATTTTCAGCATACGGCCCCGGATCCTTCCCAGTAGCCTCCTTATACTTCTTCTTAAATTCTTCAAAGCCAGGCATTTCCTCCTGAGAAAGGGAGCCAAAAGTGCACACAGCCCCTTCCATATTCTCAGCGGAGCCTGCCTCTTTAAATATCTCTTCAGACTTAATACCGTCACCACCCATGAAAGCTACATCTTTAAGCCCAGCTTCTACCATCTGCTTACGTAGAAGTCCTGCTTCACGGTGATAGCCGGTAAATATAACTGCCTCTGCCCCGAAAGTCTTTATGTTGTTAACCTGAGCAGAAAAGTCTGTGTCACCCTCCTGACAATGCTGTCTATTTGTCTCCACACCTGCTTCTTTCAAAATTTTCTCCACTTCGTCTGCCAAGCCAACTGCATAGTCTCCCTTGTCGTCCATCACTACAATTTTCTTATATCCAAGTTCAATAGCCCATTCAGCAATTGCTTTCCCCTGCAAATCATCACGCAAGCAAGTGCGGAAGAAGTTCTTATGACCACTTTCTGTAAGCTGAGGATTTGTAGCGGAGCCAGAAATCATAGGAATATTTGCCTTTTCATAAATCGGTATAGCCGCATTTGAATTTCCACTTGTCAAACAACCTATGACAGCAACAGCTCCCATATCCACAGCTCTTTGAGCAACTACTGCAGCTTCACCAGGCTCTCCTTTATCGTCCAGAATTTCCAACTTAATTGTGTACTCAGTACTACCCACCTTGAAAGGACTGAAATCCTTCGCTGCTAGTTTACACGCTACAGCTGCAGCATACCCGTAATCAGCTAACCCTCCAGTAAGACTTGTCTGAACTATAATCAAAACTTCTTTCTTTTCTACCTTCACTTCCTCTTTTTCCTTCTTAGCGCACCCAACAAGTAAAGCTGTAACTAAAATAAGTGAGAGGAACAAAATAAAGCTTTTTCTCACCAAATAAGACCCCCTTTTTTTAAAGATTTCTCTGGCACTTAATCACTCCTTTTCCTGGGTTTTTGCTAATTATACATTTAAATTTTAAGTGCCTTTTAAGTATCTTTTTTCTTTTAACAACAAGGCCATAATGACAGCGTCTTCTGTAGGATAAAGGTAATATTTCAACCTCTTCCCCACCTCTTTAAATCCTAGTTTTTTGTAGAGGTTTCTCGCTGCCATATTCGATTCTCTAACCTCAAGAGTGATTAAGTTAACGCCGCTTTCTCTCGCTTTAAAAATAAGGCACTTGAGCAGTATCTCGCCAAAACCTTTTCGGCGATATTTAGGATGAACAGCTAAAGTAGTAATGTGAGCTTCGTCTAAAATTACTGAAAGACCTGCATAACCAATCACCTTCTTTCCTAACTCCAAAACAAAGTAACTTTTACTCTCACTTGTCATCTCCTCCAAAAAAATCCTCTTTGACCAAGGAGGGCGAAACGAAACCCTCTCTATGGAAAGAACCTCTGAAAGATCAGAGACTTTCATCTCTCTAATCTTCGCTTCTCTAAGTTGGGGGTTCCTTTTTGGAAAGTTTCTCTTCAGCATAGGAGGGCCTTAAATAAAAAGGTTTTAAATTGGGGAGAGAACTTCCTCCATCTTTTAAAAATTTTTTCTCTCCTAAAGAAATCAATGTTTTACCCCAAGGAAGTATCTTCTCCCATACATTCTCTTCCTGAGAGAAAAACTTTTTTGCTTCTCCGCAAAGCAAGTAATCATTTAACCCTTGCAAAATCTTCTTTAAATTCTCAACTTTACCTGCTGAAGGCGGAAAAAATTCATTTCCCGTTTTTCCTTCATACACAGCAAAGTACACCTCACCCCTTTTAGCATCTAAGACAGGAACTATATGCTCCCTCTTTCCAAAAAAAACTTCCGAAATAGCTTTTAAAGTACTTATCCCCACTACTGGAAGACCTAAAGAGAGAGAAATTCCTTTCGCTACAGAAACCCCCATCCTCATCCCTGTATAAGACCCAGGCCCTAAACCGACAACTATTAAGTTAATTCTTGAAATACTGAGAGAATGTTTCTTCAAAAGATCATCCACTGTGGGGAGAAGATTTTCCTGATGTGCCCGCGGAAGATACCGAAAAACTTGACTAAAAAACTCTCCTTTTTTAGAAAGTGCTACCAAGAGATAATCCGTCGATGTATCAAAAGCTAAGCTAATCATCTAAGCCCTCCAGCCTCTTTTTCCACCCAGGACCAAAATCAAAAATGATTTTCCGCTCATTTTCCTTTTTCCCCCTTTCAAATTTTACCTTTAGACTTGAAAGGGGGAGTAATTTCTCTATTTTCTCCCCCCATTCTAAAACAACCACTCCATCCTCATATAAGAAATCCCCACCCACAGTTTCCCAAAATTCTTCGGCTGTTATTCGATACAAATCAAAATGGTAAAGTTTAACTCTTCCAGGATAAATATTTAGAAGAACAAAGCTCGGGCTTGTAACCTCTTCCTTTGCTTCCAATCCCTCCGCTAAACCTTTTACAAACAACGTTTTTCCGCTTCCGAGTTCACCGGAAAGAGAAATTACGTCACCTTTTCTTAAGATAAAAGCTAAATTTTTCCCCAGTTTCTTTGTTTCCTCTTCGCTCAGGGTTAAAAATTTAAGTCTCATGAAATTTCCCAACCCAGTTTTTCCAATCCCGTCTTTATTAACCTCTTAAGGTAAGATAATTCTTCCAACCGCATGAGGTAAGAAAGAAAAAGATAAAGAGAAAAACCCAATACTGTAATTAATAGGAGAAAGAGAAAAGCTCCCCACTTTGTAGAGAAAAGGAAATAGTATTCTTTCACTTTAAAAGCAACGTAGAGAAAAAGTCCCATGATTATAGAGTTGAAAATTATTTTAATAAGAGAGCCATAAAACTCCTTTCCCCAAAAAGCTCCCACTCTTTTTCCTAAAAGATAAAAAAGTATAAAAAAAGTAAAAGTATAGGCTATAGTGTTTGAAAGACCTATGCCCTTCACCCCCATTATATTTACCAAGATTATATTTAACACACTCATTACCAAAATACCTATACCGTTTACAAAAGTAGGTGTTTTCGCGTCTTTTAAAGCATAAAAGGCTCGAGCCAGAAAAGCAGTGTAACCAAAAGAAAGAATCCCCAAAGCAAAAAGGGAAAGTACAGATGCTGTGTATAGAGTATCAGTGTGAGTAAATTTTCCTCTCTCAAAAGCAACTTGAATTACTAATGGGCTTAAAGCCACCAGAAGAGCTGAAGTAGGGGCAGTGACAAAAGCTATGGCTTTAAGCCCTCGGGAGATAGAATCACGAAATCTGCCCATCTCTTCCAAGCTAAACGCTTCACACAACCGGGGAAAAAGGGCAATAATAATAGAAGCAGTTAAAATCCCATGTGGAAGCTGAAAAAAGGCCCAAGAATAAACATAAGCAGAGATGCCGCCTCTAAACTGAGAAGCGAGATTGTTGATAACAGTATTTCCAGCTTGAAGAATGAGAACAAAAATTACGGTAGGAATTCCCAAAAGGAGAAACTTCTTTAGATCTGGGTGGCGAAAATTGAAGTGAAAATAATACCGATAACCAACTTTCATCAAATAAGGAATTTGAGTTAATGCCATTGAAGCCACACCCAAAGTAGTACCAATGGCCAAAACAATAAGAGAAAGAAAGGGAGAACTCTGCGAATTTTTTACATATAAAAGAAGAGTGGTTATCACGATGAGGTTATTAAAAATAGGAGCAGCAGAGGGAGCAAAAAAGTGATTTTTAGAGTTTAAAATACCAGTAAAGGAGGCACAGAATCCATAAAAAACAATCTGCACAATAAAAAAGCGAAAGAAAAACTGGACTAGCTTTGTCTCTTCCGGTGAGACTAAAAGCATCTGAATGCGAACAAAAGGATAAGGAAAGAAAATGCCAATAAGAGCAACAAAAAGGAGAACTAAAAAAACGAAATTCATAATGAGACTAGCCACTTTCCACCCTTCTTCTTCCTCACCCCGACTTAAATAATCCATAACTACCGGGATAAACGCTGCTGTTAGAACTCCTCCCATTATTAACTCATAAATCATATTAGGCAGGTTGTTCGCTAGATTGTAGGCATCAGCAATTACTGTCCGACCCAGTGCGTAGGTAATAGCTAGCCATTTCAAAAAGCCTGTCAAGCGGCTTAAAGTCGTGGTAAGGGCCATCAGAGTAGAAGCTCTAGCTACTGAGGCTCCTTTTTTATCTGCCATGGTTGGCATTCTATCCCAAGTTAAAATTCAGGTCGAGAAGTTAAAAGAGACTCATCTGAGAGGGTTCGGGCTTGGGCGGGGGCTCCTTTAATACCTTCTCCAGCATATCGAAGTCTCTCTCTAAAACGGGAAGAAGATTTGCGTTTCTTAAAATTGCAGCGGGATGATAAGTCAAAAAAAGATAATATCCCTCTGCTTCAATTTTCTTCCCTCTCTCCCGAGAAATAGAAATATTCCTCTTTAAAAGAGTGCGAGCAGCATGATTTCCCAAAGCGCAAATAACTTTAGGTTTTATAATCTCAATTTGTTTTTGAAGATAAGGAAAGCAAGTTTCTACTTCTAAAGGAAGAGGGTCCCGATTGCTCGGAGGACGACATTTAATCACGTTTGCGATGTAAACTTGAGAGCGATTAAGCCCTATCCTTTCAATCAACTTATCAAGCAATTTTCCCGCTGGTCCTACAAAAGGTTCACCCTGCACATCCTCATAATAACCCGGAGCTTCCCCTACAAACATCAAATCTGCCTCAGCATTTCCCACCCCAAAAACCACTTGGGTTCGACTTTTAAAAAGAGGGCATTTCTGACAATTTTTTACCTCCTCTGCCAGCTCTTCTAAGCTCAACTCCCCCCACTCCCACAAGTGTCACAGCTTGTTGCAGTACAGCTTGAACAAACTGAGCTTTGTGACTCTGAACCTGCAGTTGAAAATTTTGAAGGTACTTTTTTAACCTCGCCCCCGCAACGAGGGCACCTCACTTCTCTCTCTTTAAAGATGAGCTCTTCAAAACGATGTTTGCATTTTAAGCAAAGGAACTCAAATATAGGCACCTTCCACTCCTAAATAATCCATGTGGTTACCTCGTCCATCATCTTACGCCGAGGCTTTCTCTCTACCCTCTTAGGATATCCAACAGGAATAATAGCTACCGGCTTCCAAGAAGTGGGAAGCCTCAAAATATCTCTCACCTCTTCCTCATCAAACGAGCCCACCCAGCAAGCACCTAACCCTTCTCCATGTGCGGCTAAAAGTAGATTTTCTATAGCTGCTGCTGTATCTTGAAGCGCAAAGAGGTTCACTCCTCTCTCTCCATAGCCTGCAGCAGCTAAGGCAAGGTCTGCGCAGACTACAATCACTACTGGGGCGTGGGAAACAAAATGCTGATTTAAAGCCGAGCGTGCTAAGTCTTCTTTTTTCTCTTTATCCTTCACCACATAAAAACGCCATGTCTGCAAATTTCCTGCAGAGGGAGCTTGGCAGGCAGCGGAGATGAGTCTCTTTATGACTTCATCAGAAACATCTTTATCCTCAAAAGAACGAATACTCTGCCTCCTATAAATTGCTTCATACAAATCCATTTACATCCCCTCCCAAATTTTAACTTTAATTCTTCAAAAAATGAAGGTTTTTTAAGAAACTTATTTGTGATAAAATCTGTGAAAAGGAGGGAGAATGGATAGAAAGCCAGACATTACTGATGAAGAGATAGGAATTCAGCATTTTCACCTTCGAAAGAGAAGAGCTACCGAGAGAGCAATGGAGAAACTCCGCCACGGCTTGGGAAAGGAATACTCCAAACTTTCAAACAAAGAGATTGAAATTTTGGAATGGATTTTTGGCGAAACCTGGTCCATGATGAGTTTTTATGAGTGGGAGAAGATACCTTTTAGCCTTTTGAGCCTAGAGAAAATTAAAAAAATTATTTCTCTGGGAAAGGAAGTCCTTTCCCATAAGAAAAAAGGGATAGATGGGATAGAAGAAGTGCATCAAATTCTCGCTAAAGTTAAACAAGAGGTAGAAGAGTAGTCTTCTCTACTCTTTCTTTTTTCTTCCTTTCTAAGGACTTTTTCACTTTTTTGAGGCGGAAGAGATCCTCCCTTGCTCTCTCCTCCAAAGCCATTTTAATAAACTTTATCTGCTGCTGGAGCTGAGGAATAACAATATAATCAAGGGCATTTACTCTTCGCCTCGTTTTCTGTATCTCATCCCCCAGGCGTTTAAGCTTAGTTTCTACAGCAGCGACTTCTATTATTGCATCCACTTCCTTTTCAAATCTCTCAACTGCCTCATCAACTCTGCTGGAAACCCCTGTAACACTATATCCTCGAGTTAAAATTGACCTATCCACTCGCTTCTTCTCCACCTCAGGAACAGGAACTCCCATAATATATGCCCCTTTCATTTCTATGCTTACTTCTCCTTTGGTAGCCAAAGCAGCTGATTTAACCGTAACGGAACCATCCACTGCTTTGGCTACAGCTAAAGTGTATGCAGCCTCTCCCGCTGCTTTCTGCAGCCTTTCACTTGCTTGAAGAGCCAAATCTACAATACCCATAAACTCCATTAAAAGGGCGTCTCTTTTCTTTTTCAAAAGTTCCCTTCCCTGTTCAGCCAGCTTAGCTTGCTGTCTTTTCTGCAAAAGTTCCATTCGTGTGGTATGAATCTCTTCCATCTTTCCCCCTCAACTCCTTTTTTAACCCAGCTTAATTTGCAGCTTTAACTTTCTCTTCAGGATGATACTTTGCAATAAATTCTTTCTTAATTCTCTTGAGTTCGCTTCTCGGCAAAACAGATAGGAGTTCCCAACCTAAATCCAAAGTTTCCTCAATATTTCTATCCTCTTCACCCTGACCGATAAATCTATCTTCAAAGTCATCAGCGAACTTGAGATATCTTCTATCCATCTCAGAAAGAGCTTCTTCTCCTATAATGGAAACCAATCTCCTTAAGTCCCTTCCCTGAGCGTATGAAGCGTAGAGCTGATCAGCCACATTCCTGTGATCTTCCCTAGTCTTCCCCGGCCCAATCCCTTGATTCATCAATCGAGATAAGGAGGGAAGAACATCAATTGGAGGATAAATCCCTCTCCGATGTAGATGGCGAGATAAAACAATCTGTCCCTCTGTAATATATCCAGTTAGGTCAGGTATAGGATGCGTAATATCATCATCAGGCATGGTTAATATGACCAACTGAGTTATAGAGCCTGCTTTCCCTTTTACCCTCCCTGCTCTCTCATAAATAGTGGCAAGATCAGTATACATATAGCCCGGGTAACCTCTTCTTCCAGGTACCTCTTCCCGCGCAGTGGAAATCTCTCTTAATGCTTCGCAGTAGTTTGTCATGTCAGAAAGAATTGCCAAAACGTGCATATCGAGTTCAAAAGCGAGATATTCGGCCACAGTGAGTGCCATACGAGGAGTAAGAAGCCTCTCTACCGTTGGGTCATCAGCCAAATTGAGGAAAAAGACTACTCTTTCTAAAGCACCTGTTCTTTCAAATTCTTCTCTGAAGAAAGCTGCCTCTCGATGAGTTATACCCATCGCTCCAAAGACAATAGCGAATTCCTCTCCGCCTCTCACCTTAGCCTGTCTAATAATTTGAGCGATTATTTCATTAGCAGGAAGACCTGCCCCTGAAAAAATAGGAAGTTTTTGACCTCTGACCAGAGTATTTAACCCATCGATAGCCGAAACTCCAGTCTGAATAAAGTCTTCAGGCCTTGCTCTAGCATAAGGATTTAAAGGGGCTCCCATTACTAAAAGCCTTGCTTCTTCCAAAATAGGAGGCCCTCCATCAATAGGTTCTCCCCTTCCATTAAGTATTCTTCCCAAAAGATCAGGAGAGACACCGATTTTCGCCACTTCTTCTTTAAATCTCACTTTAGTTTTAGCAACATCAATGCCTTGCGTTCCTTCAAAAACTTGAATTACCGCGTAGTTTTCAGAACTCTCTAGCACCTGCCCATTCCGAATTGAACCGTCCGGTAACTCTATCTCCACCATTTCGTTATAAGAAACTTCATGGACATTTTCCACAAAAATAAGAGGACCAGAAATGTAATTTATTGTTCTATAATCCCTTTGTAAAAGAGTAATTTTCTTCATCTAAACCACCTCTAACTCCGCGACTTTTTCCCTAATTTCCTCTGCTAATGATTTTAATGCCCCTTCTGCTTCCTCTACAGGAATCTCTTTCATCCTCGATATTTGCTCCTTAAAAGGAAGGGAGAGAATTTGAGAAAGAGTGACCCCTCTTCTCAGTGCTTCCTTTGTAGAGCGGTAAAAATTAACGATTACCTTAAGCATCCAGTACTGCTTTTTTAGGGGGCAGAAGGCGTCCACTTCAGAAAAGGCTGATTGCTGGAGGTAATCTTCTCGAATCATCCGAGCTACTTCAAGCACAGCTCTCTCTGATTCGGGTAAAGCGTCTGGGCCTACTAACTGAACTACCTCTTGGAGCTCTGTTTCCTTTTGTAAGATAGCCATGGCTTCCTTTCTTAAATCTCTAAAGTCAGCGGCGATTTTTTCGGAAAACCAGCTTTCTATAGCTCTCTGATAAAGGGTGTAACTTTTTGTCCAGCTAATAGCAGGGAAGTGCCGTCTGTGAGCAAGGCTGGTATCGAGAGCCCAAAAAGCACCGCTAATTCTTAATGAGTTCTGAGTCATAGGTTCAGAAAAGTCTCCTCCAGGTGGAGAAACAGCCCCTACAACTGTTACTGAACCTACTCTATCTTCACTACCTAGACAGACTACCCTTCCTGCCCTTTCATAAAATTGAGCAAGTCTTGTAGCCAGATAGGCAGGATATCCTTCTTCACCCGGCATCTCCTCAAGTCTTCCTGATACTTCACGTAAAGCTTCACCCCACCTTGAGGTGGAATCAGCCATCATCGCCACATCATATCCCATATCCCGATAGTACTCAGCTAAAGTTATTCCGGTGTAAATTGAAGCTTCTCGAGCAGCAACGGGCATATTGGAAGTATTGGCAATAAGTATTGTTCTATCCATCAAAGGAGCTCCGCTTCGAGGATCTTTCAACTCAGGAAACTCCACTAAAACTTCGGTCATTTCGTTTCCTCGCTCCCCACAACCTACATAAACGATCACATCCGCATCCGACCACTTTGCTAAAGTTTGTTCTGTAACAGTCTTTCCCGTGCCAAAACCACCCGGAATTATAGCTGTGCCACCTTTGGGAATGGGAAAAAAAGAATCAAAAACTCTCTGTCCGGTTAGAAGTGGAACTTCAGGGTCTAGTTTCACTCTATAAGGTCTTTCTAGTCTTACAGGCCACCTTTGAATCAGATTCATTTCCGTACCATCAGACAAACGACAAATTATATCCTCAACTGTAAACCCTCCTTCTTTTATTTCCAAAACTTCACCTTCACTTCCAGGAGGAGCCATTATCTTATGCACAATCGACTGCGTTTCTTGCACAGTCCCAATCACATCCCCTTCTTTCACCACATCGCCCTTCTTAACCACAGGTTTAAATTTCCATTTTCTATCTCGAGGAAGGGCTAGAACCACTACCCCTCTCTCAATGAAGGGACCTGTTTCTTTCCAAACTGCCGGTAAGGGCCTTTGAATGCCATCAAAAATGGAAGCAAGAAGGCCGGGTCCAAGCTCTACAATGAGAGGCTCTCCAGTACTTAGTACCGGTTCGCCAATTCTAAGTCCAGAAGTGTCCTCGTAAACCTGTATCACGGCCAGGTCCCCTTCGAGTCTTATCACCTCTCCTACCAAACCTTCATTTCCCACTCTCACCACGTCATACATTCTCGAACCGCGCATTCCTTTTGCTTCGACTACAGGCCCTGTAATCCGAGAAATGAAGCCTTTAATCATAGCTCAGACCTCCTATCGACTTAGTTTAATCTCAAATCCAATTGCTCTCTTAATAAGAGAACGGAGATATTCAGCTCTCTCCCTAATTTCTAACTTCTTTTTGGAAGGAACATTAACTACAATGGGGCGATAAATTTTTTGAATTTTGCTTCTAGTCCTCTCGTCTATATAGGGTTCGAACTCTTCAGAGAGAGCAATAATGCCTACCGTATCATCATCTAAGAGCTCCCTTAACCTTTTTCTAGCTTCTTCCCCCTCTCTAACCTCTACCACGTCCACTCCTGCCAAACGAAATCCATCAGATGTCTCTGGCTCTGCTAGGACTATTAACTTATACAAAAACCAACGCCTCCCTTATGCTCTCCTCCCTCATCCCTACTACCTTTCCCCTCAGCACTATCCTTAAATTTACCACTTCGTTAAATTTAGCCCAAATATAAGCGAGGATAATACCCATACTCAAGGGATCAGCTTTAAACAAAGAAACAACACTCTTTATTATATACTCCTCCATTCTCCTTTCCACATAAGAAAGAAGACCTTTTTTTGCAAAATCTTTAAACCCTTCCCTTAAAGGTAATTCATAAGGGGTCTTCTTTAACCCCTCTACAATCTCCTCTGGAGTTTCAGAGCCTGCTAGCTCCTGGTATTTTTCAAAAGTAAGTAGTTTGCCTCCAGGAATAAAGAAATTTTCAATTTCCTCTCTCCCCAGCTTCTCTCGCACACCCTTCATTAAGCTCATAATATTTACAAAATCAATCTCTCTTCTAAAAACCTCTTTTACCAGTTGTACGGAAAGATTCCTTTGGCGAAGTTCGCTTAAAGCAAAGGAATAATAAAATTTATCTAAAGAAAGCTCTAATATCATCAACTTTCTCTCTTCATTGTATTGGGGAAAAACTTCCGTTAAAGGAAGTGCGTATGGCGACTCCCAAGTAGCCAAAAGGTCAATAACTGCCTTAATATCAACTTGCTTACCTAGCTCTATAAGAAGCGCTTCAGAAAGCGTACCTACCGCAAAAAAACTCTCCTTTATCTCCTCTAAAGAGACTCCATGATGTTTTCCTCGAAGAATAGTTTTTAAATTATGAATATCCCAACGCCCAAAAATAACATCTAAAAGACACTTGATGGGAGGGTCAACCCAACTGTAAAGTCTGCGCATTTCTCTCAAGAAGTGAATCTTTAATCCTTCCTCTGCTCCCTCAATATTTCTCCCTTTGAGAAACCCTCTTTCTAAATCTTCTTTATAATAAGTAGTAAGAAGTATACTTATTGCTTCATTAAAATCAGAAGTGTCTATTAACCTTTCAAAAAAAGATCTTCCTAAAAGGTAACTTTTGTGAGCTCTAACCCTCGCATTAGCATACCCAAAATCAACCATCTAAATTAACCAAAGAGTATTTTAGTCACCTCCGTTTTGAGAAGCTGTGCTGCTTTGTTCAATCGTGATTCAAGTGTATTATTGATAAAAATAGAAGCATCCTTAGTTTGAACCTGCAAACCACCTTCAATATTTAAGTCGGTTTTTAATTCGTAAGTAATTTGGTAATCGGAAAAAAGCTTTTGAGTTAACTCTTTATCTCGTGGATTCACCCTCACTACTACTCTTCCATCTACACCTTCCATAGCTTCAGCAATGAGCCGCTGCAAAATTTGAGGATAATCTTTCCTTTTGCTTAACTCTTTCAGCCTTCTTCGAGATTCCTCTACCACTTTTTTTATGCTCTCCTCTTTGGCTCTAATAATTTCTTTCTTAGCAAAGAGTCGGGCAGCATTAATTATCCGTGCTGATTCACTTTCTGCAGCACGCTTTGCTTTCTCCACTTCTTCCCTTTTCAATCTCTCTGCTTTTTCCTTTGCTTCCTCAATTATCCTTTCTGCTTGTGCTCTAGCTTTTGCTAATATCTCAGCTACTTCTCTATCTCCCTCTTCCTCTAAGGATTTGAGAATCTCGTCTAACGCCATCTTCTCCCCTCACGTCAGGAATTTATTAGTGAAGACCAGTTATCATAGCAGCAACTACAAAGCCCAGAACTACAATCAACTCTGGGAGAGCTTCCAAAGCAAGAACCATGCCTGCCACTTCAGGTTTTTCAGCAATAGCTCCTGCTCCGGCAGCACCAATACGTGCCTGCGCATAACTGGTACAGAATCCCGTAATCCCTACGGCTAAAGCAGCCGCAATCGCTTTCCAGGCTAACTCCCCCACATTCTCACCTCCCTATACGTTTAAAAGGTTTATACTGTCTGCCGCCCGACTCATAAAATTTGCCAAAAAATTCTATCACATTTAGTCGGATTGAATGAATAGTGGAACTAAAGGAGTGAACCACAATATTAATAAGGTGCAAAAATAAAGCTAGGAGAATGCCCACCCAAATGCTCCCCACTGTTCCCGAAAGTTGATTAGCCACATCAGCTAAAAGAACACCTGCCACACCCAAAGCCATAAGACGAGCATAGGAAAAGATATTACTAATAGTACTCGGGATGTGAATAATTCCCATAAATCCCCCTCCTCTCACGATGAGAAAGAGAGAAGCCAGAAGGAGAAGAAACCCTACTGGACCCCCTAAGGGAAGAATCTTTACGGAAGAAACACCTATAAAGAAAGCAGCTACCAACAGGAGAATGAATCCAGCTTTTTCAATTAAATGACCACGAGAACCTTCCCGAAGGGCATTTATTATCCCTAAAACTAAACCCAGTAAAATATGAGCTACTCCTATCCCTATAGCCATAAAGAGATAAGGCATGAGAAGATGTGACCTTTCAAAAGGAATCGTGAATCCACCAATCGTAACTTCCCTCAACAGATGAAACCTAGCAGGAAGGTCCCCAAAAGCCTCACCGAAAAGAAAGCCCCAAAAAATTGCCATCACTCCAGCCAGCAAAAGCATAGAAGCCACTACTCTCACAAAATAAACTTTAGCCATTTTCTTTTTAGCCCAAAGAGAAAGTAAAACTAAAATAAGACCATATCCCACGTCTCCGATAATAAAACCGAAAAAGAGAGGATAAAAAATAGCCAAGAGCTGAGTAGGATCAACCGTTCCATAGCGAGGAAGACCGAAAAGATTGAGAATCTCTTCAAAGGGCTTAGCCCAAGAAGGATTCTCTAAAACCACTGGTGCTTCCTCAATTTCCTGGTGAGAAAGAGGAAGCTCAGCAACGACCACTTTATCTCCAAACTCTTTACTTAAAGTTTGGGTTAACTTTTTCATATGTTTTTTAGGAATCCAACCTTCAACCACAAAGGTATAATCTGTCTGACCAGCTAAATGAACCACTGAAAGCTCGCTGCATCTATCAGTTAGAACATCTCTTATAGCTAAAAGCTGTGTGTACCACTTTCGAGAAAGCTCTCCCAGTTCCTCCCGAACTTCTTTAATTTTCTCAGGCAACTCTTTAAGACGCACCTTCATAGATTCGTATGCTTCATCAAAAGGCTTCTCCGCAAACTCCTCGGGGAGACGAACTTGATTCACCTTTTCCGCCCAAAGGAAAGCATTCACAGCCTCAGTATAAGTTTTATTAAAAACGAGAAGGGCAGTTGTTGTCTTTTCATCCAAGTCAGCAGAGATAAGTTCAAACTGATTTTTAGTTATCTTCCCCACCTCTTCTCGAATAAGATCCAGAACGCCTTTGTATTTCCTATCAATTAAAAGTGCTACGGTACTAAACCCTTCTAAAGCAACTAACTGACCAGCTAAGGGTTTTATCTTCTCCATTATGTTTTGATACTTTCTTAAGGTAGCAAGTTCTGATTCAAGCCTTGCTTTTTTCTCTGCTAACTCTTTTGTTCTACTTTCAACCTCACTCAATACTTTCTCAACTTCTTCCCTTAACATCTCGCAAGTCGCTTTCCAATATTCCTTATAAAAACGCTCCCTCTCTTGCGGAGAAATTTCTCTCCCCTCCGTAGGCTCCAGCGCTTTCAGTAAAGTGTTAATACGACTTTGAAGAGTTTCCAACTCCTTCTTTCTAGCTTCAGTTTCCTCGTCCACTTCCATACGCCGTAAAATCATTTCTCCCGCCGGAATCTTCTTAGCCACATCTTCAATGTGAAGAACCCCTAAGTTATGTAAAGTAGCTAGGGTGTCGTAGAAAAAGCGGCGGGGACCAACTATTTGAACCTTGCTCATAGCTAAAATCATCCCTCTCTCACCTCCACCTTATTCCCCGCTGGGCAAAATTGCCTCAATTAAATAATTTACCGCCTGCTCATGATTAGAAGTAGTTTTTCTTACTCTCTCTGCCTCTCCTTGAGCCTCTATCTTCAATCTTTCTGCTTCTTCTTGAGCTTTCTCAATCATTTTTTCCTGAACTTCCTGAGCTGCTTTATAAGCTTCTTCCACTGCTTTTTCTTGGATAAGAGCTGCTTCCTGCCGAGCCTTCTGAACAATTTTCTCGGCTTCTTTTTTTGCTTTGAGAACACGAGCGTTAATTTCTAATTCCTTTTCGCGAATTATATGAAGAGGAGAGGACTTCTCTATGCTCTCTTTGTGTACCTTTACCTCGTCAATTTTTTCTTCCATCTGTTCCCCCTTTGGCTGGATAGTTATACTTTAACACAAGTGAAAAAAATAACGCAAGCTTTTTCACCTTTTTTTTAGGTAACAGAGAAAATATTTTTAAGTATGTTAAGTATCTCTTTTCTGTTTTTTCTACTAATTTCAAAAACTCTTTCCTCCTGCATAATTTTCCTAATTAAAGGATGTGAAATTTTTCCCATAGTAGCTATAAGCGGATTGGGTTGGGAGAGGAGCTTGTAAATAGCTTTTTCAAAGCGAGGTGAGAAAAGTTCCATCTTTCCAATCTCATCTATCACCACAAGTGCCTGAGGATTCCTATAAGATTTCTCCATTTCAGAAAGGGCTAACTTTTCAAAAAGAGGAATATTGACACCGTACTTACCCACTCTCCAAGGAAAGCTAAAATTTTTAGAAGCAAAAATTTCTTCCTTCCCAGAAAGAGTTTTTAGCAAAAAGCCGCTTCGCATATTTTTTTCTCTTACTTCTAAAGTAATGAAACCAACCTTCTCTCCCGGAAATTTTTTTAAAAATTCAACAATTAAACTGGTTTTTCCTGCCCGGGGAGGACCTGTGAGAAAAACTCTCTTAGGCAAAGAAGTGTTACGTGTAAACACGAGGGACTCTTCTGGAGATAGAGCAAACAACTTCGTAATTGATTGTTTCAAGCCAAGAAGCTACCTCTGTAGCAGTAATTTCTTCCTCTCCCTGCTTACCTATTATCACCACTTCATCTCCCTCCTTAACCCTATTAACATCCGTCACATCGACCATAAACTGGTCCATGCAAACTGTTCCCACAACTCTGCACCTCTTTCCTTTCACCAGAACATGAGCTCTATTAGAAAGTTTTCGATTAAAACCATCTGCATAACCTAAAGGAAGGGTAGCGATAAGACTCTTTTTCTCAGTGTAAAACGTGTGACCGTAACTTATTCCTTCCCCCCTATTTACTTCCTTTAGATAAGCAATTTTTGCTTTCCAAGAAAGGGCAGGAATTAAAGAAATCTTTCCGTGAGTTGCTGGGGAAGGATGAAGTCCGTAGATAGAAATTCCTACCCTCACCATATCAAAATGAGAAGAGGGAAAAAGGATAACGGCTGCACTGTTGGCTGCATGAAAAATTATATCTTTTTTTATCTTTTTCACCCTTTTAATTACACCTTTAAATCTCTCAATTTGAATCTGAGTAAAGTTTGAACTTGGGTCATCTGCTGAAGCGAAATGGGTGAAAATTCCTTCTAAAGCCACATGTGGAGTTTTTAAAACTTCCTCTATAAAAGAGGGAGCTTCCTTAAAATTCACTCCTACCCTGTTCATTCCAGTATCCACTTTAAGATGAACCCTAGCTTTCCTATCTTCTTTTTGAGCTTCCTGCGAAAGCTGGATTAAAAAATTTCTGCTATAGACAGTGGGGATTAAGTCATATTCTAAAAGAAGGGAAATGGACTCAGGAAAAGGCTCACTTAAGACATGAATGGGAGAATCTATACCGCTTTCTCTTAACTCCGCTCCTTCCTCTGGTAAAGCCACCCCTAAGCAGTCCGCTTCACCTTTTAAAGCAGCTCGCGATACGCGTACTGCCCCATGACCATAAGCATCCGCTTTCACCACAGCCATTAACTTACAAGAAGGAGCGAGGAGTTTTTTTATCTCGAGGATGTTTCTTTCTATCGCCTTTAGGTTTACTTCAACCCAACTACCCCGTATTTCTCCTCCTAGCTTTGGGCAATAGTTCTAACTATATCCCTTTTGCTCACTAGACCTACTAACTTGCCCTCTCTCATCACAGGCAGGCGACTTATTCCCTTTTCAATCATCAGAGTAGCTATATCTTCTATGGAAGTGTCTTCGGTCACGCTTATTACTTTTTTACTCATTACATCTTCTACCTTCACCGCAACAGCTTTTTTTAACTTCTCCTCAAAAGCTTTTATGCTTTCTAAATAAATAATTCCACTTAAAAGATGGATAAAAGTGGGAAAGTGAAGTTTTACATCTTCCATAATTAAGTCACTTTCGGTCACCATTCCTATTACATTTCCTGCATCATCAACCACAGGAGCTCCTCCAACACCCTTCTCGAGGAGGATTTCTGCCGCTTCTTCTACTCCCATCTCCTTTTTTAAAGTCACGACATTGGAAGTCATAATATCTTTAGCTTTGATGCCCACAAAATCACCCACTTGATTATATCAAGCTTTTAAGCTTTCCTGAAGCTTGAGAATGGCTTGAGGAAGAAAATGAGGAAGGTCACTAGAAAGAAGTGAATACTGTGTAAGCTGAGATGCGGCTATATCTGCTGCCAGTCCGTGAAGGTAAACGCCGAGAGAAGAGGCGTAAAAGGCACTTAGTCCTTGAGCAACTAGAGAGGCGATAATACCGGAAAGGACATCCCCTGTTCCCGCCGTAGCTAAACCTGGATTGCCAGTGAGATTTAAGAAAACTTTTTCTTTAGAAAAAACAAGTGTCCGAGCTCCCTTTAAAACTATAAGGGAATTAAGAAGTTCAACTGCTCTTCCTCCCCAGAAAAGAGGGTTTTCCGCAATCTCTTGCGAGGAAACAGAAAAAAATCGAGATAGTTCACCAGGGTGCGGAGTTAAAATAAGAGGAGTTTTTTTCTCTCTTAGAATTTCTGGTTTTGAAGTTAAAGCAAAAAGAGCATCAGCATCAATAACCATAGGTTTATCTAAAAAGCGAACTAAATCCAACACTACTTTTTGGGTTTCACTATTTCGAGAAACACCCGGTCCTAAGAGAACTACCTGATAGCGGCTTATCTCTTTCTTGAGAAGGGGCAAGGAATCTAAAGAGAGAGTTCCGCTTTTTGTTTCTGGAAGGGGAAGGGTAAGACATTCAGGGAGGCTGGTTTGGACAATGCTATTGATGGAATGAGGTAAAGCTATCTTCACTATTCCTGCTCCCATCCTCATGCTTCCTTGAGCAGCTAAAACTGCTGCTCCCGCCATTCCCCTTGAACCCGCAACTATAAAAATGCTTCCCACCGACCACTTGTGTGCTTGAGGAGAAGGAGAGGGAAGTAGAGAAGCCATTCTTTTCTCAGTTGAAATCTCAACTCGAGAAATTTCTTCCACTATTTTTTCAGGTACACCTATCTCCTTGACAACTATTTCTCCTGCGTAAGAGGCACCTGGATAAAGGAGGAGGCCAATTTTTGGAGCTATAAATGTCACGGTTTTGCTTGCTTTTACGCATTTTCCCTCCACCTTCCCTGTTGAAACATCTAATCCAGAAGGGACATCAATGGAGATAACTTTACGAGAGTGCTCATTAATTTCTTCCACACATTCCTTATAAAGAGAGCGCATCTCTCCCTTAAATCCAAAACCAAATAGAGCATCGACCACCACATCACTTCCTTTTAAAGCTTCTTTCAAACCCTTTAACCCGGTTCTTAAAACAACATCTTTCCCCCTCAGCTTCTTTAAATTCTCCTGAGAAAGGGAAGAGATGTTTTCACTCTCCAAAAGGAAAACAGCCACTCTTTTCCCAGCTTCAACCAAGTACCGGGCACAAACCAGCCCATCTCCTCCGTTATTTCCCTTCCCACAAACGACTGTGACTGTATGAGGCTCTTCTTTGAGCACCTCCTCTGCGACAGCTCTCCCTGCTCTTTCCATAAGCTCAGCAAAAGTTAATCCTTCATCTTTCACTGACTTTTCTTCTATCTTTCTCATTTCCTCTGCCGTCACTGCCCACTTTGTCATGGAAGAAAAATTACTAAAGCTTTCCCTCTCTCGCAAGAGCAAACTCACAAAAGAGATGTTTATCTCCTCTCTGTTCTATAATCATTTTTATGACCAACTTAACCTATCGAAACATAGATTACCAAGAATTCCACTCTCTCCTACCTGAAATCACAGAGGCATATCTCTCCGCTTATGAAGATTACCCCCAATACTCTTACCAATCCCCTAAAAAAATAAAAAGATACCTAAAATGGCTTTATAAAGGAGACCCTAAAGGCTTCTTTGTAGCCTTTTACAAAGACAGAGTAATCGGCTTTCTTTCTGTTCACGCCCTTTGGGAAGACTTTTTTGAAGGCGAATTGGGAGAAATTCACGAATTAGCAGTGGATAAAAAGTTTCAGGGAAAAGGAGTAGGAAAAATGCTTATCCAAAAAGCACTTTCCTACCTTAAGGAAAGTGGACAAGAAAGAGTAGGGCTTTGGGCAGGTGAAGAAAACGAAAAGGCAAAAAAATTCTATCAAAAGATAGGGTTTATTTCTCAAAGAAAGTGGGGCAAATGGGAGAGAATGGTCTTTTATCTCTAACCTTCAATCTTTCTTATCATCTCTCGGAACCTTTTCTTTCCTTTCCACCTCTTAAATAAAGATGCTTTCACCCCTACAAAAACTCTCTCTTTCCGCTCCTTTTCCTCCACTGCAAAGTAAAACTCCTCATCTCCAATGAAAACTATCCCCAAGAGATGAAGAAGAAGAAAAAGAAGGAAAATAAAAAATCCGAAGATTGAGATATATAGACCTACATCGGAAATGACGGAAAGCCCGACCCAAAAGCGGGTCTCCGGAATAGAGATTTTATAATCCTTAAAGGGAAGCGGACGGTAAGGGGACACCCTCCCCCCTGCAATCTTTTTTCTGCCTTTAAACACCTGCACCTTATAAGAGGCTTCCCTTAAATTAATAGGTTTCTTCTCCTCAAGCTCAAGAGAGATTTTATAAGACAGTCCTTTAAGCTCAATCACATCCTCATCTTGCACTCCCGGAAAAATCCTCGTTTTAAAATAACTATCAAAATAAACTTCTCCATTCCTTTCTATGTAAAGACGCGGTCCAAGTCCAAACTCAGAAATGAGAAAGACATATCCTTTAAATATTTTGGGAGGGTAAACCCTTACCTCAAATTTCCCCTCCTCTCCTTCCGTTTCATAAAGCAAACTTGCTGAAACTGGTCTCTCTATTATTAGACCTCCTTGTGGAGAGAGATTCTCATCAATGACAGGATTTACCTCCTGAAGCATGACTCGCTGAAAAGGAAGGGGAAGGGAAACTTTTTTTTCTGGAAAAAGCCAGTCATACCGATATACAGAAAGCAGAGAAGTCTTCTCCACAATCTCGCCTTCTCCAATCTTTAAAAAACCTGCTTCTCTGCTCAAAATGCTTAATAAGAAACCAAAGAGGAATATGAGCAAACCAAGCTGCCAACCTCTTTTAAATAAGGAGGGTTTTCGCCTCCAAGCAATTATCTTATCTCCCTCTTCCCGAAAAGAAAAATCCTTCAAAAAAGAACGAATTTTCCTTCTCCACCCTTTTTCAAGTACCACTACTGAATAAAGAAGAGAGGTAGCAATAATATAATCTGAATTTATTTTGCTAAGCTGAGGGGGAGAAAGATCTTTTTTCCAACCAGCATATAAACGAATAAAAAGATGAAAAAGGAAAAAGAAAAAATAAAAGCGAGCAAATATGTTTTTAGCGATAAACGAGGGAATGTCTGTTCCTCCTAAAAGAATTTCAATTCCCAAGGAGACTGTGACAGCCTCTTCGCTTTTTACCACCAAGTAAGCCAGGTAAGGGAAAAAACCTAAAGCAAAAAGGAAAATGGTGAGATAGGGAGAGGTGAAAAAGGAAGTAATCTTTTTTTTCATTTCCCCTTATTCACCTCCTTCCAAGTCTCAATTGCCTTTTCTACATCGAAAGAAAGGGTTCCTTTTTCCTCTTTAAAAGAAAGCGGAACTGGATTGCACCCACCAGGTTCCCCAACTGTATTTATGGGGATAGGGGTGCCGCAATAAAGACAAAAAAGGTCTTTCTGAAGTTGAGCATATCCACCATCTGGAGGACAAATCAAACAAACATCAAGGCAAACTGCATATGAGTTATCTGATTTCTTTATAGCAATTACTCTTATTTCTTCATCTCCTCTTGTAATTAAGTACTTATGAAGACGCCCATCTTTTAACTCCTCTACTTTTATTTTTCCTTCTTTACCTGAGACAGTTAACGGTTCAGGCGGAGGTTCATAAAGAGATGTCTGTGAAGCATAGGCCTGAAAAGCCAAGGTAAAAAAGATTAAAATGGAAATGAACACAGGGATAGACTTAAGCCACCTTTCCCTTTTAATCTCTGCCCAAGCTTTCCTCCGTTGAGGAGCTTTAAAACCAGGTAGTTGAGGAAAGGGGCGAGTGAGAGTGTAAATGATGAGAAAAATTGAGAGAAAGAAAAATGTAGCGATATTTAAGACTAGACTTGTAGATTTGCGGAAAAGAAGGGCAATTAAATTCCAAAAGGAAGTAGTAAAGTAAGGATGGTCTGGAGTAAGAAGAAAAACTACAAGATAATGAACAAAATCATGAGTTATCCGAGCTACGAGGAGTTCGAGGGAAGGAATAACAAAAGGCTCCCAAATAAATTTAACTCCCACACAAAAAAGGAAAAAGTTCCAGAGAGAAAAAATCTCCCCAGGAAGAAAATTAAAAGCTTTTTTAAAAAGAAGGTAGAAAAGAAAGGAAGAAATTCCTCCCCATAAAGCAAAAAGATAAGGAAGGTTGCTTTCCTTTAAGAAAGCTATTTGATTAAGCTGGTTAGAAAATTCTAATCCCTCCAGGGGAAAGAGGAAAAAAGATAAAAGAGAAAGAAAAACCAGTTTAAATGAGGTATTCTTTTTCACGAGCTCTTCTAAGCCCAAAGCTGAAATTACCGCCAATATAAGGAAAGAACCAGCAAAAAGTACCTCTCCTTTCAATATCCAAATCTTTAAAGAAAATCTTTGCAGAAAAGGAAGATGAAAAAGAGAAAAACCTAAGAAAAATCCGGAAAGCGAAAGAAGCTGAAATAAACTTTTTCTCTCTTTAACTAAGAAGGCTAAAGGTAAGAGAATGAGAGTTAACTCAACACCTCTCCAAAAGGCGAGACTAAATGCGTCGAACACCCCTCCGCTCCTTCTTTTCCCCCGCTATCTTTCCATCTTCCAAAAGGACCGTTCTTTCTCCCCATTTTGCTACCCAGGGGTCATGAGTAACCACAACAACAGTGAAATTCTCCTCCTTCTTTAACCTTCTCAGCATATCCAAGACAATCAGAGCATTTTCCCTGTCTAAATTCCCAGTAGGCTCATCCGCTAGAAGAAGTAAAGGGGAATTTATCAATGCTCTGGCAATTCCTACTCTCTGCTGCTCGCCACCGGAAAGTTGAGAAGGAAGGTGCCGCAGCCGATGCTCCAAGCCAACTCTCTTCAGAGCTTCTATAGCTTCTCTCTCATCAGGAAGACTGTGAAGAAACTGTGCCATCATCACATTCTCCACTGCTGTGAGATAGGGGATTAGATGATGCTGCTGAAAGATAAAACCCACCTTCTCTCGCCTGAATCGGGCTAACTCCTTTTCGGAAAATTCTGTGATGTTTTCACCATCTACCCAGATCTCGCCCTGGGTAGGTTTTACCATACCACCTATAATGGAAAGGAGAGTGGTCTTTCCGCTTCCAGAAGGTCCCATAACTGTTAACCACTCTCCTTTCTTTACTGAAAGCTTTACCCCTTTTAGTGCTCCCGTTTCACCGTAATACTTGGTCACCTTTTTTAAACTCACAAAGCTATTTTTTTTCAAAGAGCCTCCCGTACTTTATAAGATACTGCTTATCTCCCATGGATGCCAACTCAGGATCATGAGTTACAACCACCAATCCCTTCCCTTCATTTTTCAAATTAGTAAGCTCAGTTGCGACTATTTTAGAAGAATCGATATCAAGATCGCCTGTGGGTTCATCAGCTAAAATGAAAGAGGGAGAATTAATTAGTGACCTGGCCAAAGCTCCTCTTCTCTTCTCCCCTCCAGAAAGTTGATAAGGGTAGAAAAAATTTCTTTCTTCAAGACCTAGCCTTTCTAATATCATTTCTGCCCTCAGAAAAGATTCCTTTTTGGAAAATCCAGCTAAGAGAGCAGGAAGCGCCACGTTCTCAAGTAAATTGAGAGTAGATATTAAGTCTGATGCCTGAAAGACAAAGCCAATTTCTAAAGCGCGTATTTTTGATAATTCATCATCACTTAAACCCCAAATGTAAGTGGTGTCATAAAAGACGTGTCCCTGGGTGGGTTTTAAAAGTCCACCCATAATGGAAAGAAGGGTAGTTTTTCCACTTCCAGAAGGCCCTACAATGGTTAATACCTCACCTCTTTTAACCCTCAAGCTCACTTCGCTTAAAGCTTTTACTTCTTCCCCCTTTTCCTCATAGATATGAGTAATCTCTTCCAAAATTAACTCTTTAACCCCTAAGTCCATTCTGAGGCTCCTTGCTAGAGGTGAAATACGCAGGATAAAGAGAAGCTAAGCTAGCCGCTAAAATAGAGAAAAGCAACACTAAAAAAGCGAGAGGGAGTGATTCTAAAGGAGAGGGAAAAAGAAAAGGAATCTTCACTACAACTATTAAGTAAGTTCGAAAAAGAAAAGAAATCAATGCTCCCAAAAGAGTGCCTACTATTCCTCCTCCCAGCGAAAGAAAAATAGCTTCAAATAAGACTATTTTAAATAATGCCTTTTTTGTTCCGCCGATAGCTCTGAAAAGAGCCATCTCCCTTTTCCTCCTTTCTCCCATCAAATAAAAGAGCGTGCCCACCAAAATCACTACTATCATCCACAAAAGGCCGCTCACCACAAAGAGCCCCCTTGATAAATAAGAGAAATTTTGCCTCACCTTGGGAAGAAGGAGAGACATCTCCACAACCTCCACATAGTTATATCTTTTTTCTATTTCTTCCTTAACTTGACGTGGGTCCTTAACTCTGAGAAAAATGGCTGAGATTTGGGGCGGGGAAAGATAAAGATTGCGAGTATCTTCTTTTCTTAAACTCTCAGCAGCCATTTTGTAAGCTGTTTCAATGGGAAGGAAAACCCCATTATCGAAAAACCCCCATCCAGTCTCCTGTAAATTCGCCACCACCTTATATCGATGACTGTAAAAGGAAAGATGAAGACCTACTGGCCTTTTCACATTGAAACCCGTTATTACTTCATCGCCTTTAAAGCTTTTCTTTCCTTTAAAGATCCAGGGAGAGATAATGAAGTCCGTTTCAGAGTCTATAGCTATGAGAAAAATGTTTCCTTCTGTACAACAAGAAGCGGGCACCGATTTGATGAAAAGCTCTGGAGAAGCTTTTTCTACCCCATTAATCTTTAGAAGTTCTTTAGAAATATCTGGGAAATAAAAAAGGTTGGGCTTTCCCGAAACCAGCGTTTCCTGAAAGATACTTCCTTTCCCCTTGGGAACAACTACTAAATCTGCTCCAAGACGGGAAAGACCTGTTTTAATCCCTGAGTTTACTCCCTTAAAAAAGAGGAGTGAAAAAAAGAGAAAAGAAACAGCTAAAGAAACTGCGAAAAAAACTGCAAGAGAAACTTCAGGCAAGTGAAAAAGGTCTTTCAATAAAAGTCTTAGCTTTCCCATCTATCTTTCTATTAAAAGAGAGAAAAGGATTAAAATAGAAAGCAAAATTCCCACCCCACCTAAAAGAAGAAGGACAGGCAGAGTTCCCACGCGGCAAGGCATAGTGGGACCTTTGCACACCCCAATTAAATAGGTGGGTATAAAGAGGGAAAAGAAAAAGAGAACTAGAAGGGTAAAGGAGAGGTACATTTGGCTCTCTTTTTGGGAAGAAAAAAAGAGAAAAAGAGAAAGAAGAGATATTAAAATGCCCAAAATCAGCTCAGTTTTTGCTGTATAGGTGCATACCATAGGAACATATCCCCCTCCCTCAGTCTTTATCATCTTTCCATAAAAGTCACAAACAGGGAAGATGTAATAAGAAGTAATAGCTAATAAGATTCCCAAACAAAACTTAATAGTGGATAAAATCTTAATTTTCCCCATTTCTCACCCACTTTATAGTCCTTTTAATATTGCTTGAGCTTCCACTTTAGAAGCCTGGTAGAGAGGAATTAAAGATGAGAGAAGAACAATTCCCAAAGAAAGCCCCAGAGAAACTGGAACTACCTGCCAGGGTATAAAAATCCACTTCTCAAAGACGGCCAAAGTTATTACTTCTGCCACCCCACCTCCCAATATTAATCCTACAAACCCACTGAGAAGAGCAATCAAAAACGCCTCTAAAAAGAAGTAGAAAGAGATGAAGGAAGGAGTGGCTCCAAGTGCCTTTAAAACTCCGATTTCTTCCCTTCGCTCCAAAACCATCAAATTCAAAGTGTTACCTACCGCAATAGCAGAAGCAAGTGCGACTCCTGTAGCCACTATCAAGATGAGATTTGTAATCTTTTTTAAAAGGTTTTCTTCAGCTTGAGCAACTTTCCTCAAAGTTTTCACCTCAACTTGAGAAGAGAGAGCCTCAATTTTTTTCTCAACCTCTTCTACCCTTCCTGGAGTTACTCTTAAAAGATAATAACTAACTTCTCCCTTCGAAACCTCAGAAAAAGGAATGATTATAGCCTTATCTTCTTCACCTCCTGTTTCTAAAACTCCGGAGATTTCCCTTCTGCCAAACACCTCTATTTCTTCGCCTATTTTTTTACCCATATCTTGAGCCAAATCTTTCCCCAACATCACTTCGCCCCCTAAAGGGATGCTTCCTTTAATCCTCCACTTTGCTCTCTCCATCTCTTCCCTCTTCATCCCTAAAACAAGAACTTCCCTCCCTTTGAAAAATATCTTTCTCTCCCACCGAGGAAAAAATTCCTTTACAGAAGGAACTTTCTTTAAAAGCTTTTCCACTTCTTCTGATTGAAGAGAGGTTGAATACTCCCCTAGCGAGATTTCCCCACTGCCCACTTTTTCTGAATGAGGAAGGAGTATCAAATTAGCTCCAAAAACTTGCAGACTTTCACCAATTCTTTCCTTCACCCCGAGGGAAATAGCCACGAAAGAGACAGCTAAAGTAGTTGAGAGAGAAAGAGCAGCCAAAAGAAGGAAAAAACGAGCTAATCCATTTTTAATTCCAGCTTTTAAAAGTCGTGATAAGAAGAGAAATCTTTTTTGCTTCACGCCTGCATCACTTCTCCTGCAGGAATTTGTAGCGCCTGCCTTAAAGGGAAGTAAGAGCCGAAGAAAGTGATGAGAAGAGAAGAAAGTAAAGAAAGAAAGAGGAGATAAAAACGGAACTCAAAAGGAGAACCGAAAATATTTCTTCCCAAGAAACTGGAGAGGAGATGACCCCCAAAAAAACCCAAAATTCCTGCTAAAATTCCTAAAAAAATTGCCTCAACTAGAAAGATTTGAGCTACTTTTGAAGGCTTGCCACCCAAAGCCTTCAATAAACCTATTTCTTTTCTCCTCCGCAAAACATTACTCATTAAAGTAGTGGAAACAGCAAGAGAAGCTGAAATAAGAGAGAAGAGAACAAGAAGGTATATAAGAAAAGAAAGTTGCCGAAGGACTTTCCCTTCCGCTTCTGCTACTCTCCAAATTGGTTTCGCTTGGCTATTTTCCATTGCCTCCTCAATCTGCTTAGAGACAGAAGTGACGTATGGCGTACAATACCACTTATCATACTCCCTTCGCGTCATAGTCTTAGGATCACGTCTCCCAAAATCATCTAAAGGAACGGTAATTGCCGAGACTAGAACTCGAGAAACTTTTTCAGGAAGAGAAAGAAACTTTTGCCAGAAATCTAAAGGAGCGTAAATCTGAGAATCTTCATAACCCCCACTTTCCATAACTCCAACCACTTTAACATATGCCTTTTTCTTTCCTACTTTTAATAAAATCTTTTCCCCTGGGAAAGCACCCACTTTTTTAGCAACTTCTTTTCCCACAATTGCTTCTGGATACTCTCCATCCTGAGGAAATTTCCCACTCACCTTAAGATATGGATTGGTTTGTTTTATTCCTGAAAAGAACTTTTCTTGTGTGGGGAATCTTTTATTAAACCATGTCCCTGCCACTACTACTTGAGCATCCCCTTTTTCCCCTGAAACAGTTGCCAGAGAGTATAGGAAAGGAGAGATGCTAACTATATTGTACCGCCAAAAAATTTGAGTTTTGAGCCTATATATATCTTCCTCCTTAAGATACTTACCCTCTTTTTCCTCTACCAAAATATTTGCACCGTACTTTCTCAACTCTTGAGAAATCTTGCTCGAAATCCCCAGAGTAACTGAGGTTAAGGAGGCAACGAGAGCGGAACCTAAAGTGGCAGAAATTAAAATGAGAATGAAGCTACCCTTTCTTCTGTAGAGAAGACCTTTTAAAATTCGCCACCACATTTCTACTCTCTTAAAAACTCCACTAGAATCTGAGTGAGGACTTCAAGTTCAGAAAGAGAAACTTTTTCTTCCTTTGTATGAGCAGAAGAGAGAGACCCCGCACCAAAAACTACGGAAGGAATCCCTTTAGCCACCAGATTTTGAGCATCTGTCCAGGATGGGAAACCCACTAACTTTGGCTTAGTTGATAAGACTTTACTGCTTGCATCAATCAGCTTTCTCACCACTTCCTCACTAGGATTTATCTCAAAAGGAGGGGAAATATCCAAAATTTCATGAAAAGCTCCCTCCTGCACCATAAGATTTTCCACCTGAGAAACTGCTTCAAAAGTTTTCACACTAGGAAGAATGGAAGCTTCAATCAAAGCTTCACAGCCATCAGGTAAAACTCCTATGTCTTTTCCCCCTTTGATTAAAGCTATATTTGCCCAGCTTCTCTTAAAAAACTTGTGTCTTCTCTGCATAAAAGGAAGGAGTTTAAGTTTTCCAAATATTTCAAAAACCCTGTGAATAGCATTTCCCCCCTCCTCGGGGCAGTCTATGTGCGATTCTTTTCCCCAAACTTCAACCTTAACTTCCAAAGAACCTGCCTCTGCCACGGCAATATTTAGTTCCGTAGGCTCAAGCACTACTGCAAAAGGGGGGTTTAAATTTAATGCTTCAGAACCCTTCCCTTCCCTCTCTTCGTCAACAGTAAAGGCAACTTGACACGGAGAATCAGTTAAAGAGAGTGCTTTTAAAAGAGCAGCTATCTGCCCTTTGACATCAACTACTCCTCGACCAAAAACAACTTCTCCTTCCCGTTTCAAGATGTAGGGATGAGGATGATCTAAAACCGGGAAGGTATCTATGTGTGTGCAAATGAGAGGTCCTTCCTCTCCTCTTTCCCCAATGAGATTCGCCCTTTTTGGAAAAACTTCTTCTTCCCTGACGATAAAACCAGCTTCTTTTAAAAGCTCTTTTAAAAAACTGAGGAGCCTACTTTCCTCTCCTGAAGGGGTGGGGCAGGTAATGAGTTCCTCAAGTAAATCAGTGATTTCTACCACAGATTAATTTTAGCACTTTTCTCTTCTTTTTAAAAAACCAGAACTCCCTAACGCAATAGCTGAAGCTATGGCATTCCCTCGGGTATAGGAAAGAGAAATAAAAATTTCTTCCACTCCCTCTATAGCGGCAATTTCTCTTGCTCTTCCTTTTAAAATCACCTTGGGCTTGCCCTTTTTCTCATTAACGACTTCTATATCTCTCCACGAGATTAAACCAATCCCCGTCCCCAAAGCTTTAGCCACCGCTTCCTTGGCTGCAAATCTCAAAGCAAAATGAGCAGCTGGTTTGGGGCGACGGGAGCAATACTTGGTTTCTTTTTCCGTAAATATTCTTTCAATAAACTTCTCTCTCCTTTTAATAGCTTTCTCCACTCTTTCAATTTCAATAATGTCTACCCCAAAACCTTTTATCAACATAAACTTTCACTCTACAGTAACACTTTTAGCTAAGTTTCGAGGTTGGTCCACATTACATCCTCTCTCTTTGGCTATGTAGTAAGCAAATAACTGCAGTGGAACTACGCTTAAGAGAGGCATAATTTCTTCGGAAACCAGAGGAATGCAAAAAACATAATCAGCAATTTTTTCTATTTTTTCATCTCCTTCAGTAGCAATAACGATAACTATACCCCTCCTCGCTTTAACCTCCTCAATATTTCCCAAAATTTTTTCATATGCCCTGCCTTGTGTAGCAATTACCATAACGGGCATCTTCTCATCAATCAAAGCTATTGGACCGTGCTTCATTTCTCCGGCGGGATATCCTTCAGCATGAATATAAGAAATTTCCTTTAGCTTCAGGGCTCCTTCTAAAGCCACTGGAACTCCCAAACCCCTTCCTAAGTATAAGAAATCCTCATATGAATAAAATTTTTGAGAAAGTGCTTTGATTTCGTTTGACTTATCTAAAACCTTTTCAATTAAAGC
>FWPU01003713.1_pt1 | contig 37581 bp, 37 predicted proteins | sample 2228361 | NCBI WGS metagenome assembly FWPU01 (sample SAMEA103939777, study PRJEB20133) | metagenome
CCCGCAGGGGGAACGCCGGAGCAAGGGCGCGGTCAATGGAAAATCATCCATTATATGGGTGAAATTCCACCACTGAAAAGGTGAAACTCACCCACTAACGATCGCGCCGTGGACCCTCGCTACTGGTCCTTCCAGGCGCGCAGGCGGGTGAAGCTCCCGTAGGTGGGCGGGGCGATCTCCGCGGTGGGGTCGTAGGTGAAGACGAAGTCGCGGTCCACATCCACCGTGTGCGCCAGGACGGCGCCGTACATCTTGCCGATGTAGCCCACGGCCCGGTCCTCGTCCCACCGCCCGTTGGGCACGATGAACGTCCCCACCACGATGCTGGCCCGGTCGATCTGCACCGCGGCGGGATCCTGGGCGGTGGAGCGGACGTATACGCGCAGGCGGCCTGCGGGTGCCGGCTGGGGCGTCTCGGAGGTGTCCGTGGGCAGCATGCCGAAGCGACCGTACTGCCCCACCACCAGCGCCTGGCCGCTGAGCTCCGCCACCCGCAGCTCCACCTTCCCCTCCCCCAGGAGGATCAACCGGCCGCAGCGGCCCATGCGCAGGGTGCGCACGTTGACCACAGTGGTCGCCCCCGCCGGCCCGCTGTCGATGCGCAGGTCGGTGAAGGGCGCAGCGCCCGTGCAGCCGCCCGATTCCCCGGTCGCCTCCAGGACTATCTCGTCCCAGTCGTACCCGGTGGAGGCGTTCATGGTCCACCCGGCGGTGGTCACGGTGCGGTCATCGGTCCCCGGCGTGAACTCGGGCAGAGCGACGGTGGGGCAGATGGGGCCGGGGGCGTAGGGCGAGGTTGTCCCCTGCACCTGGGTGGCGCATCCCTGCGAACAGGTGATCGCCCCCGTGGCCTTGACGCTGCCCGTGTAGTAGCCGTTGTTGGTGTACGGCGGCGGGGGGTCGGCGCGCACCCGCGCCGGGCTGCTGGCCGGGCCCAGCAGGCTGACGGAGCCGTCAGCGGCCACGTCCCCGTAGATGGTGATGCCCTGGTTGACCGTGACCGAGGTGTAGGCACAGATGACGTAGGGGCTCGCGCCTTCCGGGAACCCCTCCACCGTGACCACCAGCGTCCTTGTCGGGCCGGGGACAGAAAGCGTGGCCACGGAGACGATGCGGCGGAAGGCGGCGTTGGCGCCGCTGCACGGTGGGGGCTGGCCGTCCAGGCAGCTCACGGTGACCTCCGCGCTGCCCAGCACGCTGCCCCCGGCCTCCAGGGTGATGGTCTCCCCCCGGTAGGCCGCCGCCCCGGGCTGCTGCAGGTGCCCCAGAGCGTAGTGGATGCCCGCCTCGGCGATGTTGAAGACTCGCACCGCCTGCAGCTGCCGGATGCCCGCGGAGAGGTCGGCTGCGATGAAGCGCATCACCCCCATGGTGATCACGGTGATCAGCCCCATCATCAGGAGGATGTACATCATCACCGACCCGGCGGCCGCACTGCGCCCGGCGGCGCCGTGGAGGGCGGCCGCGGGGGGGCTAGATGTCCTCGTCGGGGTTCTTCCACGCATTGGCGTTGGGCTCGGGGTTGCGCAGCATAACGTCGCGAGTCCAGGTCTGGGTCTGTACCCCGGAGGAGCCCTGCTCCGCCTGCACCGTGAGCGTGATGCGGATGAGGCGGATACGCCTGATCTCCGCGGGGGAGTTCAGGTCGACCACCCGCAGGCCGGCGCTGGAGTAGTAGTCGAAGGTCAGGCTCGTCACCTTCACGCACGGGTCTGAGAGGGGCAGGGTGACCGGCGCCGCACCCGGGGCGCAGGCCTGCTGGTACTCCATGACCACCTGGGTGCCCGTCTGCGGGTCGGCGCCCAGGAGGTAGCCCAGGGTGATCACCTCGTTGCCGGCCACCGTGTCGCTGTTCAGGATCTCCCCGCTGACGTACAGCGCCTCCGCCGTGGGCCGCAGGGCGGCGTCCTCGGCGACGACCATATCGCGACAGCGCGCCTCGCTCTGCTCCGCGGGCACCAGGTTCAGCCCGGCGTTGCGCAGCCTCTCCGACATCCACTCCAGGGTCTGCCGCGCCGTCTCCGTGTCGGCGGAGCGCACCGCCACGATGAGCTTGCTGCGGACCGCCGCCCCCACCAGCGTGGTCATGGAGCCCGCCAGCGCGGCCATCAGCCCGATGACCACCAGCACCTCGATCAGGGTCATCCCGGAAGGGCCGCCGCGGCCGGACCGTCCCCGCCGCGCCGCCGGGGGGCGGGAGGAGCTACGGTGTGCTGAAATTGGCCACATAGGTGCTGAGGATGGTGTAGGGCGGGGAGTCCGGACGCTCGTATAGCATGACCGTCAGCTTGCGCAGCGGCGGATTCGTGATGTCCTCAGCCTGGATCACGGCGTGGTGAAATCCCGCGGGGATCCGCGGCTCGTTGAGCTCGCCGTAGGTGGTATAGCCGACGTCCCGGGTCAGGGTGCGCGTCCCGGCGGCGACGTCATCGGCCAGGAAGGAGTAGCCCTGCAGACGAAGGTAGTCCAGCTCGGCCTGCACCCAGGCCGCTGCCTCGGCCCGCACCTTCCCCCGGCGCGCCTCGGTCATGCCGTAGAGCAGCCCGCCCAGGACCGTGGTGGCCATCAGCGCCAGCACCGTGGCCGCCACCACCACCTCCACCAGCGTGAAGCCCGCCTCGCCTATACCTCGGCGGTAGGGGACCAGCATCGACACACCTCACGGCTCACTGTAGGAGACCCGGCCCGTGCCCTGGGTAATGTGCACGGTGTACGTGCGGCCGGTGGTGGTGTTGGTCACGGTGACGGTGCCCGCGGCCAGGGGGACGCCTCGGCGGTTGAAGGAGCAGGCCGCCGCCGGGCAGGTGGTACTCAGGACGATGTCCTGGGGGAGGAGGGCCTGGCGCAGCGTCCCCCCGTCGGCGGCCCCGATGGTGTAGGCGTGGGGGGTGACGCTGACGGTGACCGTGGTACGGCGCGTCAGGGCGGCCTGGCGCGCGGCGGCGATGTCGTAGACCATGGTGCGCACCCAGCCGTCCACCCGCTCCCGGGCCAGGGCCCCGCGCATGCCGGAGATGCTCATCCCCACCACGATGCCCAGCACGCCGACCACGATCATGCTCTCCAGGGTGGAGAGGCCCGACGTGTTCCAGACGGCATGTAACCCCGCGCCGCGCCGGGATCCGCGGCGCAACCCGCACGGCCTCATGGCTGTAGCGACCTTCCTGTGGCGCCCAGCACGGATTATGCCCGCCGCCCCCGATCTTCAGTCGCCGCCGCACCCCTCCAGAACGCGCCGCGGGGGCGTGGACCGGGTGGGAGTCCACGCCCCCATGCGACGCGGGGGGGCGGGGTACGATCTCGCTCCCCGCGGGTCGGCCGCCCTGCGATCCGCGGGGGCGCCGGGAGCCTAGACCAACGCCGCGGCCAGCTGGCTGTTGCGCTTCATCTCCAGGCGGATGCGCCCCAGGTTGCAGCGGGTGTTGCCCACCACCACCAGCAGGGCGTCGGGGCCGGCGGGCCCCACGGCCACGGGCCCTTCCTCGAACTCCATGAGCAGGCCGCGGATCATCCCGCGCACCATCTCGGTGCCCATGGCCTCCGCCGCCGCCACATTGCTGGCCACGATGGCGGCGATCCCCTCCAGGTCCACATCCTCGGTGGTGATGCCTTCGATGACGAAGCCGTCGCGGCCGACGACCAGCACCGCCAGCACGCCCTCCACCTTGGCCAGCTCCGCCAGGACGTCCTTGATCTGCGACATCGTCCGGATTCCCCCCTGTTCACACCGCCGGGTCCAGCAGCGCCCGCAGCTTGCTCAGCGAGTTGGCCAGCACCCGGGAGACGTGTTTTTGCGAGATGCCGATGCGTCTGGCTGCTTCCATCTGGGTCAGGTCGGTGAAGAAGAGGTAGTAGAGCACGCGCCGCTGAAGGGGATTCAGCTTTTCCATGGCCTCGAAGAGGACGATGCGGTCCTCCAGGGGCAGATGCGTGGCGGTGGGAGACTTGTGCCGCGTGCGATCGCGGTCGACACGCAGGTCGCCCGTCTCCTCGTCCGCCTCCAGGGAGATGGTGCGCAGGACCTCCCGGGTCTTGAGGGCCTCCAGGAGCCCTTCCTCCTCCACATTGAGCTCCGCGGCCAGCTGCTCCAGCGGGGGGAAGCGTCCCTCCTCACTGATGTACCGGGCCGCAGCCTCCTCGATCTGGTGGTTCAGCTTCTGCAGCCAGCGCGGCTTGCGAATGGTGTCACGGTGGTCCCGCAGGTAGTGGCGGATCTCGCCGCGGATGAGGTGGCTGGCGTACGTGACGAACTTCACGCCGCGCGTGGGGTCGAACATCTCCACGGCGTTGAGCAGGCCGATGAACCCCACCTGCATCAGGTCGTCGCCAGGAACACCGGAAAAGATGAAGTCGGCGACGATGCGGCGCACCAGCGGCGTGCAGGCCAGGACGATCTCCTCCCGCACCGCCGGATCGCGGGTCGCCAGGTAGCGGACGACCAGCTGGTCCTCGTCCCGCGCCTGCTGCGGTGGCAGGGACGGCGCCGCCGCTCCGTTGCGCGGTGCGGACGTGCGAAGCGATGCTGCTGTGGAATGTGTGCCCACCTGGCCACGAGCTGCCATCGGTGATCCCCTCCGGCGGCGTGACCCCGAAAGCCGGTGAGAATGCCCGCGGCAGGTTGAGCCTGTCGGGGCAGCAGGCTCAGAGCGGCGATGAATGCGGCGATGTGAAGTACGATCTCCGCCTGAAGACGAAGTCCCCCTCGGTGGTGCCACCGAGGGGGACTTCAAAAAGCCTTTTCCCTTCGGCAGCCCGGCCGACCGCTTTCCTGGTCCCGTGGCTTTGCGCCCCCACCTCGCGATGGGTTTGCCCTTTCGGGGACTTCCTATGAAATTGTGTTCGGAATTATTCTACATACCCTCCGAGACTCCTTCTGCTTCCAGCAAAAATTTCCCCGCAGCGGCCTTCGCCCTATCTTCCTCCGACTCCGCCCTCTTTCTGGCACAGCCTTGCCGCCATCTTCTCAGGATGCGGCCGACCCCGCGCGGGGACGCGGGGTGTAACGGCGGAAGACCAGCCGGCGGTCCGCCAGGCCGCCGACGACGCCGTCCAACCGGCCCAGCGGGACGGCCGCCGCGCGCGCCACCTCCTCAAGGGTGCGGCTGCCGTCCAGCAGGGGCAGCCATTCAACTATGTCCTGGCCGAACTGCGCGATCAGGTCGCCAAGCGCCTCGGGGTTGGCCAGGTCCACGGTGGGGGCCAGGAGGAAGCGCTCGTCGCCCCGAAATCGACGAGGCGCTTCGCTCCCGGCCTGAACCACCGTGGGCTCCCCTGATTCTGCCGGCGCGGGAAGGGAGGACTCCGCGGGCGGGGCCGCGGTGGAAGCATCATCCGTTGCGACCGGGGGAGCCGCCTCCGCGCCCGTTTGCGGGCCGGGCTCCCGTTGCGCTGGCTCCTGTTGCAGCGGAGCGGCCTCCGTCAACGGCGCAGGCTCCAGAGGAGGGAAGAGGTCCAGGGCCACGCGGCCGCGGCAGATCTGCAGCAGCCCCTCCTGCGGGGGGAAGCTGCCGTCGGCGGCGAGCGCGGCCCCCTGGTGGAAGCGTGCCGCCCGCACCAGGCCGTCCTGGACGATCCACGCGGCGGCGGCGTCGCCTACCAGCACGGCGACGCCGTTGAACCCATGCTGCTGCGCCCACCGGACCCAGGCCTCTGCGGAGACGACCTCAGCCGGCAGGGCCGGATGCACCAGCGCCAGATCGCGCAGCGCCGCCGCCCAGCGCGCCGGAATGGGGACCTGCCCCCAGCGGGGCGGAGGCATCCGCTCCAGACGGCGGGCCACTGCAGTCAGGGCGTGCTCCCCCTCCGCCCACCCCCTCCCGTCCCACAGGTGAATGCGGGGACGGCCCTCGACGAAGAGCAGGATCGCCTCGCTCTCGGGCCAGCGCAGCCAGAGGTAGCCGTTCCACTGGTGCCGCTGCGCGACCCAGGTGGCCCAGCGGGCAGGGGTGAGGACGAGCGCCGCAGCGCCGCCGTGCACCTTCATCAGAGCGCCTCGACCATACGCCTGTGCCAGGTCCCGCTGGCGGAGAGCGCCGCAAGCCCGGCCACGCGCAGCAGGTTGACGGGGTGGACGTCCGTGTACAGCTCGTAGTAAGCCAGGTAGGCCAGGCCCAGACCGGCCAGGGCCAGGCATGTCACGCCTGCGGCCAAGCCCAGCCAGACGTATCCCGAGGCGCCTCCGCGGAAGGCGATGGCCGGACCCAGGGCCAGCGGCACCAGCAGAGCGGGCATGCCGGCGTAGAAAAGGTCGAGGCCCTTCTCCAGGGAGCCGAGGGGGCTTGAGAGCACCGGCCCCATAAACCCGCCGATGAGCGCCGCCCCCAGCAGCGCACCGCTGCCGGCCAGCGCCAGCCGCTGCCACGGAGGGAGCATGGAGCTCACCAGGAGGAACTCATCCCCCAGGGCGGCCAGCAGCAGGAGGAAGGCCGCCACCAGGAAGACATCGGCCACCGACGGGTAGGGGCGCGCCGGGCCGGACCACCCGCGCAGGGCGTGGACCAGCAGCCCCACCCCCCAGATGCCGGGCGCCAGGGCCGCCAGGTGCCAGACACGGCGCTCGTGGTCGCCGGGACTGTAGGTGCGAGCCGCCCGCAGGAGCGCCGTCGTCGCGGCCGCGGCGGCCAGGATCTGCAGCGAGAGGCTGAGCAGGTGCTGCGCCAGTCGTGCGCCCGCGTCCACCGGCGCCGGCAGGAAGACGGCCAGGCCGGCGGCCACCAGGAGGACCGGCAGCATCAGCGCCACCACGCCTCAGTCTCCCTCCCCTGGGTCTTCCCCCGCTGCGGACCGCAGGACGCGCTTCACGGGGCCCTCGCAGGCGAAGTCGCGGGCCAGCGTCAGCAGCATCCGCTCCGTGAAGGCCGACCCGGCCACCCGCCGCAGCCCCTCCGCCACCCGCCGCAAGGCGGCGGCACCCTGCTCCGGGCCGAGGCGGCCATGGACCGAGCCCCCGGAGAGGGTGGCGTGGGGTGCCATCGCCGCGTTGGCCTCCTCTTCCAGTTGCAGCGCCAGCGGGCTGCCGCGGTGCCGCCGCACGCGCGCCAGCGCCTCGGGCAGCAGCCGCTCCCACGGCACAGCTTCCGGGTCGGGGTCGGGATCTCCACCGCCGGCGGTCGGACGAGAGAATGACAGGCCGCGCCGCCGGGCCGCGAGGCCGGACCCGGCACCTGAGGCGCGACCCTCGGACGGCGCGCTGCGCCCATCCGCACCCGCCGCCCCGCGCGGCGCGGCGTCGGCGCCCCCGCCTATCGGTGGAGGCGACCCCGGGTAGACGGCGACCACCGCATCCGGGTCCGCCCACAGCAGGCGGAGTGCCGCCAGGGGGTCCTCCTGCTGCACCAGCACCTCCCCCGTCCCTTGGGGAAGCACCCAGGCGCCGTGCAGACGGCCGCGGTCGAACCACAGCGCCCCCTCTCCCGGGCGGCCCGCGGCGTACATCAGCCCGCTGAAGCCGCGCCGCCGCAGCAGCGCCACCAGCGGGTCGAGATGGAGATAGGCGGGCCGCAGGTCGTCGTAGAGCGGCCGTTCCGCGCGGGCGACGCTCAGGAGCGCCTCCGCCTGCAGCCTTGAGAGGGCAGGCATCTACCCGGTCTCCCGTTCCCTGTGGCTCATGCGGGCATCAGGTCGAACAGGCGCAAGATCAGGCACCTATCCGTCTTTCCCATGCCCGCGGCGCGGCCTGCCTAGACCCTGCCCTCCGCAGCCGGGTAGATGAGGCGCAGCCGGCGGTAGAGATCGTCCACGTTGCGCACGTAGAGCACCGTCTCCTCGTAGGGCGGGATGCCGCCGTAGCGGCGCACCGCTCCCTTGCCGGCGTTGTACGCCGCCAGGGCCAGGTGGAGGTTGTTCCACCCGAAGTGGTCCAGGTTCCCTCGCAGCACGCGTACCGTCCCGTAGATGTTCTGCACGGGGTCGTCGGGGTGGATGCCGAGGCTGGCGGCGGTCTCCGGCATCAACTGCCCCAGCCCCCTGGCGCCCTTGGGGGAGCGGGCGGTGGGAGAGAATCCCGACTCCACGGCGATGACCGCGGCAACCAGCCGGGGGTCGAGGTTGTACTGCCGGGAGAACCCTAGGATGGCCGCAGCGATGACCCAGGCGTCCTCCGCGGCCAGCCGCGCGTTGTAGAAGCGGGCCATGGCGGCGTATACACGCGGGTCCAGTGCGGGCTGCCACGCCCCCGCCACCGCCACGGCGCCCAGGCCCATCCCGCGGATGGCCCTCAGCCCCTGGCGGGCCACCTCCGCCACCGCCCCCTGCGGGACCAGGAGGAGCGCGCGCTGCAGCACCCGCTCCGCCTGGGGGAGGTCGCCGCTGTAGGCGAGGGCGTGTCCCCACCACAGCAGGACGTGCCCGTCCCGCGGGGCCAGTGCTGCGGCGGCCCGCAGCGACTCCGCGCCCTCACGGTAGCGGCCGAGACGGACCAGCGCCACCCCCAGCCAGAACCGCGCTTGCGGCTGGCCCGGCCGCTGTCGCACCGCCCTGTGGAAGGCGGCCGCTGCAGCGGCCAGGCGCCCCTCCCGGTAGAGGGTGATTCCCGTATCGAAGGCGGAAGCCGCGGCCAGGGGCACCGGGCCCACCGCCAGCAATGCCAGCGCCACGGCCACACCCAGCGCAGCCGGCCTCCTAATCACGCGAGCAGGTCCACCAGCTCGCTGCGCCGCTTCTTGATCGCCAGGCGGGCACGGGCCACGTTGCCCCCCGCGCGCAACACGATCACGAGGAAGTGCTCCGGCGTGAGCGTGACCACCAGCAGGGAGATACGGTCGGTGGAGAGGGAGACGGAGTCCACCTCCCCGCCGTCCAGCTTGCGCGCGCAGTACGCTGCCACTTTGAGCATGACGGCCAGGTCCTGGCCCATCCGCCCCAGGTCGGCCTCCAGGTCCTTGACCACCGCCTGCACCACGGTCCCGTCCATGGCGCCGACCGCCGCCGCCTGCGCGTCGTCGGGGGTCAGTTCCTGGAGGATGGCCCGCAGGGACATGGATGAGTTTGTCAGCGCGTCCAACGACCGAGAAGGCTTCGACGTATCCACATATGCCCGCCGCCGCGCACAAGCAGACCTGGCCGTGCTCACCGTGGCCGCAAGAGGCGAGGCGGGCCGGAGAGGCGCAGAAGCCGCACGACCAGCCGCTCCACCGTGCGGTTGATCCAGCGGGTGGTGGGAAAGTCGCGCCCCTCCAGGGGCTCCACCAGGATGGTGAACAGCCCCAGGCGGTTGCCTCCCAGGATGTCCGTGAGCAGCTGGTCGCCCACCAGCGCGGTCTGGTCCGGCGTCGTCCCCATCGTCTCCATGGCCCGGCGGAACATGGAGGCGGAGGGCTTTACCCACCCCTGAGCGATGGGCAGGCCGAGGCTTTCGGCCAGCGCCCGGCTCCGCGGGGAGCGGTTGTTGGTCACCAGCACCATGGGCATGCCCGCCGCCTTCGCCCTCTCCACCCAGGCGAGGACCTCCTCGGGAGGGGCGGCGGCACCGTAGGGCACGAGGGTGTTGTCCAGGTCCAGGAGGATGCAGCGGATCCCCCGCGCCCGCAACCGTGTCACGTCCACATGGGTGATGGAAGGGAGCCAGAGGCGCGGCCGCAGGAGGTCGCGCAGCTTCACCGCCGCCACCGCCGGATGTTGCGCCGGTGCTCCTCCAGGGTGCTGCTGAAGGCGTGGCTGCCATCAGGGCGCAGCACGTAGAACAGGTAGGGAGTCGAAGCGGGGCGGGCCGCAGCCTCGATGGCGGCCAGGCCGGGATTGCAGATGGGACCGGGAGGGAGGCCCGCCTGGCGGTAGGTGTTGTAAGGGGAGTCCACCGTCAGGTCGGCCGCGCTCAGTGGACCGCCGCGCCGTCCCAGGGCGTAGAGGACGGTGGCGTCGACCTCCAGCCGCCACCCCCGCCGCAGGCGGTTGTAGATCACACCGGCCACAAGCGGGCGCTCCGCCGCCAGCCTGGCCTCCCGTTCCACCATGGAGGCGACGATCAGGGCTTCGTGCAGGGTCACCCCCAGGGCGCGAATCTCCCGCCGCAGCGCGGGGGTTACCCGCTGGTCAAACCTGGTGAGCATCGCCTGCACGATCCGCCGCTCGGGCAGGCCCCGGGGGAAGGCGTAGGTGTCCGGGAAGAGGTAGCCTTCCAGGTTGCGCAGCCCTTCCGCGAAGTCGAAGGCAAACCAGCCGCCCTCCTCCCGCACCACGCGGAGGAAAGCCTCCCGGTCCGCCAGCCCCTTAGCCGCCAGCAGGTCGGCGATCTGCTCCGCGGTGTAGCCCTCGGGGACGGTGACCCGGTGCAGCAGCACCTGGCCGCGGACGAGCCTGTCCAGGATCTCCAACGGGGAGAGGGTGGGCGATAGGAGGTACTCCCCGGACTGCAGCCGCCTTCCTACACCCCGCACGTGGGCGGCGACGGTGAAGGCCAGCGGGGAGCGCAGAAGGCCCGCTTCGGCCAGGAGTCCGGCGATCTGGCCCAGCGAGGCCCCCGGAGGGATGACCACGACCCGCTGAGCAGCCTCCCGCGCCGCGGGCTGCAGCGCGGAGGAGATGACGGTGAAGGCCCCGGCCAGCGCCAGGGCCCCCACGACGACGGCGGCAGCGGTGCGGCGCACGCCTCAGGCGTCAGGCCTGCGCGAACGGGTCCTCATCCTCACCGTCCGCGTCGTCGCCCCCTGCCCCTTCCTCCTCCTCGTCGTCGATCTCGACGGGCTCGTCGGCGATCTCGACGGCGTCGTAGTCCTCCAGGTCCCGCAGCGCGGCGGCCACGCGGTTGAACTCCTCCTCGTCGTCCACCGTGGTCAGCGTCTCGTCGTCCTCCACACGGAAGATCACCGCTTCCTCCCCGCCCTCCGCGGGCTGGAGGATGGCGTAGCGCTGCTCCGCCACCTCGACGACGTCCACGATGCTGAACTCGTGCTCGTTCCCCTGCTCGTCCACAAGGCTGATGGTCTCGCGATGTTTGCTCACTGGGCACCTCCGGCCGCGATGTCCCGCCGTCGAGGCTGCGACGCCGGGACGCGTGCAGTGTACCACCTCCGCGCACCCGCTCACAAGGAAGGGGTTTTCCTGTACCCGCCCCGGTCCAGGTAGCCCTGCAGGAGGAGGGCGGCGGCCAGGGCGTCGCGCAGCCCGCGCCGCCGGGCGCGGCGCACGCCGCCGGCCAGCAGCGCCCGTTCAGCGGCCGCGGTGGTCAGGCGCTCGTCGCAGGGCACCACCTCCGCCGCCACAGCCCGCCGCAGGCGGGCGATGAAACGGTCCACCCGCTGCGCCTGCACGCCCCGCTCCTTGCGCAGAGTGTAGGGATAGCCGACGACCACCAGGCGGACGCCGTGCGAGCGGACGAGCTCCGCGATCCGGGCCAGGTCTGCCTCCCACCCCCTCCGCTCGAACGCCATCAGGGGCTGCGCCACGGTGCCGCTGGGGTCGCTGAGGGCGACCCCCACGCGGCGTTCCCCGACGTCCAGCGCCAGAATCCGGCTCACCGCCGGGTCGCCAGCATCGCCGCCACCCGGGCCCTGGCCTCCTCCAGCGCCTCGGGCAGGCGGCTGGGGTCGCGGCCGCCCGCCTGGGCCAGGGTGGCGTCTCCGCCCCCGCTCCCGCCCAAGATGGGCGCCACCTGCCGCGCCAGAGCCGCCGCCTCGATCCCCCGCGCCGCCGCCTCCGGGCCGACCATGATCACCAGGTTCGCCTTGCCGTCGCTCTCGCTGCCCAGGACGGCAACCGCGGACGGCGCCAGTGCCCGCACCCGGTCGCCCACGCGGCGCAGGGCCTCGTGCGAGAGGTTGTCCTTGCGGTAGATCACCACCTTGACCTCTCCGATCTGCGGCGCCTCGTCCACCAGGCGGCGGAGCTCCTCCGGGCCGAGGGATGCGCTCTCCCGCTCCAGCTGCCGCAGGCGCTCCTGGAGTTTGCGCACGGCGGAGAGGACATCCGAAGGCGCCACCCGCAGCAGCTCCGCCGCCTCCCGCAGCGTCGCCTCCTGGGCGCGCATGTACTCCAGGGCGCCCCGCCCGGTCACCGCCTCGATGCGGCGGATGCCGGCGGCGGCGCTGCCCTCGGCCACGATCTTGAACAGCCCCACCTGTCCCGTGTCGGTCAGGTGCGTGCCGCCGCACAGCTCCCGGCTGTAACCGTCGATCTCGACCACGCGCACGCGCTCGCCGTATTTCTCCCCGAAGAGGGCCATAGCCCCCCTCCGCAGCGCCTCCTGGTAGGACATCCAGCGAGGCCGCACCCGCAGACCCTCCAGCACCTTCTCGTTGACGCGCTGCTCCACGGCGATGCGCTCCTTGGGGGTGAGAGCGGACAGGTGGGTGAAGTCGAAGCGCAGGCGGTCGGGGGCCACCAGCGACCCGGCCTGCCGCGCGTGCTCCCCCAGCACCTCCTGCAGCGCCCGGTGCAGAAGGTGGGTGGCGGTGTGGTTGCGCATGATGTCCCACCGCCGGCCCCGGTCGATGGCGGCGCGCACAGTGTCTCCCACCTCCAGCGTCCCCCGGACCAGGCGGCCGCGGTGCACGATCACGCCCTCCCCCACCCGCCGCGTGTCTGCCACCGCCACCTCGCCGCGGCGGTGGGCGATGCGGCCGGTGTCGCCCACCTGTCCGCCGCCCTCCGGGTAGAACGGCGTGCGGTCCAGGACGACGTCCACCTCGTCACCCTCGCCGGCCCCCTCCACCCTTGCGCCCCCCCGCAGCAGCGCCAGCACCCTGGCCCGCGCCTGATGGGCGCGGTAGCCGAGGAAGGCGGTCGCCGGCAGGTCGGCCAGAAGGCGGGCGGCCGCGGCCTCTTCGCCGCCGAACCCGCCGGCGGCCCGGGCCCGCTCCCGCTGCCGCGCCATCGCCTCCTGGAAACCGGCCTCGTCCACGACCAGCCCCTGCTCCCGGGCGATGTCCCGGGTCATCTCCACGGGAAAGCCGAATGTGTCGTAGAGGCGGAAGACCACGGACCCTGGCAGGATCCCCCGGCGGGCGCGCCGCAGCTCGGCGATGGCCTCGTCCAGCCGCTGCAGCCCCGCGGCCAGCGTCTGGCCGAACCGCTCCTCCTCCGCGATCACCGTACGGCGGATGAACTCCCGGCGCTGCTCCAGCTCCGGGTAGACCGCGCCCATGGCCTGGACCACCGCGTCGGTGACCTCGCTGAGGAAGGGGCGCTCCAGCCCCACCCTTCGCCCGTAGCGCACGGCGCGGCGGATGATCATCCGCAGGACGTAGGCCCGCCCCTCGTTGCCGGGCATCACGCCGTCGGCGATGAGGAAGGCGGCGGCGCGGGCGTGGTCGGCGATTACGCGGTAGGCGACGATGGCCTCCCGCATCTCCTCCGCGGTGTGCCCCAGCAGCGCCCGGATGCGGGCCATCAGCGGGGCGAAGAGGTCGGTGTCGAAGTTGCTGTACCGCTGCTGGAGGACGGCGGCCATCCGCTCCAACCCCATCCCCGTGTCCACCCCCGGCCGCGGCAGCGGCGTGCGCCGGCCGTCGGGGCCCTGGTCGTACTGCATGAAGACCAGGTTCCAGATCTCCAGCCAGCGGCCGCAGTCGTTGTCCAGGGCCACGCTGCAGTCGTCGCGGCCGCAGGTGCAGGCCTCAGGTCCCCAGTCATAGTGCAGCTCGCTGGTGGGCCCCACCGGGCCCACGTCGCCCATCATCCAGAAATTGGTCTTCTCCCCCATGCGCAAGATGCGCTCGGAGGGGACGCCCAGCTCCCCCCAGGCCTGCAGCGCCTCCTCGTCGCCTTGAAGGACGGTGAAGTACAGCCGCTCCGGGGGGAGGCCGTACACCTGCGTCACCAGCTCCCAGGCGTAGCGGATGGCCTCCCGCTTGAAGTAGGCGCCGAAGGCGAAGTTGCCGCACATGAGGAAGAAGGTGTGGTGCCGCGGGCTGGGTCCCACCGTCTCCAGGTCGTTGTGGTGGCCGGAGACGCGCAGGCACTTCTGCACCGTCACCGCCCGATCGTACGGCCGCTGCTCCAGCCCCAGGAAGACATTCTTGAACTGCACCATCCCCGCGTTGGTGAACAGCAGCGTGGGATCCCCGGCGGGCACCAGCGACGAGCTGGCGACGACGGCGTGCCCCCGCTGGGCGAAGAACTGCAGGAAGGTCTCCCGGATTCGCGTCCAGCTCCAGGTCGTCTCCGACATCACTCTGACCCCCCGGTGCCGGAGCCCGAGGAGGAGGCCTCTGCCTCCACCTCCTCCAGGAGACCCGCCACGTCGGCCAGCGCCCCGTCGAGGCGCTCCACCCCTTGGGCGATCTGCTCCGGCGTGATCACCAGGGGAGGGGCGATGCGCAGCACCGTGGGGTTGTTCAGGGAGAAGTAGACGATCAGGCCCCTGCCCAGCGACCACGCCGCCACCATCAGGGCCACGTCCGCATTCTGCAGCTCGACGCCCGCCAGCAGCCCCTTCCCCCGCACGTCGCGGACGAGCCGCGGGTAGCGCTGCTGCACGTGGCGCAGGGCCCCCAGGAGCAGGTCTCCCAGCTCCGCGGCGCGGGGAACGAGCCCCTCCTCCAGGAGGGTCTGGATGGTGGCCACGCCGGCGGCGCAGGCCGCCTGGTTCCCGCCCATGGTGGAGGAGTGGAGGAAGGGGTCGGCCGCCATCTTCTCCCACAGCGGCGGGCGGGCGATGAAGGCCCCCAACGGCATGACCCCACCGCCCAGGCCCTTGGCCACGGTTAGGACGTCAGGGGTGACCCCCTCGTGTTCGCAGGCGAACATGCGGCCGGTGCGCCCCATCCCCGTCTGCACCTCGTCCACCATGAGCAGGACGCCCCGGCGGTCGCAGATCTCCCGCACCTGGCGCAGGTAGCCGGGAGGGGGGATGATCACCCCCGCCTCTCCCTGGATGGGTTCCACCAGGAACGCCGCCGTCTGGTCGTCGATGGCCGCCTCCACCGCCACGGCATCGCCGAAGGGGACGTGCCTGAAGCCCGGGAGCAGGGGCTCGAAGGGCGCGCGGTACTTCTCCCGTCCGCTGGCGGACAGCGCCCCCAGGGTCTTGCCGTGGAAGGCCCCCTCGGCGGCGATGATCCCCGGCCTTCCCGTGGCCAGCCGAGCCAGCTTGATCGCCCCCTCGTTGGCCTCGGTGCCGCTGTGGCAGAAGAAGCTGTACTGCAGGTCCCCGGGGGTGATCTCAGCCAGCAGCGCCGCCAGGTCCGCCTCCGGCGGCCGGGGCATGGCGCGCACAGAGGCCGGCATCCGCCGCATCTGGGCCACCACCGCCTCCACCACCCGGGGGTGGCGGTGCCCGAGGTTGAATACCGCCGGCCCTCCGGAGAAGTCCAGGTACTCCCTCCCCTCGATGTCCCGGACGACCGCCCCTTCCGCCTCCCACTCCACCGCCTCCCCGCCCAGGCGGAAGAGCTTCACCAGCCCGGGGTTGACGAACCGGGCGTATTTGTCGAAGGTCTCCTGGACGATGCGGCGCCGCTGCTCCGGGTCGGGAATCATCGCCGGTCCTCTTCACCCTCCGGCGGGGGCCGCCGACCCGGCCTCCAGCAGCTTGCGCGCGCGGCGGATGATCTCCCTGGTCTCCTTGTACCCGATGCGCGCCACCGCCTCGTCCAGGGAGACCCACTCGCAGGCGATGAACCCTTCCTCCCGCTGCGGCGCCGGCTCCTCTCCGCCCAGGAACTCCATCAGGTAGTAGTGCACCGTCTTGTCGTAGTAGGTGTTCTCGGAGCGCCAGAAGAAAAAGTAGCGCTCCTGCCCCAGGTCGCCGACCACACGCAGGTTGGAAAGGCGGGCTTCCTCCTGAACCTCCCGGAGGGCCACCGCCTCCGGAGTCTCCCCCGTCTCGATGGTGCCCTTGGGCAGCATCCACTTGCCCCCCTGGTGCCGAAGCAGCAGGATCTGCGGTCCCTCCGGACCGCGGCGGAAGACCACGCCGCCGGCGCTGCGAGCACGCTTCACCGGTTTGCCTGCTCTCCGTCGTGCCATGGACGCTCCGCCGGCAACCTCCCCGGCGCGGCGCCGCGCCGGTCAGCCGCCGAGCGCCTGCCGCACCAGCCGGCTGACCGTGGCGCCCTCCGCCCGACGCCGCACCCGGGGCATGACGGCGGCCATGACGCGGCCGGCCTCCGCCAAAGAAGCGGCTCCCAGCTCGGCCACCACCTCGGCGATGATCCGCCGCAGCTCCTCCTCCGACAGCGGCGCGGGCAGGTACTGGGTGAGCACGGCCATCTCCAGCGCCTCCCGGCGGGAGAGGTCCTCCCTCCCGCCTCGCTCGAAGGCCTCGATGGCCTCCCGGCGCCGCTTCACCTCGCCCAGAAGGATGTCCTGAATCTCCTCATCGGTCAGCGGCCGCTGCCTGGCGATCTCCGCGTTCTTGATGGCGGCGCGGGCGAGCCGGATGGTGGAGACACGCACGGTGTCGCCGGCCCGCATGGCTTGCCGGAGATCTGCTTCCAGCCGCTCTCCGAGACCCACCGCTGGAGGATTGCGCCTAGCGGCCGCGCTTGCGCCGCGCCAGCTTCCGCCGCCGCTTGGCGCTGGGCTTCTCGTAGTGCTCGTGGCGTTTGGCCTCCGAGAGGATGCCAGACCGCTTCACCTGGCGCTTGAACCGTCGCAGCGCGCTGTCCAGACTCTCATCCTTGCCCACGCGGACTTCTGCCACGCCCCCACCTACCTTCTCGATTGGCCCGACCACAAAGGCCACACCGTGCCGGGACGCACGGCAGCGGTGGCCGATCGCAAACTACCACCTATGATACACCACGGGGCGCGACCGCGCAGGCGGCGTGCGCGCAGCTCTTACTCCCAGCGCCGCGCGTCCAGGAGCGGGGGGGCGTCCGGTGGCAGCGTGCCCGGCGGCAGGACCTCCACCTCCACTCGAAGGGTGATCGCCTCCCGCAGACGCGCCGCCAATGCCGCCGGGTCCACCGCTCCTCCGGCGGAGGGCTCCACCCGGGCCAGCAGGCGGTCCCGGTGCCCCTCCCGCGAGACAACCATCTGATAGCGCCCGACCTCCGGGATGCGGGAGAACGCCCGGCGCACCTCTTCGGGGTGGACGAACAGGCCGCGGACCTTCACCGCCTCCCCCACCCGGCCCACCAGCCGCGCCAGGCGGGGACTCCCCCGGCCGCAGGGACATGGCGACGGATCCAGGGTGGAGAGGTCTCCCGTGGCCAGCCGCAGCAGGGGGTAGACCTCGCTGAGGAAGGTGACCACCACCTCCCCCACGGCGCCCGGCGCCTGCGGGGTGCCGCGCTCGGGGTCCACGATCTCCACGAAGACTCGGGAGGAGAGGTGCAGGCCGCTGTGCTCCCCGCACTCGTAGGCGATCAGCCCCACGTCGGCGGTGGCATACCCCTGGAAGACGCGGACCTCTCTGGCCTGCAGGTCGCGGCGCAGCCCGTCGGGCAGCATCTCCCCGGAGACGAAGGCCACGGCGAACGGCGACGGTGGGTCGATCTTCTGGAGGAGCGCGGCCAGGAAGGAGGGCGTGCCGACGTAGCCGCGGATGCGCAGGTCGCGGGCGGTGCGCGCCTGGACCTCTGTGTTGCCCACCCCGCCGGGGATCACCACGCAGCCCAGGGCAGCCAGTGACCGGTCGAGCATGTGGCCGGCCGGAGTCAGGTGGTAGGCGAAGGTGTTAAGCACCAGGTCGCCGCGGCGGAACCCGGCGGCGTGCAGCGCCGGTGCAAACCCCCAGTAGTCCTCGCTGCGGCCGGCGGGATCGTAGATCGGCCCCGGCGAGACGAAAATGTGGCTCAGCTCCTCCAGGGGGACCGCCACCCACCCGGCGAAGGGCGGGTCGGCCGCCTGCAGGCCGGAGAGGTCGGCCTTGCGCAGCAGCGGCAGGAGGGAAAGGTCCTCCGGCCAGCGCAGGTCGGACGGCGGGCGCCCGGCCGCGGCCACGGCGCGGCGCCCCGCCGCCGTGCGCGCCCAGGCCAGGGCCACGGTCTCGCCCAGCCGCCGGGCCATCCGCGCATGCCAGGCCTCCGGGGTCAGCCCTTCCGCCGGGTCGTAGAAGTCCGCCATCGGCCAGGAAGATTCGGCGCGGCTCCTCCCCTGCCCTGGCCCGACGCACAGGGGCGCGGTCCCTGCCCCGGCTCCCGTGATGGCCCCGGGCAGGAGGCCACTGGGGGCGGGCCTAATCCCTTCTCCAATGGCCTCTGGGCTGCCGCTTGTCGATACCGTCCTGGCCGTGGAACGGCTCACCCTCGCCTTTGCCGGGCTGGTGGCCGTCGACGGGCTGTCCTTCTCCCTGCACGCCGGGGAGCTGCTGGGCATCATCGGTCCCAACGGCGCAGGTAAGACCAGCGTCCTCAACTGCATCAACGGCTTCTACCACCCGCGCAGCGGGCGCATCGTCTTCGCCGGGCGGGAGATCACGGGGATGCCGCCGCACCTGCGGGCCCGCCTGGGGATCGGCCGCACTTTCCAGAACATCGCCCTCTATCCGGCCCTGAGCGCCCTGGCCAACATCATGTCCGGGCGGCTGATCCACATGCGAAGCGGGATCCTGGCCGGCGGCATCTACTGGGGCCCGGCGCAGCGGGAGGTGCTGAGGCACCGCGCCCGCGTAGAGGAGATCATCGACTTCCTGGAGATCGAGGAATACCGCCACCACCGCGTCGCCGAGCTGCCCTACGGCATCCAGAAGAAGGTGGAGCTGGGAAGGGCCCTGGCCATGGAGCCAGCGCTGCTCCTGCTGGACGAGCCCATGGCCGGGATGAGCGCCGAGGAGAAGGCGGACATGGCCCGCTACATCCTGGAGCTGCGGGAGGTGCGCGGGCTGCCCATGATCCTCATCGAGCACGACATGGGCGTGATCATGGACCTCTGCGACCGGCTCATCTGCATGGACTACGGCCGGAAGATCGCCGAGGGGCCGCCGAAGGAGATCCAGCATCACCCCGACGTGATCCGCGCCTACCTGGGCGAAGAGCACGCGGTGGCGGAGGAGGCCGAGCCGGAGGGGGCCGCACCCGGCGGAGGCGGCCGGGAGGGTCCGCGGCCGGGGAAGGGCGGGAAGTGACCGCCCGGGCCGTGGCCGTACCCGTCGCCACAGCGCCTGCGGCCGTCGCGGCGGCGGACACCTTCCCCAAGCGCCTGTTGGTCAACGCGCAGCGGTTCGGCGGGCGCGTGGCCTTCCGGGAGAAGGAGCTCGGCATCTGGCGCGAGATCACGTGGCGGGAGTACCTTGAGCACGCCCGCGCCGTGGCCCTGGGGCTGGCCGCGTTGGGCCTGCGCCGCGGCGACGTCATCATGCTCATCGGGGACAACCGCCCGGAGCTGTTCTACATGGCCGTGGGGGCGCAGACCCTGGGGGCCATCTCCTGCGGCATGTACCAGGACAGCCTGGCCGAGCAGCTGGCGGCGCTCATCGACTTCGCCGGCGCCCGCTTCGTCTTCTGCGAAGATCAGGAGCAGACCGACAAGATCCTGCAGATGGAGGCCCGCCTGCCCAGCGTTGAGCGAATTATAGTGGAAGACTGGCGCGGCATGTGGCGCTACCGCCACCCCAAGCTGGTCGCCTTCGCCGACCTGGAGAAGCTGGGGGAGGAGGCGCACACCCGCGACCCCGAGGCCTTCGCCCGCCTGGCCGCCGAGACCCGCGCCGAGGACGTGGCCATCCTCTGCCAGACCTCCGGCACCACCGCCCTGCCCAAGCTGGCCATGCTCTCCCACCGCAACCTCCTCAGCCAGGCGGAGAACTTCCTGGCGGTGGAGCCGCACATCACCCCCGGCGACGAGTTCGTCAGCTACCTGCCGTTCGCGTGGATCGGCGAGCAGATGATCTCCTACAGCCTCCACCAGACCGTGGGCTTCACCGTCAACTTCCCCGAGGAGCCGGAGACGGCGCAGCGGGACTTCCGCGAGATCGGCCCGCACTTCACGTTCGCTCCGGCGCGCATCTACGAAGGGCTGCACGCCACGGTGTCGGTGCGCATCCTGGACGCGGGGCGTCTGCGGCAGGCCGTCTACAACGCGGCCATGCGCGTGGGCATGCGCGCCGTGGAGCTGGAGGCGGCGGGGCGACCCCTCCCCGCGTGGCTGCGCCTGCTGCGCGCCATCTGCTTCTGGACAGTCTACCGGCCAATCCTGGACAAGCTGGGCCTGGTGCGCATGCGCGTGGCGTGGAACGGCGGGGCGTCGCTGGGGCCCGACTACCACAAGTTCTTCCGCGCCCTGGGGCTCAACCTGAAGCAGATCTACGGCCAGACGGAGATCGCCGGCATCTCCTGCGTACACCGCGACGGGCAGGTGCGCTTCTGGACCATGGGTGCGCCCATCGCCAACACCGAGGTCCGCCTCTCGCCGCAAGGGGAGATCCTGGAGCGCAGCCCCTCGGTCTTCCTGGGCTACTACCGCAACCCCGAGGCCACGGCCGCAGCCCTGAAGGACGGCTGGCTCCACTCGGGCGACTACGGGACACTGGACCCATCAGGCGACATCATCCTCTTCGACCGCATGGGCGACGTCATCACCATGGAGGACGGCACCCGGGTGGCGCCGAGGGTGATCGAGGACATGCTCAAGTTCAACCCCTACATCAGCGAGGCCATGGTGGTGGGCGAGGGACAGCCCTACCTGGCCGCCATCCTGAACATCGACATGCGTACCGTGGGCAAGTGGGCTGAAGACCGCGGGCTGGCCTTCACCGCCTATACCGACCTCTCGCAGAAGGCGGAGGTGCTGGAGCTGCTGCGCGGCCTGGTGCGGGAGACCAACCTGCGCCTGCAGCCGGCCTGGCGCCTGCGGCGGTTCGTCTCCCTCTACAAGGAGTTTCACCCCGACGACGAGGAGCTGACCCGCACGCGCAAGCTGCGCCGCGGCCACATCCAACGGCGCTACCGTGACCTCATCGCCGCCATATACGCGGGTGCGGAAAGCTTCCAGGCGGTGGTTACGGTGCGCTACGAGGACGGGCGCACGGTGGAGCTGCGGCCGGTGATGCGCATCCTCTCGGTGGAGGCATGAGCGGGACCTTCGTCCTGGAGGGGGTGGTGGTGGGCCTGGCCGTGGGCTCCATCTACGCCCTCATCGCCCTGGGATTCGCCCTGGTCTACAAGTCCACCAGGATCCTCAACCTGGCCCACGGGGAGCTGGTGCTCTTCGGCGGCTACCTGGCCATCGCCCTTACCCGCAGCCTCGCCCTGCCCCTGCTGCCGGCCTTCCTCCTGGCGGTGGCGGCCACCCTGGCGGCGGCGGCGGCCCTGGGGGTGGCCGTGGAGCGGACGGTGATGCGCCCGCTGTTCGGCCAACCCCTCCTCTCGGTGATCATCGTCACCCTGGCCCTGGGGTACATCATCCGCGGGCTGATGGTGGGCGTCTGGGGTGGCGACACCCGCCAGTTCCCCCCGGTGCTGCCCGCCGACGCCCTGCGCCTGGGCTCGCTGGCCGTCCCCCGTGTGGGCCTGGTCAGTGCGGTGGCGGCGCTGCTGCTGCTGGTGCTCTTCTCCCTCTTCTTCCGCTACTCCCTGTGGGGCATAGCCATGCGCGCGGCGGCCAACGAGCAGCTCACCGCCTCCACGCTGGGGGTGAGCCTGCGGCGGGTCTTCGCCACCGCCTGGGCCTTCGCCGCCGTCGCCGGCGCCGTGGGCGGCATCCTGCTGGGGCTGTGGCTGGGGGTGAACTTCGCCCTGGGCTTCGTCGGCCTGAAGGCTCTGGCCGCGGTCATCCTGGGCGGGCTGGACAGCATCCCGGGGGCCATCCTGGGAGGCTTCATCATCGGGGTGGTGGAGAACGTATTGGGCGGCTACATCGACGCACACATCCGCCTGCCGGGGTTCTCCCTCTACGGGTTCAAGGAGATCACTCCCTTCCTGGTGATCCTGCTGGTGCTGCTGATCCGCCCCTACGGCCTCTTCGGCACCGAGCACATCGAGCGGCTGTGAGCATCCGCCCCGCCGGCGACTTCAAGACCTCCTACGCCCGGGACATGGCGCTGCTGGACATGCGCTTCACCCGGGTGGGGTTTGGCCTGCTGCTGCTTTTGCTGCTCCTGGCGCCGCTGCTGCTGGGTCGCTACCTCTATCTGCTGAACGCCATCGGCATCTTCGCCATAGGTGCCGTGGGGCTCTCCCTGCTCACCGGCTTCGCCGGGCAGATCTCCCTGGGACACGCCGCCTTCATGGCGGTGGGCGCCTACACCTCCTGGCTGGCCACCGCCCGCCTGGGGCTGCCCTTCCTCCTGGCCCTGCCGCTTGCGGGCGTGACCGCGTTTCTGGTGGGGGCGCTGGTGGGCCTCCCCTCCCTGCGGATCAAGGGGCTCTACCTGGCCATCGCCACCCTGGCCTTCCAGTTCATCACGGAGTACGTGATCGTCCACACGGTGGGCGGCTCGGGCGGCACCGTGGTCCCCGCGCCGCGGATCGGCGGCATGCAGATCCGCGGGGAAACCATGTTCTACTTCCTCCTTTTGCCCGTCTGGCTGGCGGGGGGCGTCTTCGCCGCCAACCTGGTGCGGGGCCGGGTGGGGCTGGCCCTGATGGCGGTGCGGGATCGCGACTACGCCGCGCAGGTCCTGGGTGTGGACCTCCTCTCCACCAAGACGCTGGCCTTCGCCCTGGCCGCCCTCTACGCCGGAGTGGCCGGCAGCCTCTTCGCCCACTACAACCGGGTAATCAGCAGCGAGCACTTCGGCATCATACAGTCCATCGACTTCATCGCCATGATCGTCATCGGAGGGTTGCACAGCATCTGGGGCCCACACCTGGGAGCGGCCTTCGTCATCCTCCTGGGGCAGGTGCTGAAGATCGTCACCCCGGCGGCGGTGGCCCTGGCTCCCGGCTTCGGCAAGGCCGCCACCTCGGTGCGGGAAATCGTCTTCGGCGCGGTGCTCATCGGCCTGCTCATCTGGGAGCCCGGCGGCCTGGCCCACCTGGCACGGAAGATGAAGCGCTACCTGGACCTCTGGCCCTTCACCTATTGAGCCGCTCCGCTACAATTCTGTGAAGGGAGGCCCCGGCGGGCCTTCCTCCTGATTTTCCGCACCATGGTTGTGGGAGGGAGTGCCATGCGCATCGCTCAGATCGCGCCGCTCTACGAGAGCGTTCCGCCCAAGATGTACGGCGGCACGGAGCGGGTCGTCTACGGTCTGACCGAGGAGCTGGTGCGCCGCGGCCATCAGGTGACACTCTTCGCCAGCGGCGACAGCCGCACGTCGGCCCGCCTGGTGCCGGTCTGCGAGCGCGGGCTGCGTCTGGCCCGGCGCATCCACGACGCGGTGGCCTTCACCACCATCGAGCTGGGGATGGTCTACGAGAGGGCCGGGGAGTTCGACATCATCCACAACCACGCCGACTACTTCGCCTTTCCCTTCGCCCGCCTCACCCGCACCCCCACCCTGACCACCCTCCACGGCCGCCTGGACCTGGAGGAGGTGCAGCGGGTGCACCACTACTTCCCCGAGGCTCCCCTGGTCTCCATCAGCTACGCCCAGCGACAGCACCTGCCCCACGGGAACTGGGTGGCCAACGTCTACAACGGCATCGTCCCCGAGCACTTCGTCCTGCGGCTCCAGCCGGGGGAGTACCTGGTCTTCCTCGGCCGCATCTCCCCGGAGAAGCGGCCCGACCGGGCCATCGAGATCGCCCGCGCCGTGGACATGCCGCTGCGCATCGCGGCCAAGGTGGACCCCGCGGACAGCGACTACTTCAAGTACGCCATAAAGCCGCTGCTGGACCACCCCCTGGTGGAGTTCGTGGGCGAGGTGGACGAGTCCGCCAAGGACGAGCTGCTGGGCGGGGCGTACGCATACCTCTTCCCCGTGGACTGGCCGGAGCCGTTCGGCATCACCATGGTGGAGGCCATGGCCACCGGGACCCCGGTGATCGCCTCCGCCTGCGGCTCGGTCCCCGAGGTGGTGGCCCACGGGCGCACGGGGTTCGTCTGCCGCACGCTCAAGGAGATGATCGAGGCCGTGGAGCGGGTGCCCGAGATCTCCCGCGAGGCATGCCGGCGGCACGTGGAGGAGCACTTCAGCGCTGCGCGCATGACCGACGCCTACGAAGCCGTCTACCGCAGGCTGCTGGCGCGGGAACCCCAGCCCGTCGCCGCCTAGGACCGTGCCGCCGCGCATCCAGCTGGGCCCGCCGCGGATCACCCTGGCCGAAGGGAGCAGCCTCTTCGTCACCTCACCCGAAGGGGAGGTGGAGGCCATCGAGCAGCACGGTTTCTTCGTCAGCGACATCCGGCTGCTTTCCGCCTACCGCATGCGCCTGGCTCACCGCCCCTGGCTGCTGGTCTCCTCGGCGCCGCTGCGCCACTACGCGGGTGAGTTCCTCTACGTCAATCCGGAATTCGAGGCGCCCGAGGGACGGGTGCGCCGCGGCACCCTGGGTTTCCGCATCCAGCGCACCCTGCGCGGCGGCGTCCATGACGACCTGGAGGTCACCAATTACGGACTGCGGCCGGTGACCTTCCCCCTGGTCATCGAGGCGGACTGCGACTTCGCCGACATCTTCGAGATCCGCGGCCTGGAGATGCCGCGGCGACGGACCATCCAGATGAACGCCGCCGCGGAGGAGATCCGCTGGCTCTACCAGCGTGCCCACTACCGCCGCGGCCTGATCCTGCGCGTCGCCCGCGCGGACACGCCGCCGGATGTGGCCGCACCCAGGATCATCTTCGAGCTCACCCTCCCCCCACGGACGCCCTGGCATGCCTGCCTTCACCTCATCCCCTTACTGGGGGATCAGGTCCTCGACGCGCCCGCCGCCTGCGGCGGCGCGTTGCTGGACGAGCTGGAGGAGCGGCGGCAGCAGTGGTACGGTGCCTTCGCCGCCTGTGAGACGCCGCACCCCGACGTGGAGCAGACCTACCGTCAGGCCGTGGAGGACCTGACCGTGCTGCGCCTGACTGCGGCCGACTCAGCCGTGAAGCACTGCGTGATCGCCGCGGGCATCCCCTGGTTCGCCACACTCTTCGGCCGGGACAGCCTGATCATCAGCCTGCAGACCCTTCCCGTTAGCGGGCAGTTCGCCCCGGCGGTGCTGCGGGAGCTGGGCGCGCTGCAGGCGGACGAAGTGGACGACTGGCGCGACGCCCAGCCCGGCAAGATCCTGCACGAGGTGCGCCACGGCGAGCTGGCGCACTTCCAGGAGATCCCCCACACGCCGTACTACGGCACGGCGGACGCCTCCCTGCTGTACCTGATCGCCCTGCACGAGACCTACCGCTGGCTGGGGGATGCGGGTCTGGTGGAGGAACTGCTGCCGGTGGCCGAGCGCGCCCTGGCCTGGATGGACAACTACGGCGACATGGATGGCGACGGTTTCCAGGAATACCGCAGCCGCTCTCCCAGGGGTATCACCCACCAGGGGTGGAAGGACTCAGGGGATGCCGTGGTGGATGCGGAGGGGGCCGACGTGCCGCCTCCCGTGGCCCTGGTGGAGCTCCAGGGCTACGCCTACGACGCCAAGAGGCGCATGGCCGAGCTGTACGAGACGCTGGGCCGGACCCAGGACGCCACACGGCTGCGCCGCGAGGCGGCTGAGCTGCAACAGCGTTTTCGCCAGGCCTTCTGGTGGCCCGAGGAGGGGACCTACTACTTCGCCCTGGACGGGAGCAAGCGTCCGGTGCGCAGCGTGGTCAGCAATGCGGGGCACGCACTGTGGTCGGGCATCGCCGCCCCCGAGGAGGCGGGGAAGGTCGTCGCCCGCCTGATGGCGCCGGACATGTTCTCCGGGTGGGGTATCAGGACGCTCAGCAGCGACCACCCCGCCTTCAACCCCTTCGGCTACCAGGTGGGTGCGGTCTGGCCGCACGACAACAGCCTGATCGCCCTGGGGTTCAAGCGCTACGGGTTCGTCCACGAGGCGCTGCGGGTGGCCGAAGGTATCCTGGAGGCTGCGGCTCACTTCCACGCCCACCGCCTCCCCGAGCTGTTCGCCGGGCTGCAGCGGGGGCCGCGCTCCTTCCCCGTGCAGTACCTGGAGGCCAACCTCCCCCAGGGTTGGGCGGCCGGGGCGGTCTTCGCCCTCCTGCGCATGATCCTGGGCCTGAGGGCCGACGCCCCCCGCGGCCGCCTGCTCCTCCACCCCACCCTGCCCGAGTGGCTGCCACGGCTGCGCCTTGCGGGGGTGGCGGTGGGTCAGGCGGTAGTGGACCTGGAAGCGTTCCGCGAGGGCGGGCAGACGCGCTGGGAGGCCTCCGTGCGCGCAGGCACGCTGGAGGTGGTGGAGCAACCCTGGACCCCGGAGGAGGTCTGACCCCTCAGGCCAGCCAGCGCTTGCGCCGGGTGTAGGACTTCACCTCGGTGAAGCTGCGCCGCCCGCTCTTGTTCATCCCCAGGTAGAACTCCCTCACGTCGGCGTCCTCGCGCAGCCGCTCCGCCGGCCCGTCCAGGACGATCTTCCCGTTCTCCATGACGTACCCGCAGGACGCCAGCTGCAGCGCCATGCGGGCGTTCTGCTCCACCAGGAAGATGGTGATCCCCTCCTCCCGGTTCAGGCGCCTCACCAGGGCGAAGATCTCCTGCGCCACCAGCGGCGCCAGCCCCAGGCTGGGCTCGTCCAGCATCAGGAGCCTGGGGCGGGCCATGCAGGCGGCGCCGATGGCCAGCATCTGCTGCTCGCCGCCGGAGAGGTAACCGGCGCGCACGTGCCGCCGCTCCTTCAGCCGGGGAAAGTACGTGTAGACCATCTCCAGGGCCTCGCGCCGGCCGCGGGGGTGGAGGGCCGCTCCCACCAGGAGGTTCTCCTCGGCCGAGAGCTCCTCGAACAGGCGGCGGCCCTCCCGCACCATGACGATGCCGCGCCGGGCCACCTCCTCCGGCAGGCGGTTGGTGATGGGCTGGCCGTCGAACTCGATGCTCCCGCGGGCCACCTCGCCGCGTTCCAGCCGCACCAGGCCGGAGATGGCCTTCAGCGTGGTGGTCTTCCCCGCGCCGTTGGCGCCGATGAGCGCGGTGATGCTCCCGCGGGGGACGGAGAGGGAGACCCCCTTGAGAACCAGGATGGTCCCCCAGAAGACGACCTCGATGTTGTTCAGGGTGAGCACGCCCGGGCGGCCGCCCTCCTCCCTAGAAGCCCAGCCAGTCGGGGCGCCGTTCCACCGTGACCACCTGGACGACGCGGATCCGCCCGTTCTGCACCTGGACAATGCGCGTGGTCGTGGAGGGGCGGTGGTCGGTGCGGGTGATGGTGATGGGCGGGGCCAGGCCCTCCGGGTCCCACTCCTTCAGCAGCTCGATGGCCGAGCGCACCGCCGGGCCGTTGAAGCTGCGGTAGGACGCCCAGTTGTCCACCATTATCTCCAGGGCCTTCCTCAGCAGGAAGACGTTGAGCCAGCCGCGGATGTAGGAGGCGATGTAGGGCGTCTGCGTCGTTCCCCACTGGAATGCGGGGACATCCTTCCCCTCGAAGCGCCTGTAGGCGTCGAAGATGGTTCGCATGCCGGCTACCCCGGGCTCGCCGTAGTAGGCGTGGGGGGTGCTGCCGTAGACTCCCTCCGCGGCGGCGCCGACCAGCCGGATCATGTTCTCGTCGAAGCCCCAGACGTTGACGAACCATCGCGTCTTCAGCCCCGCCTGCCGGGCGTCACGCACGGTGACCGAGGCGGAGTTGGTCGTCCCACCGAACCAGGCGAAGTCCGCCCCCGCGGCCCTGATGGCGCTCACCTGCGAGCGGGCCTCCAGGGCTGCCAGCTCCACGATCTGGTCGGGCAGCACCTCGAACCCCAGCTCCCGGGCGTAGGCCTTGCCCGCCGGGATGGGGGCCTGGCCGTAGGGGTGCGTGGGGTAGACGAAGACGAACTTGGGCCTGGCGATCCGTTCCCTCTTCGCCACCTCCGCGGCGAACTTCAGCACCGCACGCAACTGGTCGGAGTAGGAGGAGACGGGGTAGAAGTTGTAGGGGGTCTTCGCCGGGTTGTTCAGGTGGGAGGAGTAGGAGGCGGAGATGTAGGGGATCTGGTCCTCTGCGATCTGCTCCTTCAGGGCCTCCGTGTCCCCGGTTCCCCACCCGATGATGGCGTTCACCTTGTCCACGTCGCGGTACTTCCGGTACAGCGCCAGGGCATCGGGGATGCGGTAGGCGTAGTCTGACCAGACCAGGTCGATCTTCACCTTGCCCCGGATCCCGCCCTGCACCTCGTTGATGTAGCGGACGTGGTGCAGCGCCCCCACGCTGTAGTCCTTGCCGACGTCCGACGTCGGCCCGGTGGTGTCGAACAGAGCCCCCACCTTGATGCTGGCGGGGATCGGGGGCACCTGAGCCCCCACGGGCACGGTCACGACCAGGATCAGGAACCCCAATGCCGGCGCGCAGCGTCTCACCCACCCTCTCACTTGGCCTCCCCCCTCCACGGTCCGGGTCCGAGGCTCCCGGCCGAACGATGGTCCCAACGGGCTGGTCCGTCCGGAGGACCCGGATTTGTTGGCCAGGGTTCGACGGGGTCTAGCGCGCCACCTTCCGCACCGCCACGGAACGGATGGTCAGGGCCTCCCGGCGGTTCGCCCCCGCGTTGATGGCGAAGTCCCACCCTGCGGTGGTGGTAAAGCTGGCATCCTCCAGGGAGAGGACGTGGGTCCTCCACCCCTCCCCTGGCTCCACCCACCGCCACGGGGTGAAGCGGTAACCGCTGCGGGCGTCGTAGAAGAGGTTGAATCCCAGGCTCTCCGGCGCCCCGGCGCCCAGGGTCTCCACGGTGACCTGGACCTGGAACCTGCCGTCATTGAAGAACAGGAAGGTGTCGTCCACGTCGAAGTAGAGGAAGGCGGCCTCCCGTCCCGGCGCTACGCGCAGCGCCGCCTCGCTGTCCACCTCCACCGTCTCCACAGGAGCGGCCCCCCGCACGCCCCTCACCAGGGAGAGGCCCCGCCCGCCGGTCTCCCGCCCCGGGCGGAGGCTGACCTCGGTGGCCCCGGAAAAGTCCTCCTCCGGGGGGGCGACCGGGAGGAGAGGACCATGCTGCCGCAGCGTCGTCTCCGCCTCCTGTGCCACCTCCGGGGCGATGCCACTTACCAGCACGGGGGCGGGCCCAAGCAGGAGGCGGACCCTGCCGTCGGCGGGGGCTGCCGACGGCGTCCCATCCAATGCGACCACGTGCGCGTCCGGCAGGACGGGCACTTCCAGCGGCGCAGGGTCGCCCGTCCGCCAGGCCAGCAACGCCGCCCTCTCGGATGCCCCGAAGACCAGGGCGTAGACCCCGGGCCCGCGGAGGAGGTACCCGCCAAACGCCAGGCCCTGCAGCGCCTCCAGCACCCCGGACGCCGGCCCTTCCACCTGCCGCAACCCGGGGACGACGAAGAGGCGTTCCGCCCCGCCCGCCCGTGCCACCGCCACCGCCCGCACCAGGACTCCCGCATCAGGGGCGGGATCGGCCGTCCACTCCAGCCACAGCGCCCTGTCGGCTTCCTGCAGGACGCGCTGTCGCAGCACCGCCAGCGGCCGCAGCCAGCGCTCGGGGTGCATGCCGGTCGGGGCCAGGGAGATTATGGCGGCCGCATCGGGCGCCTGCGTCATCAGCCGCTGCACGTGGGCCAGGTCGAATCCCGGCGGAGAGGCGGCGGCGATGCGGCTCTTTGGATCCGCGGCCTGCGACGCCCTCCGTGCCGCCACCAGCAGGGCCAGGTACTCGGAAGGGGTGCCGCGGAAGTCCGGCAGGGCGGGTCTGGTCCAGACCTGCCACTCCCCGACGCGGTCGCGGTAGCGGCGCACGGCCGCACCGACGAAGCGCTCCCAGTCCGCCGTCTGCCGCGGCGGCATCCGCGTGGCCACCAGGGGGTCGCGCGCCTCCGCGCCCTGGGCCAGCGATGCCCAAACCGGGGTGAAGGTTAGGACGACCACCGGCTGCAGCCCGGCGCGCCGGGCCGCCTCCACCGCCAGATCGAGGTCGGCCCATGAAAACCTCCCCCGGAGGGGCTCGATGGCGCTCCAGTCTGCGGCGATCTTGACGGCGCGCACCCCCGCCCGGCGCAGCTGGAGGAAGGCCGCCGGCTGCGGGAAGGCGCTCCCCAGGGCGAAGGCCCGATCGGCCCGGCCCTGCGGGGCCGCCGCCAGGAGGAGCGCCAGAAGGATCAGGCTGGAGACGGCCGTCGGGCGCGCCACGTCAGGCCGTGCGCCGCAGGCGCCGACGGTACATCTCCACGATCTCGTCGACGGTTGTGGCGTCCGACGGCCCTTTGTCCTCGCGGTAGCGGCCGGTGAAGCGGGGGAAGCGTATGGCCAGGCCGCTGCCCTGGCGGAAGCGGTCCCATCCCGCGGTGTGCACCGGGCTCAGGGTGATCTCGGCGCCCACGATCTCCAGCACCACCGCCGGCGTGCACCAGATGTCGGGCTGCAGGCGGGACTCCACCCGGGGATCGGGGCCGGTGCGCAGGTGGGGCTTCAGGCGTTGGGGCAGCTCGGCCAGGTCCCGGTCGCTGAAGCCCGACCCGACCTTGCATACGGTGGCGAAGCGCTCGGCGGCGCGGTCGTAGGCCGCCATGAGCAGGGCTCCGTAGGCGCCGGCGCGCTTGCCGCGGCCGTGGAACGCCCCCACCACCACCAGGTCCACCGGCTCGCTCATCTCGCTGCGGTACTCCCGCTTGAACTTGATCCACAGCCACCCCCGCGCCCCCGCCTGGTAGACGCCGCCTGGGGCCTTGCACAGCAGCCCCTCGCAGCCTTCGGCGATGGCCTCTTCGAAGAAGGCCTGAAGCGCCTCCGGATCCTCCACCTCCCGGGAGGCCGCAAGCTGGAAGCGTTCCCCGGTGGTCATGGCCCGCTGCAGCGCCGCCCGTCGCCGGGCGTAGGGCGTGCGGGTGAGGTCCTCCCCGTCCAGGTAGAGGGCGTCGAAGACGAACAGGGCCGTGGGGATCTGCCGCACCGCCTCGGCGATCCCGTACTTGCGCCGCCGCGGCATCAGGTCCTGGAAGGAGCGCAGCTCCCCGCTTTCCGGGTCGACGGCCACCACCTCCCCCTCGAGGATCGCCCGGCGCGCCTTCAGGTGGGTCCGCACCAGCGCCACCACGTCGGGGTACTGGGCGGTGATCCGCTCCAGGCGGCGGGAGAAGATCTGCACCTCCTCTCCGCGGCGGTGAATCTGCAGCCGCTCCCCGTCGTACTTGTACTCGGCGATGCAGCGGCCGCCCAGCTTCTGCAGGATCTCCCGGGGATCGCCCAGGCGCTCCGCCAGCATGGGCCGGATGGGCTTGCCCACCACCACAGAGACGCGGCGCAGCGCGGCCAGCCCGCCGCGGGCGATGCGGGCGGCGACGAATCCCAGGTCGGAGGTCAGGTTGTAGGCGCGCTCCACCTCGGCACGCGCCTGCCGCCCGCCGCCGTAGACCTCCGCCAGGGCGTCCAGCACCGTCATGTCGCCTGCGCCCAGGCGCAGCTTGCCTGTGACGGTGCGCACCAGGAAGCGCGCCTCCAGCGGCGTGGCCCGCGCCAGCAGGCCGGCGACCTCCGCCAGGCGCGCCGCCTGGGCCCCGCTGCCGGAGGCGCGGGCGGCGCGGTCCAGGGAGGCGTAGACCTCGTCGACGGTCAGGACCGGCTGGCGGCGGGGGTGCTCCGCCAGCAGCGCCTCCGCCGCGGTCCCCAGGTCTCCCTCCCGGGCAAGACGCCGCGCGACCGCTTCCTCCGGGACGCCGGCGGCCTGCGCCACCGCCCGAAGGGCGGTCTTCTCGGCGACGCCGATCTCCACCCCCTCGAAGTCGGGGTAGAGTTTCCCCTGGGTCAGGTAGACGACGCGGGCGATGTCGGCCTGGGGGGTGGCGCGGAAGAGGTCGGCCAGGAGAGCGGTCATCTGGAGGCGGGAGGTCGTCCGCTCGATGGCGGCGTAGGCCTCGGCCAGCACCTGGTACTTCATCCGGCCCGCCAGCCTCCCAGCAGGACGCCGACGACGGCGCCCAGCGTGTTGGCCCCCAGGTCCAACCACTCCGCCTGCCTCCCGGGCAGCAGCCCCTGCAGCGCTTCCAGCACAGCCCCGTAGGCCACCGCGGCCAGGACCGTCACCGCCGCCGGAAGCCCGGGGGACGAAGCCGGCAGGGCCCACCTGAGCAGGAGCCCCAGGACCGCATAGGCGGCCAGGTGGGCGGCTTTGTCTGGGAGGAGGCCACCTCCCGGAGGGTCCGGGGTGAGGGAGAAGACCAGGATCGCGGCGGCCCACAGGACCACCAGCAGCCGGGCGGTGCGCGCCGAGGGGCGGAGCGTCATCTCATCCATAAAGCTTCGCCCTTGACGCGCCAATCCCTCATGGAGTTAATGGAGGCGTTGACTTCGAAGGGGAGGCCGGCCATGTGGGAATTCCCCAGAGCGGTGAGCCTGGTGGCGGGGGCGGGCGAGGCGGCCACCGAGCTGAACGCCTTCGACCGCGCCCTGATGGACGCCGGGATCGCCAACCTCAACTTCATCAGGGTGACCAGCATCATGCCCCCGGGCGCCTCGGTGGTGCCCCTGCCCCCGCTGCATCCGGGGATGCTGGTCCCCGCGGTCTACGCCCAGATCGTCAGCCACACCCCAGGGGAGCGCATCGCCGCCGCCCTGGGGGTGGGCATCTGCCGCGACGCCTACGGGGTGATCATGGAGTACTCGCACATGGGGACGGCGGAGAACGCGGAAGTCATCGTGCGGCGCATGGTAGAGGAGGCCTTCCGCATGCGCGGGCTGCGTCTGGATGAGGTGCACGTCGCCTCCCGCGAGCACGTGGTGGAGCGCACCGGCTGCGTGGTGGCCGCGGCGCTGATGTGGCCGGAGCCCGACGGCGCCCCGCCCCCGGGAGGGATGCGATGAACCAGTGGCTCCAGGACGCCGGCGGCGCGGGGTTCGCCCACGCCTACCGGATCGAGGAGGAACTCTACCGAGGACGGTCCGCCTTCCAGGAGATCCGAGTCGTCGTCAACGCGGGCTTCGGCCGAATGCTGGTCCTGGATGACGCGGTGCAGACCACCGAGCGCGACGAGTTCATCTACCACGAGATGCTGGCGCACGTGCCCCTGCTGGCCCACCCCGCACCCCGCCGCCTGCTCATCATCGGCGGGGGGGACGGCGGCCTCCTGGAGGAGGCGCTGAAGCACCCGCTGGCGGAGGCGGTGATGGTGGAGATCGACCGGGAGGTGGTGGAGGTCACCCGGCGCTTCCTCCCGCAGATCCCCGGCGGGGCCTTCGACGACCCGCGCGCCCGTCTGGTCATCGCCGACGGGATCCGCTACGTGAGCACCTCCGCCGAGACCTTCGACGTGGTGCTGGTGGACTCCACCGACCCCAAGGGGCCGGCGGTGGGCCTCTTCAGCGAGGCCTTCTACGCCGACGTCCGCCGCCTGCTGCGGCCGGGGGGCCTCGTGGCTGTGCAGAGCGGCTCCCCCCTCTACCAGCTGGACCTCCTGCGCGCGGTGCGGGAGGGTCTGGGGAAGGCGTTTCCCGTGGTTTCCACCTACCTGGCCACGGTCCCCACATACCCGGGGGCGCTGTGGTCCTTCACCATCGGGTCAACCGGCGGGGAGCCGGCGCAGACACCCGTGGAGGAGGTGGCGCGGCGCACGGAGGGGTTCGGCCTGCAGTACCTGACGCCGGCAGGCTTCCGCGCCGCCTTCGACCTGCCGCCCTTCCTCGCCCGCGAGCTGGGCATCGGCCCCTAGCGTGTTCCTGGCCGCACGCTCCGCCCTCCCCCCGGGGTCTTCCCCCGCGGCCACGCTGCTGGGAGTCCCGTACGACCGCACGGCCTCCTTCCGCCGCGGGGCGCGGTTCGCGCCCGCGGAGATCCGCAGGGCGTCGCAGTCCATCGAGTCGTACAGCCCCTTGCTCGACCGCGACCTGGAGGAGGTGGCCCTGCTGGATGCGGGGGACCTGCCGGTGGAGCACCTCTCCCCCGGGGACATGGTCGAGGAGGTTGCGCGCGCCGTGGGCGGGGCCGAAGGTCTCCCCGTGGTCCTGGGTGGGACGCACACCGTGACCGCAGGCGCCGTCCGCGCCCTGTCTGCGCGCCACCCCGGCCTGCGGGTCCTCCTGCTGGACGCGCACCTCGACCTGCGGGAGACGTACGACGGGACGCCGTGGTCGCACGCCTGCACGGTCCGCCGCCTGGCGGAGGTGGTGGGCGAGGAGCGAATCGCCCTGCTGGGCGCCCGGGCGGGGACACGTGAGGAGTTTGCGGCGGCGGGGAAGCTGCTGGCGGTGCAGCGGACCCTTCTGGTGCCCCACGCGCTGTGGACGCGCCTGGAAGAAGGACCCCTCTACCTCTCGGTGGACATCGACGTTCTGGATCCGGCGGTGGCACCGGGCACGGGGAACCCGGAGCCGGGTGGCCCGGCGGCGGAGGACCTGCTGGCCCTTCTGCGCACGCTGGCTCCCCTCCGGGTCGTCGGCCTGGACCTGGTGGAGGTGGCCCCCCCGTACGACCCCTCGGCGCGCACCTGCGTCCTGGCGGCGACGCTGGTACGCGAGGCTCTGCTCACCTGGACCGCGCCGCCGCAGGCCTGACCGCGCCCCCCGGCCGGCGGTCTGGTACCGCCTGGAGCCTGCCGACAGTGATCCGGCCGTCTTCGCCGCGCATCTCCTGCGGGGCCTGCGGCCCCACGTACCCCGGAGCGCCTACCGGGCCGCGCGAAGGGGTCTCAGCCTGGCCTCGGATTGGTCCGCCGCCGCCCAGTTGCTCGCACTAGCAACCCATCGCTTTCTGCATGATGTGACGATCGTCCTCGATGACTTCCACCTGCTGAACGCGCCAGGACTCGCCGAGGGGATGGCCCGCTGGATTGACGCCCTCCCGCTGCGCGCGCACCTGGCGATCCTGACGCGCGCCCTCCCCGACCTCCCGCTGGCGCGCTGGCGGGCCCAGAGGCGTCTGGCACAACTGGGCCCCGACGACCTGCGCTTCACCGTGCCCGAACTCCGCGCCCTGCTGGTCGATCTCCACGGGATCTCGCTCTCCGATGCGTCCCTGCACGTCGTCGCGGCGAAGACGGAGGGGTGGCCGGCCGGGATCGTGCTCGCGCTCCACGCGGCCGCGGCAAAGGGCGCGGCCGAGGCCGCGCAGGCGCTGGGATCTCTCTCGGGGTCCACCCGCGAGATCTATGAGTACCTCGCGCAGGAGGCCTTCGCACGCCAGGCGCCCGAGACGCAGCGGTTCATGCTGGCCACCGCCGCCGTGACGCGCTTCAGCCTCCCTCTGGCCGAGGCACTGGTGGGTGGAAACGCGGGCCGCAACCGGGAGATCCTCGACCACCTGGAACGCAGCCACCTGTTCATCGTGCCCCTGGACCGGGAGCGACGCTGGTACCGGTATCACCACCTCTTCCAGGAGTTCCTGCAACGCACCGCCGCGGAGCGGGAGCCCGACCGGAAGGGAGAGGTACATCGGACCGCGGCGGCGTGGTGGGAACGGGAGGGCGAGGCGGGCGAGGCCCTCCACCATCTGGTCGAGGCCGGGGAGTACGGGCGCGCCGCCGGGCTGCTCAGTCACATCGGACTCGACATGGTGGCCGGAGGATATCTTGAAACCCTCCGCCGCTGGTTGCGTGCCATCCCGGAAGAGCATTGGGCCATGGCGCCTCGCCTGTACCTGATCCGGGGACTGACGGAGGTGACGCTGGGCGACGCGCGTCAGGCCACAGGGGCCCTGGAGGAAGCCCGCGGGCGCCTGCGTGAAGCCGGCGATGCCGAGGGCGAACTCTACGCGTTGCGCTGGATGGTCAACGTCGCCCTCTGGGAAGGCGGGGGCACGCTGTCGCACGCAGTCGCCGCAACCGACGAGATCGGCGATCGGCTCGATCACCTCGCTCCCGTAACCAGGGCGCAGGGGCTCGAACTCACGGCGCGGGTGGCGCAGTTCCGCGGGGATATCGCAGCCGCCGAGCGGCTCTTCGGAGACGCGGTCAGGGTCGCCCGCTCCAGCCGTGACGACTGGACATACCTGGGCTGCGTCCGCTATCAGGCCAACTTCCTCTGGGCTGTTGGCCGGTTTCGAGAGGCCGAAGTCCTCTTTGAAGAGATGCTGGGCCTGACGCGCCGCCGGGCCTGGTGGCACGAGCACGCCCACTTCCACGTGGAACTGGCCGGGGTGCTGCTGTCCGTGGGCCGCGACGACGAGGCGGAGCACCACCTGGCCGAAGCCCGCCTCCTGCAACCGAGTATCCCGTGCCGCGTCCTCCAGGCGGACCTGGCACTGGCGGCGGCGAGGTCGGCGGCGCGGCGGAAGGCGGGTGAGGTAGCCGAGACCCTGTTGACAGAGCTCCTGGGTGAGGGAGAAGCGGGGGCCCGCTACAGCCGGTTCCGCTTCGATGCCCGCGTGGAACTCGCCTCGCTCATGGCCGCCACCGAGCCGGCAGAGGCTCGCCGGCAGGCCTCCCTCGCGTTGGCGGTGGCCTCCCAGTTCGATCCCTGGCGTGCTGCCCGTGCCGCGCTGGTCCACGGCGTCGTGACTCGGTCCGCCGAGCACTGCAGGGAGGCCGCTGCGGGATTCGAACGCGCCGGGGCGCGACACTGGAGCGCTCTGGCCCTGCTGAACGCCGCGGACCTCGCCCCTCCGGAAGAGAAGGCGGGGCTGGAGGCGGCGACGGTCGCTGCGCTGCGCACGCTGACGGACGACGGTTGGGACTTCCTGCTCGCGCAGGCGCCGCCCCGGCTCCTGGGGCCCTACCGGGCCGATGCCCACGTGGGAGCCCGCATCGTGCAAGCCCTGGAGGTCCCGGCGCCTGCGGTGCCGGCCCGCGTCGTGGTCCGCTGCCTCGGTCCGTTCCAGCTCATACGGGGGGGCCGGGTCCTCGGACCCGAAGCCTGGGGGCGCGCCGCGCCCAGGCGGCTGCTCCAGTACCTGCTGCTCCAGGACAGGCCGGTACACCGCGAGGAGATCATCGAGGCCCTATGGCCGGACCACCTCGACCACTTCCGGCGCGCACTCGCCCGGGCCTCCTCATCTCGGGGCGATGCGCGCCGGGCCGCCCTCGCAGAGGCCGTCGGGGTCTATACCGGAGACCTGTTCGCCGACAACCCCTTTGAGGAATGGGTCCAGCGGCATCGCGACCGGCTGGGCCACCAGTACGTTGAAGCCCTCACGCTCCTGGCCGAGGCCGAGGAGGCCGCAGGAGAGCACCAGGCGGCCCTCGCGCGGTGGCAGGACGTCACGGACCGCGACCCGGGCGCCGAGCACGCCTACCGCGGCCTAATGCGTTCGTACCTTGCCCTTGGCCGCGGAGCCGACGCCCTGCGGGCGTTCGAGGCCTGCCGGCGCGCCCTGGCGGACCTGGGCGCCGTTCCCTCCCTGGAGACGATCACCCTGCGCGACCGCATATCCCAGACGGGCACGGACGCGCGCGGGTAATGCCCCGGTAACAATCGCCCCCCAGAGTGGCGTCAACAACCGTTGGGGGGTGGACACAATCTGTTCCGCAACCAAGTCACGGCGGCCCTGGTGGAGATCGCGCCCGGGGGCCAGTCGGGGCGGCACTATCATCCCGCGCCCGTGTTCGTGTACATCCTCGAAGGTGAACTGACCTGGGAAGCAGACGGCCACCCGCCGAGGCTGTACAGAGCCGGGCAGGCCATCGTGGAGGATGTCAACGCCTGGCACAATGCCTTCAACGGCGGGAGCATCCCGGCGAAGTTTCTCGTGGTGTTCCTGGGGGAAGAGGGGGTCCCCACGACCGTCCGTCCCTAGGGGCACCTTCGAAATCGGCTGCCATCTCGCGACCGGGGGCGCGGAGAGCCAGTATCAGGCCGGCATGAAGGGGACATTCATCGTGAA